>Ga0255778_10000673_pt1 | contig 31131 bp, 33 predicted proteins | sample 071ome_31_FD_179976 | JGI IMG/M metagenome (GOLD analysis project Ga0255778, IMG submission 179976) | Coastal salt marsh microbial communities from the Groves Creek Marsh, Skidaway Island, Georgia - 071405CT metaG (version 2) | ecosystem: Environmental > Aquatic > Marine > Intertidal zone >...
CCCACCAAGAATCAACACATCTTAGCATCAGACTGATAGCATCGAAGCGTTTCCAATGTTTACACGAGGCGATTGAATGCAACGGTTTCTTGCTTTTTTCATCGTATCCATTCTCTTTTTTCCACTCATTGGTTCACTTGAATTGGACGAACAACAAAACACGTGGTTACGAAAAACCGGCCATGACCTTCAAGTCATGAAGGCCGATGACTTGACCTCAATCCCTGAACAGTGGAGTGAGGGTTGGAACATCATCGAGGTGCCGTGGTGGGAAAGAACGGCCCTCGACGAAAATCGAAATCAAATCCAAGACCAGTTGGAGAACGTTGTAGGGACAACAGGCATTGGCGTATCGTACAAAGTCGATATTGAGCAAAAGCACATTGACGCTTTGAATGCGTTAGGGCTCGAAAGTAAGTACATTCTTCCATCGGTTGATGCACTCCTCCTTGGCCACATCGATGCCTCATATGCTGCCCAACTCGCCTCGCTCGAGGATGTTGCCATGGTCGAAATGTACGGCCAAGTGGTGTTTTACGGCGATGTGCAAACACCTGCTGTCAAAGCGATGAACTCAAGCGTGTATCCAAACGGTGCATGGGATTTAGGCGTCAGCGGAGAGGGTGTCGTCATTGCAATGGTCGATACAGGTGTGGACAATGAACACCCTGGTCTCAATCAAAAGTTCGTCGCTGGGTTTGACGCCGTCTGCTATGTCCACTCCGACCCCACATGTGCTGCACAGGGTGGCCGGGAAACCGATGGAACCTACGACCCTGATGATGGCAATCAACACGGTACTGCGTGCATGGGCATGGCAAGTGCAACTGGACTCGATGCCAACGGTGAGCAAACCGATTTCTATGGCTCCGCTCCGGACGCTGCACTCGTCGATGTTCGTATCGGAACGGACCTCGGGGCTGGCCCGTTCGAAAATTATCTCATCTCTCAGGAATTCTACGAATCTGCAATGAATGGGCTGCAATGGATCATCGACCACAAAGACGATGCCTGGCAAGGTGCGGATGAAAGCGTTCACGGTATTGACATCATTTCACTTTCATGGGGTATCACCAGTCACGAAGGTGGCGGTTCAGACGGAGAGGATATGCACAGTCGAATTCTCAACGAAGCCATGGAGGCAGGCATCGTAGTTAGTGTTGCAGCAGGAAATGATGGGCCTGACAACGACGGACTTTCCGGTATGGGCTCATCGTCGCTATCCATCACCGTTGGTGCAACAGACGACAAAAATACCGTCGACAGAACCGATGACACCATTGCTGGCTACTCATCAAGAGGAGACCGAAGGGACAACAACGATGGAAATCCACTCAACGAACTCAAACCTGAAGTTTCAGCACCAGGCACCAACATCATTCAAGCCGAAGGATGCGTGACATCTGGTCTTTGCAACAATTTCTTTGGTGGAGACGCTTCTGAGAATGGATACACCGGTCGAGGCTCGGGAACATCGTATGCGACACCTGCTGTTTCTGGTATTCTCGCCCTTATGATCGAAGCCAATCCTGATTTGTCACCCGCAGAGATGAAAGAAATTCTCAAACTCACTGCTGAGCGACGAGGGGAGCCATCTGCACCGGATATTGACCCGTACTGGAATCGAGACTTTGGTTGGGGAATGGTCGACGCCTACGAAGCCGTCAGTCTTGCCATACACATGCGAGATACGGCACTCACAGGAGAAGTCGATGTTTCAAGCCAAGTCCACATCACCAACATCTCTGTCGACAAGCAAGCCTCCATCATCTCGATTGAGGGCATGTCATGGGGTCAATCCTCTGCAATATCTATGGTCGAGGGCCGAATTGGAACAGGCATGTGGATGGAAGCAACCTATGAGACCCTTGAAAATTCAACATCGTTCTATGACATGGTCAAATGGAGAATTGCACTCGATGCAAAGAAACTCGCCAACGGTAATTTCACAATCGAAATTCGAGCTGTCAATGAAGATGGTGTGCAGTCTTTGCCAATCTTTGCAACCGTTGAAAACACGATGTCATCGTCTTCAGATGAATCATCGGTTTCGTTTCGACAACTCGCTATGTTCTTTGGCGTGCTTGTTGTTTTAGTTGCCGTTGCTGTGATTCAACTCGGTCGTCCAGAACAACCACTGCTGCTCGATGACTGGAAACAACGTGATGAAGTCCTAGAAGCAGAACTCATCGAATAATCATCAAAAAAGAAAACGTTGCCATATTCTGCTACGAATTGGCAGACTATTCAAAAATAAACGGTGATTCAGGTAGAACATGGGCGAGTTCAGTGCACGAGTTAGGGGTATCCAGCCCACTGGTGTTCGAAAGATGTTCGACCTCGCTGGCGAAGATACTATTTCATTTGGTCTCGGAGAGCCTGACTTTCAACCGCCAGACGTTGCTATTGAAGCGTTTTATCAGGCGATGAAAGATGGTCGAAACAAGTACACGACAACGGCAGGTCTTCCTGCACTTCGACGAAAGATTGCCGATGAATGGAGTGAACGTCAACCGGGGTTAACAGAGCAAAATGTATGTATCACGATGTCTGGAACAAGTGCCCTCATGAACCTCTTCATGACCCTTGTCGAACCAGGGAAAAATGTTCTTCTTCCTGAACCATATTTTCCGCTCTACGGACCTGATGTTTCGATTGCAGGTGGAGCCTCCAAATTTTATTCATGTTCATTTGAACACAATTTTGTTCCTCAAATCGATGAGCTTGAAGCATTATGCGACGAACAAACTGTAGCCATCCTGTACAACTTCCCAAACAATCCAACCGGCGCGACAATCTCCGAAGAAGAACGAGACACCTTGCTCCAATTCGCCAGGGAGAAGGGACTTTGGATTCTATCGGACGAAGTCTATGACAAGATCATATTCGATGGTGAACACGTCTCATTTCTTGGATGTGGATACGACAAAGTTGCTGTCGTCAATTCATTTTCCAAAACCTTTGCAATGACAGGATGGCGAATTGGATACATCATCTCCGCTCACCCTGAATTGATGCAAAATGTCATCAAAATGCAGTATTACATTTCAGCCTGCTCAAATGATGCAATGCAATATGCAGTTCTCACCGCAATGGAAGAGGCAGCAGACTATCCAAAGCAGATTTCAAACGCGTTCAAAGAACGATGCGACATTATCGTCGATAGACTCAATGCCATCGACGGGGTAGAGTGTCACAAGCCAAAAGGGGCAATTTACGTCTTTCCAAAGGTGACCGTGCCCGGTATGAGTTCAGAAGATGTCGCCATGGAACTTCTCAAAGATGGCGTGTTGTGTTCGCCAGGTTCCGCATTTGGTGCTTCCGGCGAGGGCCACCTTCGGCTCGCCTTTACAATCGGCGTTGAGGACATCCTTCGGGGTATGGATATTTTCGAGCAAACAATCAACCGATTACGGCAAACAAAAGGATGAGTCGAATGTCAATCGCTACACAGGTTACGATTGCCTTCATCGGTTTCATGATTGGGATACTTGGGCCACGCCTACCTACGCTTTTTGTTACCCGAACAAAAGGTTTCAACAAGAATTTCCCACCCCATCCTGAACCTATTCCGTTAACCCCATTCCTGACCCAAAGAATTCTCCACTTGCGAAAATTCTACCACGGAGGTATTGCACTCGCTGGCGTGATTCTCCTGTTTGGGTATCTAAGTTTACGATGGGGTTCGGGGCCTTTTGGTTTTGGCCTATGGATCGGCGCGGGTTGGTTCACATTGTCAAGGCTCCAACTGCTCGCACTCGGCGACATGGGGCCATGGCACCTTGGACTAGCCAATGACATACAATTGATCCGAAATTCTATAGAAGAGACCCCGTGTTGCCAATATTCTACACCATCTTGGCATGTTATGTCAATTAAATGCGACTCTTGTGGAACGACGCTCAAAAAAATTGAACGCCCTGACCTCGGAAGAAAGCGGTCCGATGGATTCTTGATTGGGCTACTACGGCTCCTCATTTCAGACGGTTATCCAATTGTACGTATGCTCGACAACGATGAAGAGGAATAAAAATCAACGGATTTTTAATGAATTATCGGAAGACTTGAGAAACCAAACCGTTCAAGCCACCCCTATGACATCGTCGAGGACTTCTGGTCCATTGACCACTCGACTTTGGCTCACCATCATTGTTATCGCACAGATTTTCATCACACCATTTGCTGCTTTTTCTGTCAATTACTTGTTTCAATTTGATTTTGGAGGGGAAAATATGTCCCTGTCATTTCATGCCGATATGATTCCTTGGATCGGTATTGCATCCCTCGTTTACGGGATGACAGCACTTTGTCTTGCCCTTATCCTTGGTGGATTTCGCCCCATTAGTGTTGTCGATAGTGGAGGATGGAGAACCGCACTTGGATTTTCACGCAACAAACGAAGTGCTTTGAAACGAAAAGAATCAAGAGAAAAATTTGCTAAATCGCCTCATGCGAAAGTGTCGATGTTATCCTTCAACCGTTTCAGCAATGGACACTCGCACATTTCAACGCACGGAAGTTTAGCACTTCTCGCCATTCCATTTCAAATCCTGCTTGCGACACTACCTCTCAGCCTTGTGCTTCTTATCCCAGAATCAGTCCTTCATGAACATCGTCGACTTGAACTCGCGATGATGTTTTACATCGTATGCCTTTTGTTCACGATGAAGGTCTTTCCTTATGCGGCAAGAAAATACATTGCTGTCGCCTCGGTGACAAGAAAAATGATTGGTGCTATTGCACCTTTGTCGCTTTTCTTACCGGTCCTCCTCATTTGGACCATGGGTCACATCGCCAACATTGTTGTCCTTGGCACATTAGGATCTTCAACGGATTTGAACATTCAATTTGAACAAAAACTGCTTGAAAATTTACTGTCTGCTGAACACATCCCCAACTCATCATTCCTAGATTTGCTTACAGCACTTGCTGTTATGCCACTCTCAGCATTCACAACGCTTGCTGTCCTCGGCGGGTCATCCGGTGAGCCACCTGAATGGATGAACACCTCCTATGCACAGTCGCTACAACGCCAGGAGCCGACAAGGGTTGCAGTGGCATTGGCGAAAGGTGCACAAATCGCTGCAACAGCTACAGCAAGCATTGCCACCATCACCGCTGCAAATGTAGCAATGCAATCCCAAGTTGCTTCAAGTGCAGCATCCCAGGCAGCAAACGCCACACAACTTGCAACTTCAGCTCAAAACATTCGAACGCCTCTTCAATTTGATTCACCAGGTGCGAACCTTTCCGATGTGATTTCTAGGGAGGATATTCGTGTCTCAAATGATGCTATTGAGTTTGAGGAAGCACTGGACTTCTCCGACGATGTTGACCCACTTGAAGTGATTGAATCCATCGATGAAGACAATGTTCGAAACACTTCTTCTGACCTTACCATTCGAGGATTCGAGAATATTGAATTTGATTGATGTCGCTCGTGCATTGCCGACTCAATCAAACACGAATTTCTTATGTGAAATCATTCTCGCCATAGTAGTGAAGACTATGCGTCGAATAAGTCCTGTACTAATTGTTCTTGTTTTTCTCATGCAAAGTGCAGCGTTAATGGTTGCACCAACAGGTCATGCAGCCTCTGCCCGTGGAGGTTCGAATGATGATTACACTATTTGGGACATCACATTTGGAGAAGAGAACATCTCCACTTGGATTCAATCCGATGGAACAGTTCAACCTTACACGTTTCAAAACAAAGATATCACAATCTCTGTAAAGATCAAGCGTCTTGGAAATTCTCAAATCGAAAAGACAACGAATGCTACGCTCGATATCGTTCATCCAATCGGATTCATCATGGAGACCTTTTCATGGACCACTGCTCCTTTGACAGGCGGACAAGAAAATGTTCAGAGTTTCAAATGGACGCCAACCGCTGCTCACTCAATCCTCAATACAACCACCAACGACCTCAGTGGCGGCCTCATCTTGAGGGCAACAGTGAGTTACCCTCTTGACGACCGAAACACAAACGATATGCTCGATGAAGTTCTTCCAATCGCCGTAAGCAGCGATCCTTTCGACGGAACGAAGAATTCATTCAATGACCTTACATTCCTTTCTGGAAAATACCCTGCTGACGGTGGTGGAGCAACAGGGCAAGGCTCATGGGTCGATGATTCAAACAACAACGCTGTTGGAACTAAGCACTGGAGGCATTCCGCCATCGGTAGCAATTATCCGTCGAATGCCGAAGCAACCCGGTTGTTCAGAGGTTACAGAACAAATACGCCTCAGTGTGACGTCGACTCACAAGGCGATGGAGAGTTGCCTGCGTATTATGGATGGTATATTTGCCGAAGTATCTTTTACTCAAGCAACTACGTCTCAAGCCAGTTCCACGTTCAAGCATGGGGTAGCATGTCGTCAGGAGATTACGTGGCTCTAGAATTATGGAGAGGCTCAGGAACACTCGCCAGTGAAACCGAATCACTACGTTACGACCTTGCCAACGGCAACCCAAGTCCAGCGTCAGGTCAATGGACAAACATTTCGTGGGATCCACAAGAGACATGGAAAAATATTCCTGGTCTAGCAAGTCCTGAAATTTTCCTTGGTGGAAACGCCTACCATTACGGGCTTGTATTCTTTTCAGATTCCTCAGGAGCATCAGAGGGTATGCATGTTGATGATTTCATTCATTTTGGTGTAAGTAAAGTCAACGACTATACCATCAACCTCACCTGTGACAACCCTACTGGTGGATACACACTTGCACCAAGCGAAATGGCTACTTTGCACTGTTTCTTGACCAATAATGGATACTCCCCAATCAGCCTTCGTGCCGAGACCAATGTTTCAAACGAATCATGGATGTATCCTGTGCCTTCAATTCGATTCGATATCGAATCCAGCAACAATCACAATGTGAATGTGGTGATCCCACCAATTAACGGCGGAAAAACAATCGAAATTTGGGCAAACCTCACTGTACCAGCTGGCGCTGACGTGCAACAACAAACCTGGATGGTTTGGTTTACCGACGCAAGTGGTTCTCAACTCGGTGAAAAGGCGAGGCTTGAATTGTCGCTCGGCGTCACTGAACAATACGGCGTAGCACTCACATCAACCTCAGGTCTCGTTGCTGCAACCATACCACCAGATGAATTCGGGCACTTCGACTTCAGGTTACAAAACACCGGAAACAAAGATGCGGCATTCAACCTCGCCTCAACATTTTCTGAATCTGAAGCTGGCTGGACATACAAGGTTGAAAATGAAACAGGTGTGGTTATTCCCAACCCGATTATACTCGACCGTGGAGAACGAATTGATCTCACTCTCAACCTGAGTGCTCCAGAATTAGCCCAACCCGGAACGGTGTCGTTTAACCTAAGAGCAACATGCCCATCGTGTTCAACCGCTCTCTTTGGTACGGACATCATCGTGCGAAATATCGAAGTTCCAATCATACGAGAAGTATTGCTTGAAACCGAAGAAGCCTCCTTTTCATCATCTGCTAATGGGGTGGAGCAAACAAAATACATCAATATCTACAATCTTGGAAACAGTGACGAATCCTATAATCTAGACGTTTCAATGAACAATTGGATGTTCGGTGCATATCTTCCAACCGATTCCGTAAGCGGATTAGATGCATGGGATGGTGAAGTAACTGTTCCGTTGAAACTCCCTATGCCCATCGGTCTAAGTCCCGGAATTTACACAGTTACCGTGACAGCAACGAACAGCAACGATACATCGGCTAAAGACTCTATCTCGATGTCAATCGAAATTCTTGATACAGCATCTGTCTATGTTTCCGATGAAGATACAGGACAATCCTACATTCCTGGGCAACCAGCTCAAACAATGCAGTTCATGGTTCGAAATGATGGAAACTCCATCGATCGCTTTGATATCACACTCGATTATCCTGAAAACAAAATGATGGCAAATGTCGATGAAAACGATAACGAAATGGTCGGTACACGAACCATTGAAATTGCCCCTGGAGCAAGCGTGAATGTCTCAATTTCGTTTTCATTCATTGACGATATCGAGGATGGTCAGGTTTTGATGAATGTCATCGCTACCAGCGTTAACGATAACACCATTTCAAGTAGTGGCTCAGTGACCTTCTTAGTAGGTTCTCAAAACTGGCTCAAACTTATTCCATCAGTTCCCCTAACAATTGACAACGCTGACGATGATTATGAAGTCGTTGTGACCGTTCGTAACCAATACACGAGTGCTCAAGTTGTTTCGATGGACCTCGATGATAGTGAAACGAAGAACTGGTTCCAATCGAGAATTGATTCTGCTGACAGGAACTTTGTACTGGCTGTTGGCGAAGAACGTGAAATTACCGTCGAACTCGAAATTTCTGAAACCACACTTACCTACCTTAACGATGAAGGACGACTCGTTGTTAATTTGACTATTTGGGCTCAATCCGAAACCGTCAGTGATGCTGCTAAAACCTCAGTTCAAATCACAATGATTCAACTCGAATCATCGAACACAGGCACAAGCAACGATGATACAGAAGGTGGGCTCGATGGTGTATTCAATATCGTCCTATGGATCGTCTTAGCCTTGGTCCTTGGTGGCGGTGGATTCTTTGCCTTCAGAATCGTAAAAAATACTGGTGAGGAAGAAGACGAATACGGAGGTTGGGGACGTGACATGTACGAAGACAACCTCGCTGCAACATATGGTGCAGTTGCTGAGGCTCCAACTATCGGTGCGATGGGTGTCATACCATCCCCTGAAAAACCGCTTGTCGATATTCCGAGTGCAATGCCACCTGAGGCACCACCTGCCCAAGCAACACCCGAAGCAATCCAAGAAGGTCCGGCCCTTCCTCCAGGCGGACTCCCAGAAGGATGGACGATGGAACAGTGGAAGCATTATGGCCAACAATGGCTCGAACAAAACGGCCTTGCCTGATGAGACAAAGCACATCGTAGGGTTCAAGTGGATGAGCATACCGCCCAAGATACAGAGGCATTGCTATGTATGGAAATGGACAAGCACCGATCTTCATTTTGAAAGAGGGAACTCAACGAACCCGTGGAAAAACCGCACAATCAAACAACATCGCTGCTGCAAAAGCAGTTGCTGATGCAGTTCGTTCAACACTAGGCCCCAAAGGCATGGACAAGATGCTCGTTGATTCAATGGGCGATGTCGTGATCACCAACGATGGTGCTACAATTCTCAAAGAAATGGACATTGAACACCCTGCGGCGAAAATGATTATCGAAGTTGCAAAAACTCAGGAACAACACTGCTACGACGGCACTACAACCGCAGTTATTCTCTCGGGTGAACTTCTCAAGAAAAGTGAAGACTTGATCGAACAAAATGTCCACCCAACTGTGATATGTGAGGGTTTTCGACTCGCTGCTGAAAAAGCCTGTGAACTTCTTGACGTTCACGGAATCTCAACAGAAAATGATGCAGATATCCTCAACGAAGTTGCAAAAACTGCCCTGACCGGTAAATCTGCTGGTGCTGTAAAATCCTTCATGGCAGACATCTGTGTTCGTGCAGTGCAAGCCGTTGGTGTTGTCGAGGATGGAGATCGATATGTCGATATTAAAGACATCAAAGTCGAAAAGCGCCAAGGTGGCTCGATTCGTGACTCATCGCTTATTGATGGTATCATTCTCGACAAAGAACGAGTTCACGCAGGAATGCCCCGCCTTGTCCAAAATGGAAAAATTGCACTCATCAATTCTGCTGTCGAAGTGAAGAAGACTGAGGTTGATGCGAAAATTCAGATCACAGACCCCAACCAACTCGCACTCTTCTTAGAAGAAGAAGAACAGTACATTCGCAATCTCGTTGATGCAGTTGAATCGTCTGGTGCAAATGTTCTCATTTGCCAGAAGGGTATTGATGAATTAGCACAACACTATCTCGCAAAGAAGGGTATTTTTGCTATCCGTCGTGCAAAGAAATCTGATATGGAGGCACTAAGCAAAGCCACAGGTGCTCAAATCATCACAAATATCGAGGATATTTCACCAGATGATCTCGGTAACGCAGCTCGAATAGAAGAAAAGAAGATTGGCGAGTCCGATATGACGTTTATCACTGGTTGCCCTGAAGCAAAAAGCGTTTCCGTTTTACTCCGTGGTGGAACAGAGCACGTTGTTGATGAAATTCGAAGGGCATTTGATGATGCCGTCGGTGTCGTCAGCGTTGCTTGGGAAGACGGTGCAGTTCTCACCGGTGGGGGCAGTGTACTCGCATCAATTTCGAGAGAGTTACGAAGTTATGCAGAAACTGTTGGCGGTCGTGAACAGATGGCTATCGAAGCTTTTTCGGGAGCACTCGAAATTATTCCACGAACTCTTGCTGAAAATGCAGGTCTCGACCCAGTCACCACGATCATCGAACTCCGAAAAGCTCACGCTGATGGACAACAATTCTCAGGAATAAATGTCTACGATGGCGGTGTGGCGAACATGAAAGACGCAAACGTCCTCGAGCCACTTCGAGTTGTCGAACAAGCGATTCAATCAGCCACCGAAACCGCAATCATGATTCTTCGAATCGATGACGTCATTTCATCAAAGGGTGTCATGATGGAGGGCGACATGGATGACATGGGCGACTTCCATATGTGAAGAGATTTTTTTGCTCTAAATCATATCACTCAAAGCCATTTTTACATCTGGCGAAATGATAACCTTCAAAGGCTTCTGTCTTGTGGGAGGAATGACTAGCGTATGCTAAGAAGGTGAAAATATGGTCGTTGTCGCCAAGGTATGGATAGATGAAGACTGCATCACATGTGATGCATGCCAAGACATTTGTCCTGAAGTGTTCAGTGTTACAGATGAAACATCACAAATTCTTGCTGCAGTTCGAGTTGACGGCCAATTTGACCGTAACACGCAGGGAGCGTTGTTGGGTGGTACGTTTGGTGCAGACCTCGGCGACATCATCCTTGAGGCAGCAGAAGCATGCCCAGTCGAGGTCATCAAATTTGAACTCGCAACAGATGGAGCACCTGCAGAAGCAGAAGCCCCTGCTGCAGAAGTGGCAACCGAAGCACCTCCTGCTGCTGCAACAACGGCTGTGGCTGGTGTTTCTGATGAATTAGCATCACTCCTCTCAGGCGATCGTTCGCTCTCCATTTTCTTTGGTTCTCAAACAGGAAACGCAACAGGTCTTGCTGAGAAAACAGCGAAACTGGCAGCAAATTATGGTCTTGAACCAACGATCATTGACATGGATGGATACGACCCTAGCCAAATGGCATCCATGAAGCGAGTACTCATCATCACTTCCACATGGGGAGAGGGTGAAATGCCTGATAATGCTGAGACCATGTGGCAATCAATTAACTCAGGAAATCCAAGTATGTCCGGTGTTTCGTATTCAGTCTGTGCTCTCGGAGACACTTCATATGATGAGTACTGTAAGGCAGGTCACGATTGGAACAATAAAATTCAATCCCTCGGAGGCTCGCAAATACATCCTATTCAAGAATGCAATGTAGATTATGAGCCACCGTGGAAAATCTGGGTTGACCAAGTTCTCCCTCGTATTGCATGTGTTGACAGTTCGGGAACATTCCTCGAAAACTTACTCGAAGAAATGGAAGCATATGGTAGCGGTGATGACGACGACCTTGTCGAAGGTGACTTTACACCAACACCGATGAATGAAGATCAACTCATCATCACGCTTGAACTCTTTCGATATCAACCTGAACATGCACATCAAGGATGGGACACAATCGAATGTCAAGTTCCTGCACATGCATCACTCCAAGATTTGTTTCTCAATGTTCAACAAAATGTCGATGGATCCTTTACATTCCGACGTGGAAATTATGCAGGTAGCCCAACAACTGGGGTGCGAGCCAATGGCAGAATTGTCTTGTCCGACATGACACGTGTCGACGCTTTGGTCAACGACGGAGGGACATTGAAAATCGAACCATTACCAGGACACCCGATTATACGAGACCTTGTTGTTGACATGTCGCACTTTGAACGACACCGCAGCCGTGCTGAGCCATGGATGCGAACCGATGACCGTGTTGGCGAATATCTTGCAAACGGCACTGCAATGGGAACCATGGAAAGTTCAACCGCTCTTGCACTTCACCAGATGAATAGCGTTCATTCGTTCCAATACCTGCAAGGAATGTCTGAAACCTTGCCTCATGATTCACATTACGAAGGACCCGGTATACACCTTCAACAATGGATTCGATGCTGTGACCCACGTACCGGCCAAAAACAACGACAAAACCTGCTTCAATCCCTTAACGACGTTGATGGAGTTTGGAGTGAAGCTGACCTTGCCAGTGTTGCACGTCAAGGAAAAGATGGAGCGGTCACTGCTGATGCACTTCACAAAGTTCGTGCTGCACTCCTTGGTGAATTCAAATATGCTGGTAAGCACGGACGACTCGTCAAATGGTATGGACGAAGCGTCAAATGGTCGGGTAAGGTCAATGAAACAACGCTCTACAGGCAGGTCCTTGGCCCACTGGGTCTGGTAAGCAATGTCTTTAGTGGTGTATCCGCAAGAATGATGCTGGCTTTCACTCGGAACGGTGGACCACCGATTCGTAGCCTACAGGCTCTCCTTCTTCCACCAGCAGGAGTTGGTAGAATTCCAACCATGTTCAATTCAAAAGTCGATGACCACCATGAAGTCGTGAGCATTTTCAATGAATTGGACCAGAGGCTTTGAGGCGATCTTATGGCAAAATTAGCATACTATCCAGGTAATGTGGCTCGTGCAGGAGCTTCTGAAGTAGAAGATTGCATTCAACCTCTTTGCAAAATTCTCGGCATTGACCTTATCGAGTTGCCCAAAGCATCAAGCGATGGCGGAAACATCATTCGTCAAACTTCGCAAAAATTGCAAGATACGCTCGTGGCAAGGAACCTTGCTCTTGCAGAAGAGAGGGGCCTCGACATCGTCACTCCCTGTGCAACAAGTCATGCAATTATGGCTGAAACGGCAATGACATTCAAGAACGACCCTGTGTATGCCAGCACACTCAACAATTTGATTGCACGACATTCAAAAATTGAATACTCTGGAGAAAGTAAATCTTGGCATCTTTTGCACTATTTGGTTGAAGAAATAGGTCTTGACAAAATCAATGACCTCGTAAAAAACCCGATCGGATTGAAAGTAGCATGCTACTATGGACCAAACATGCAACGCGATGGTTGTTGTTCTGGTGACGACCCCTTCATGCCAACATATATGGAACAACTGATTGAAGCACTCGGTGGAACGCCAGTTCATTTCGACAGCCGATGTTCAAGCGTTGGAACACCAGCCTTGCTCTCCTTGGAGAAATCAGCACTACGGATGACGGCGGATGTCTTATCGGATGCGATAACCAATGGTGCAGATCTTCTCGTGACCGCTTGCACACTTTCCCATCAGAATTTAGATTCATACCAAACAAAAGCAGGAAAGATTACAGGCAAAAAAACGGCGATACCAATTGTCCATCTCACAGAAATTCTTGCATTTGCACTAGGTATTTTCCCAGATCGATTTGCACAACTACGAACAAGGGCCAAACTCATCGGCTCATGATTCTTCATTCATGAAGAATGAAGCAACCAGCCCTAATGTTGGATTTTCTTGAATCTTCTGTTGTACTTTCTCCTTATCGAAATCAAAATTTTCGGTAATGAATTCAAGCACCTTATCCGAAATCAATTGAATTCTCGTATCAACCCAATCCGGTACTTCAGCTTCCATCGCATCAATCTCCATGAGTGCAGAGATCGATGGGCCATGCAGTTCTTTTGCTGGTGTGGAGCGAACAAGGTCATGGAATGATTGGAGAAATTCATGTTCATGTTCCTTAGCAATGTGAAGGAAATGCGCTGTCTCAAGGGCATTTTTGGTTAAAATCACAGGAATTCGAAGTTCTACTGTGATGTATGCAAGTGCTCCTAACACAGCATTTGGATGTAATCGGTGCTCATCACCTTCACCAGTTTCAATCACAAGCATAGGCCGGGATGACCCTGCAATTAATTTCCGACACTGGTGAAGCAGTCTTCCATCCTTTATGCTCTCGCCTAAATCGGAACTTGTTTTCCGTTCGACAAGAATTCGTTCAGATAAACGAATATCTCCAGCGGGCAAATATGTTAATTCAACTTTGCATCCTAAACTTCGCAAATATGCTGGCAGTGTAGAGCGTGATTCACGATAATCGAGGTGTATGAGTACATCGTTTGAAATCGTGGAGCTCATTTCATCCACAGTACGTTGAGTTGCATGTCCAACTGAATCAAGAAGGTCTTCTGTAGCATCAAAAAGAATGGTTGTTCTCATTGGATGAGGCTCTCTCGTCTGAACAACATCCACCTTCGATGGCTCATTTTCAAAGTCGAACAAACCCTTTTGTTGTTTGGTTCGTAAAAATTCTGGAGGAATCGGTTCCGCAACTTGATGAACAACACGATGATTGTTCCTATGAACCATTTCGGGTTCAATTTCTTCTTGTACAGGCTTCAACCGATGACGTTCTTGTTCAATATACTCCTCGACATTTAATGTAGAATGTTCATCCGTATCGATCGAAAATGCCGTCGCATCTGATTGAGGACCTGGGTAATTTTGTAATGAGTTCGTCGATACCATTTTTGTCAAAATTGCGTTCATTCTCTCTTCTTGGTGTTCAGATGCGTTTTGGACATACACATCCTTTGTTTCCTTTGCAATGAGCACATGAACTGAACCATCACGCTGGCGAGCGGTTCTTCCTCTTCGTTGGATGAGACGGATAGCACTTGGTACTGGTTCGTAAAGAATAACCATATCAGCAGCAGGGACATCAAGTCCTTCCTCACCCACTGATGTTGCTATGAGCAGATTAATTTCACCCTGTCTAAATTTTTCGAGTTGTGCGAGTTGCTCTTTTGTGCTCATGCCTTTTGATGAACCTCGTGAGGATTGACCGATAAATCGCCCTGGTCGGACTGTCTCATGGGAATCGAACTTCTCGGCTAGAAGGTCGACTGTATCACGAAATTCTGTGAAGAGGATGACTTTACCTTCTGGGTTTGTCTTGAACGCTGAGTCAACAAGATCTTTCATTGCCCCATGTTTTGGGTGAAATTCTTCACAATCTTCTAGCGACGCCCTCAGGTTTCGAATAATTGGCGTATTAATGAATCGGGAAGTTTTCCTGGCATCTGATTGCTCTTCTTCTGCTCTGTCAAGGAAGAGTTTCGTTGAACCCATTCCTTGAGTTTGAATGAGGTTTAAGACCATCAATAAGCGACGTAAATCTGCTATTTTTCGAGCAGCATCATAGGCTCGGACGTCTCTATGTTGAATAGCTCTGCTCACGCGAAGTTGAGCCTTCTCAAGATGCTTGCTGGAGACGTACTGCACTGGTGCGAGGAAGCCTAGGCGCTGGAGAGATTCAACTTCCTTGGCGTAATAGGCTTGCACTGGATTGATGATGTGTTGTAGTTGTTCTGGTAGGTCAAGGTAGAGTAAGTTCACATCCAATTCAACTGCGTAAGGAGCGAGCAACGGGTCCGATTTCCGAGTGTAATTCAGGAAGCCGATATTCAATTCCTTGGCCACCGACCGAATCTGTTCTTCCTTTGTTCCCGGGCTGGCCGTGGCTGCAAGGACGCGCGGGTTTTTTGCTTGTCGACGGTAGTGCCGCCCTACTTTTGCGAATGCGTGGTTTCCAACGGCGTGATGTGCTTCGTCCACAATAAGCAATGCGACATTCTCCAAAGAAATCTTTTCAGATAACACATCGTTGTCGATCACTTGTGCAGTTGCGAAAACAATCGTTGCATTCGCCCAAAGTTCTTCTCGTTTTGCTGGTGACGTATCTCCAGTGTATTTCACCAATGTTGATTCATCAACTGCCAAACGTTCTTTTGCCATTCTCCACTGTTGGTCAACCAAGCCTGTCGTCGGTGCTATGAGTAGAATTTTATCCGCTCCACGACGAATGTGTTCAGCCATCATCATCCATTGAACTGCTGTTTTCCCAAACCCTGTAGGCATCACCATCAATGTTGAACCGCCGAGAGCGGTTTTGAGAGATTCAAGTTGATATGCCCGAGCTTCAATCCCATCCGTCAAGTGAGGATGGACAATCTTGGCCATGTTTTTTATTCGACGTCAACAGTAAAAAAACATCTTGTGAGAGAAGTTTCAAAATATGAGATGAAAAGAAGGGTATAGGGAGCACATGGGCCCACAAAAAAACCGATTCACTCATATACAAGAGGTTTGTCGGAAGGTCGCTCAAAGGTGAGTAGCCAGACACAAAGGGCAATCCAAACGGAACCCAAAGAACCCGCTTTCCACTCGTGAAAATGGGTCGCAGTGTCACGGCTTCTCCTATCCTAAGAGCCCTCGTACGCCCCTCTTCGGTGGGGCCAATGCGATGTAAAAAAACTGGAGGAATCCGATATGGCGAAGAGAAGTCACCCACGCAGAGGTTCGATGGCGTTCAGCCCGCGAAAGCGAGCTAGCCGTCACTTTGGATCAGTCAACGCGTGGCCACAAACCGATGAAACAGAAGTACGAATACAAGGATTTGCAGGATGGAAAGCAGGCATGACTCACGTTTTTGCCCGAGATATGAATCCGAGAAGCACATCAGCAGGACAGGAAATTCGAATTCCTGTTACGGTTGTTGAATGTCCTCAAATGCGAATACTTGCAGTCCGTGGTTACAAAATGACCCCATACGGCAAGCAAGCTGCAGGCGAAGCATGGGTTGACTCAAAGACCATCGAAGATGCGTTTCCTGAAGTATTCAAGCGAATCTCAAACCGAACCGGCGCTCATGACACAGAAAAGCACTTTGAGACACTATCCAACGCAGATTTGGATGAGGTCCGACTTATCGTTTCGACTCAACCGAGCCATGTTCAAAGTGTTCCATCAAAAGTTCCAGAAGTCATGGAAATGGGCCTTACTGGAGGGAGCGTTGAAGAACAACTCAATTTTGCCAAGGAGAAACTTGGTGAAGAATTTTCATTTGCAGATGCATTTGAAGAAGGCAAACTCACAGATATTGTAGCCGTCACAAAGGGCTACGGTTGGCAAGGTGTTATTCGCCGATTTGGTGGAAAACTTCAATCGCACAAGAACTCAAAGAAGCGACGACAACATGGAAACCTCGGTGATTTCGGAACTGGTTATGTCCGAAAGACGATTCGACAAGGTGGTCAAACGGGTTACCATCAACGAACTGAATTCAATAAGAGAGTTCTCCGCATCTCTAATCCCGAAGAACACGCTATTACTCCAGCAGGTGGATTCCTTCACTATGGTGAAGTGAAGTCACAATACATCCTCATCAAAGGAAGCGTTCCAGGGCCTGCAAAACGCCTCATTCGATTCAGAGACGCTGCTCGTGGATCATCAAAACCACAACATGAACTTGACATCACATTCGTGAGTACAGCTTCAAAGCAGGGGGCCTGAGCATGAAGGTAGCAGTCAAAGATATCACCAACACAGTCACTCAAGACGAAGTTGATGCAGGAAAATTACAACTTCAATTCGACATCGAAGTGTCTGAAGGAAAGAAAGTCACACTTCCTGAAGCATTCAACACACCTCTACGTGAGGATGTCATCAAACTTGCAGTAGCATCAAGCCGTGCAAATCGACGACAAGCATATGGGTCAAAAGCACACGTTGGAAAGCGAAAGCCAATGGCTGGTATGAAGCACTCTGTTGAATGGTGGGGCAAGGGCCGTGGTGTTTCCCGAATTATGCGAAGAACAGGCCAACGCCGTGGTGCACAAAATCCACACACACTCGGAGGTCGTCGTGCACATGGACCTAAAGTCGAAAAAGACTGGTCGAGAAAACTCAATGCAAAAGAGCGACGACTCGCACGAGATTCAGCTCTAGGTGCAACCATGTCCATCGACCTCGTTTCCTCTCGGGGTCACCGCCTCGATGAAGAAATCGAACAACTTCCAATCATCCTCGGTTCCTACACCGAAGTCGTTGATGGAGCATCGAAAGAATACGATATCGAGACATTCAATCATGGCTCTGCAACAAGAAAGGCTGCTGCAATCTTCAACAGTCTCGGATTAGGACATGATTTACAACGTGCTCGAGATGGTCGAAAGATTCGAGCAGGAAAGGCTACTATGCGTGGTCGCGTTCACAAAACTCCAAAATCGATTCTCCTTGTTGTCAAGCAAAAAGCAGGTTTGGCTCAAGCAGCACGAAATCTTCCAGGTGTTGATGTGGTTGCAGTCGCTGACCTATCAGCAGAAGATCTTGCTCCTGGTGGTCATCCAGGTCGATTGACTGTGTTTACACGCTCTGCGTTGGAAGGTATGAACTGAGGTGATGATGATGACGCCATACGATATTATTCTACAACCGTGGTTGACTGAAAAATCAATGGAGGCAAGAGCGACAGAACAGCGACTTGAATTCATTGTTCATCGTTCAGCAACCAAAGCACAGATTGCACGAGCTATTGAAACGATTTTTGATGTTGAAGTAGCGAAAGTCAATGTCCGAAATTCAAAACACGGCAAGCACGCATCAGTGCGACTTGCCGAAGGTTACGATGCAGAAGATGCAGCAATGCGAATGGGAGCATTCTGAGGTGATATAATGGGTAAGAGAATACGTGCACAAAGAAAAGGTTCCAGCCCTCGCTACCGAGTGGCGAGTCACCGATTCCCAGGCGAAGCTCGAATGCCTCGAGAAAACGGTATCGAAGTTGAAGTCGTCGAACTCGTCCACAGCCAAATTCACACGGCTCCACTTGCAAGGATCAAACTTCCTGATGGAGATACACAACTCATTGTTGCAACTGAAGGTCTATCTGTTGGTAGCAAAATCTACATCGGGGATAATGTTGAACTTCGACCTGGAAATGTAACCCAACTTGGAAACATTCCTGAAGGTACGGCGATTAACACCGTTGAACTTCGACCTGGTGACGGTGGAAAAATTGCCCGCTCGGGTGGAAACTCATGTCTCGTCGAATCAAGAGTCGGTGACAAAGTCCGTGTTCGCCTTCCATCTGGTGCACTCAAAGAAATATCCGCGAATTGCCGAGCAACAATTGGTGTGCTTGCAGGTCACGGGCGTGATGAAATGCCATTGCGAACTGCAGGTGCCGCACATTACAAGGCGAAAGCGAAGGGTAAACTCTACCCACATGTTTCTGGTGTTGCTATGAACCCTGTTGACCACCCCCACGGTGGTGGAAACCACCAGGCTGTTCACGGTCCAAACTCTGTAGCACGTGGCACTCCACCAGGTGCTAAGGTAGGTAATATTGCACCACGACGTACAGGTCGTGGCCGAGGTAAGAAAGTTTGAGGTGAAGAAGTATGGCAAAGAAAAAGCGTTCATTTATGACACCAAAAGCAAGTCGAAGAAAGGCAAGAAAGCGACTCTCGACAACCTCTGCACGTGTAAAGGAAGAATTCACTTACCGTGGATACTCAGTTGAAGAACTACAGAAGATGGCGATTTGGCCAGATGATGATTCACTCGGGTTTGTTCACATCACTTCAGCTCGAATCCGAAGAAAGATTATCCGAGGTTGGTCGGTTGAAAACCAGCAATTCCTTGATCGAGTTCGCCGAAGTGAAGGAAAAACAATTCGAACTCATCGAAGAGATATGCCAATTCTACCAGAATTTGTTGGACGAAGAATTGCTGTTCACAACGGTCAAAATTTCGTCGAACTCGAGATTAAGCCAGAAATGATTGGCCATTATCTCGGTGAATTCGCAGTCACACGAAGAGGCGTTGCCCACAGCGGACCGGGTGTAGGTGCTACCCGTTCATCGAAGCACGTTCCATTGAAGTGAGGTGATTTATGTGCAAACAAGAAAAAGAGACATGAGTCGAAGAGAACGACGAAAAGCTACACCTCAAAATGGCTACACTCAATTGTTGCAAGGTTCACGATTATCAACGGCTCGTTCAGTACGAGTCGATATGCATGCAAAGCATTGTTTCGAAGTATGTCGAGCTGTCAAAGGCATGCAAGCCGGTGCAGCCATCGCTTATCTCAATGAGGTCCTTAAGATCGATTCAGATCGAGCAGATATTCGAAAGAAGGCCCGTGCAGTTCCATACCGACTTGGAAGTGGAAACAAGCGTAGGCGACGCTCAGGACCTTCAATGGTTGGTCACCGAAAAGGCGGCATAGGCCCTGGTCGATACCCTGTTAAAGCGTCAAGAGAAATCATCAAACTCATCGAGAGTGCAATGAACAATGCTTCACATCAATACGAAGACATTAACCCCGAGGAAATGGAAATCACTCACATTGCTGCACACCGTGGCCGAATCCGAAAGGGCTGGATTCCCCGTGCACGAGGCCGTGCAACACCCAAAAATCACTATCAAGTTAACTTGGAAATCTTCCTTGAAGACTTTACTAGTGAAGAAGATACAGATGGAGACGAATTCTGAGGTGATATGATGAGTGGAAAACAAAACACAACAAGAGCAATCATCAATCGAAACGTTGAGCGACTTTTGGTACGGGAATTCTTGATGAACAACACCAAGAAAGCCGGATTTGGTGGCATCGATATCCGAAGAACGCCAGCAGGTACGGAAGTTACAGTGCATGCAGAACGCCCTGGTATGGTCATCGGTCGACAAGGAAAAATTATCCACGACCTCCAACGAAGACTCAACGCAGAATTCCGCTTGCCGAACACAAAATTGAAGGTTGAAGAGATCGAAAATTCAACCCTAAATGCACAAGTTATGGCAGAACGAATCGTCCAATCACTCGAGCGTGGATGGTATCACCGAAGAGCGAGCCTAAGTGCTGCTGAAAACATCATGAAGGCAGGAGCGAGAGGTGTTATCATCACGATTGCAGGTAAACTCACTGGTGCAAGACACCGAACTGAAAAGACCATCCGTGGTCACGTCAAATATTGTGGTGAAACCGCTGTACAACACATGGAAAAGGGTCACGCCGTTGCCGTCAAGAAACTTGGTACAATAGGCGTCACCGTTGAAATCATGCGACAAGGAACAAAACTTCCTCACGAAATCAGCATTTACTCAGATGAACAACTCAAGATTATGGCCGAGCAAGAAGAGGCACAAGATGAAGCGGCAGAAGATGTCGGAAACCAGGAGGTTGAGGCATGAGTTACGTATCAAACCGTGATATCGCTTCAATGAGTCAAGAAGCTCGAGAGAACAGATTGAAGGAACTTCAAGAAGAAATGTTGCAACTTCGTGCTGAAAAGGCACTCGGTGGTACACCTGCAAACATGGGAGCATACAAAGCGACTCGACGTAGTATTGCTCGCTTGAAGACACACATGAACTCAAAAAATTGAATGGAGAGGTGAAGAAGTAAGATGGCTGCGACTTGCAATGTATGTGGATTGCCAAACGAAGTATGCATTTGTCAAGAAATAGCAAAGGAGCAACAGAAAGCCATACTTTCAACCGATAAAAGAAGATACGGAAAAATAGTAACCAAAGTGGAGGGAATTGACGATACTGCGATTGACATTAACCAACTCGCTAAGCTACTCAAAAACAAGTGTGCTGCAGGTGGAACGGTCAAAGGTAGACTCATAGAACTTCAAGGAGATCACAAAAAGAAAGCGGCTGATGTTCTTCGAAATCATGGATTTAATGTGGAGGTGAGATAATGGATACAACATACAACCAATCATGGCTTGGACGAACCATTGCCATCGTTGATTCAACTGACCCCACGCTCATTGGCCGGACCGGAATGGTTGAAGACGAGTCGAAACAAACAATCCAAATCAATGAAAACGGTAAAATCATTACGCTTGGGAAATCAAGCATTTCATTTTCAATCGACGGTTCAACGACCGTCATTCAAGGGGCTCTGGTGAATCAACGCCCGGAAGACAGAATTCACCGAAAATATAGGAAGGCATGAGAACAATGCGAGACATAGGAATTGATGTAAAAAATCCCGAAGGAGACTGGGATGGTGACGACAATTGTCCATTTTATGGGTCACTTCGACTACGTGGGCAGGTTTTGGAAGGAACCGTCTCGTCTGTTGGAATGCAAAAAACAATCACTATTGAACGTAACAACGTTCGGTATATGAAAAAGTACGAGCGTTTTGAAAAGCGGACATCCCGACTTGTAGCACATCTACCATCATGTATTGGTGAAGTCAACATCGGTGATGCTGTTCGAATCATGGAATGCCGACCACTCTCTAAAACAATTTCATTCTGTGTGATTGAAAACAACGGAGGTGGCCAATCATGAAGGGGCTACCAGGTAACCAAACTCGTGGCCTTCCAACAGCAGCACGACTGCTCGTTGCTGACAACACTGGTGCGAAGGTTGTTCAAATCATCAACGTCCTCAAGTTAGGAGGTACAATGCGACGACTTCCTGCTGCTGGAATCGGTGACATGACCAAAGTGTCTGTGAAGAAAGGTACTCCTGAAACACGACGCCAAATGTATACAGCAGTTGTTATTCGACAACGACGTCCATTTAGGAGAGCGGACGGTTCTTGGGTTCAATTCGAAGATAATGCATGTGTGTTAACAAATGAAAGAGGCGATGTTCAAGGTTCTGAAATCAAAGGACCTGTTGCTCGTGAAGCCGCTGAACGCTGGCCAAGAATTGCTGCTACTGCAAAGCAGATTGTATGAGGAGTTGAGATCATGGTAAAAAGTATGAAACCTGGAAAACAACGAAAGGCGCATTACAATGCACCGCTTCATGTCAAGAGAAAGCGAATCGCTGCTCGACTTCAACTCGACAAACCTGATGCACGATTTGCCGGTGTCCGAAGTGTTACTGTTCGAGTTGGGGATACCGTCCGAGTCATTCGTGGGGACTTTGCCCATGGCTCTGATAAAAGAGTTGGTGGAAAGCGAAATGCTGAACCTTTGGTCGGTAATGTACTCAGAATCGACGCTGAAAAGGGACGACTTTTCATCGAAGGTGCAACATCTTCGAAATCGGACAACAAAGCTGAAGCATTTCCAGTACATGTTTCCAATGTCATCATCACTAAATTAGATGAAACAGACAAGGTGCGAATCCAGAAAATAACAGGAGATAGGAGTTGAATACATGAGTAGCAATCACTTGAAGAGACTCGCCATGCCACGAAGCTGGCCAATTACAAGAAAGACTGACATTTGGGTTTCACGCCCAAATCCAGGGGCCCATTCACTCGAACTCTGTATCCCAGTTGGTGTTGTCATCCGAGACATTCTCCAATTTGCGAGTACAATGCGTGAAGTAAGGTATATTCTGCAATCAGGAAAAGTGTCTGTGGATGGTAAAGTCATCAAAGACACCAGAAGAGGAGTTGGTTTGATGGATGTCCTTACCCTTGGAGACAACAATTACCGCTGTGTTCTTGACCACAATGGAAAACTTCGATACTCAGCAATTTCCAAAGATGAAGCAGGATGGAAAGTCTGCCGCATCGAAGGAAAAACCACGGTGAAGGGAGGAAAAACTCAACTTAACCTTCACGATGGAAGAAACATTCTCGTTGACAATGCAAGTGAATACAAAACTGGAGACTCACTGAAACTTGGTTTACCAGATCAAAAAATCATTCAACACATCAAATTCGGAGAAGGAACAAGGTGTTACTTGATTGGTGGTGTTCACGTTGGTTCAACTGCGGATATGACTGAATTCATCGTCAAGCGTTCAAGCATGCCAAATGAAGTTCTGTTCCAAGACTTCGGTACAATCGCAAGAAATGTCTTTGCCATTGGAGATGCAACAATCCCAAGCACTGAGGTGAAGCAATGAGCGAAACTGCAAACCCCATGTTTCAACCACGTATTGCCAAAGTGTGTGTCAACATTGGTGTAGGAGAAGGTGGACAACAACTTCTCAATGCCGAAAACGTTCTCGAACTCGTCACGGGCGTTAAGCCTCAACGAACACTTGGAAAAATCCAAAACAGAGATTTGAAGGTTCGAGTCGGGGCACCTATTGGATGCAAAGTTACGATTAGAAACAAGGACAAAATTCAATCCTTCCTCAAGGATGCTTTCTGGGTTCGTGACAACACGATTCCATCATGGAACTTTGACAGAGAAGGAAACCTTTCATTCGGCATTCGTGATTACACTGATTTCCCTGAGCAAAAGTATGACCCAGAAATCGGAATTTTCGGTATGGACATCACTGTAGTTCTTGAACGACCTGGCCATCGAGTTAGCCGACGAAGAAAGGCAACAACAAAAGTTGGGCAAGGCCACAAAGTAACTGCTGAACAATCACGTGCATGGTTTGTAGAGAACTACAACATCACTATTCTGGAGGAATAAACATGGCAAAAGATCACGGAATGAGAATTGGACGAAGTATTGGATGTCGCAGATGCGGCAGAAAGCGTGGTATGATTCGAAGGCATGGTCTACGACTATGTCGTCAATGCTTCAGAGATACAGCCCACGAAATTGGCTTCAAAAAGATGAGTTGAGGAGAGGAAAGATATGCAAATAGATCCATTAAACGATGCTCTAATCAAAATGTACAACGCTGAACAAGCTGGAAGGTACGATGTTGAATTACATCCTGCCTCAAAATTGCTAGGAAACGTCTTGCACATCATGCAAAAATCAGGATACATCGGAGAATTTGAAAAACTTGAAAATGGCCGAGGCGGCACATACAGTGTCAAACTCCGTGGAAGAATCAACAGATGTGGTACTGTCAAACCAAGGCACAGTGTCAAGCGTCAAGAATTTGAAAAATGGGAAACTAGATACCTTCCTGCACAGGATTTTGGTCTCTTAATTCTCACGACAAACTCTGGCGTCATGAACCACTACGAAGCCAAAGATGCAAGAATCGGTGGTAAACTTCTTGCCTACGTGTACTGAGGTGATTCAATGGTTAAAGTAGACAGAATCGAACACGTCATTGAACTTCCAGAAGATGCGAATGCAAACATTGGAGATGATGGTGTGATCAGCATCACTGGACCAAAAGGCTCACTAAGCCGAACATTCATTTCAAACGACATACGTGTGTTCATGGAAGGTCAAAACATTGTCTTGAACATCGATGTTCCTCGCCGAAAGCAAAAGGCACTTATTGGAACGTGGAACGCACATCTCAAAAACATGGTCAAAGGCGTGACTGAAGGTTTCACATACAACCTCAAAGCCTTTTATTCTCACTTCCCTATGACCTTATCTGTACAAAATTCAACATTCACAGTCAACAACTACTTCGGTGAAAAGGTTCCACGAACCGCCAACATTCTCGAGGGCGTTAATGTCAAAATCGAGAACAAAGTTGAGATTGTTGTTTCAGGTATCGATAAGGAAAGTGTTGGACAAACAGCAGCAAATATCGAACGATGCACAACGGTCAAGAACCGTGACAGAAGAGTGTTTCAAGATGGGATTTATCTCATCACAAAGGAGTGATTAGAATGACAGATTATGAATCAATGAAAGTCGCAGAACTCAAGGATTTGCTTCGAGAGCGAAACCTCGCACTAACTGGCAAGAAAGATGACCTCATTGCCCGCCTTCTCGAATCCGATGGTGAGAGCAACGAGGTAAGCGAAGATGTCGAAGAAGATGTTGTCGTCGAAGATGCTGCTGATGATAATGAAGATTCCTGGGACGATGATGATTGGGACGATGATGAAGATGATGAGGTCTACATGGTCAAGCAAAAGCCAGTGTTGAGTGAAGAAATGAAGACCGCACTTGCACTTCGTGCAGCTCAACAAAAGAAAACTCCTGCCTTCAAAAGAACCGAATGGTTCCGATACAAGCGACTATCCCGCTCAGGATGGAGAAAACCTCACGGTATGGATAACAAGCAACGAAGGAATTTCAAGTATCGAAGTTCACTTGTTCGTATCGGACACGGAAAGGTGAAGGAAGCTCGAGGCTTGCACCCATCTGGTTTTAGAGAAGTGCGAGTCATGAACACAAATGACTTGGAATCCATCGATCCAGAGACTGAGGCTGCACGAGTCGGTAAAACTGTTGGCGGTCGGAAGAGAGAACTCATCTATACTCGAGCAGATGAATTAGGTATTCGAATTCTCAACAGAAGGAGGGATGTTTGATGCAATTGACCAACCAAAAGAGACTTGCTGCTAGAATTCTAGGCTGTGGAGTCAACAGAGTGTGGGTTCACCCAGACTTTACAGACCAAGTTGCATCAGCAGTCCAAACCGAAGACATTCGTGAATTTATTGACGAAGGTTGGATTAAGGCAAAACCTGTGAAAGGAACTTCCAGGGTGCGTGCACGTCAACGACTTGAGCAACGTCGCAAAGGTCGACAAAAGGGTCAAGGTTCACGAACAGGTTCTGCAAACGCACGAAATCCAAAAAAGCAACGATGGATGAAAACTGTGCGTGCTCAGCGAAGAACACTCAAAGACTTCAGAGAAGACGGAACAATTTCTTCAAGTCAATACCGTCGATACTACCTCAAATCAAAAGGTGGTTCATACCGGTCAATCGCTCACATGCGTTCTCAGATGGAAATCGAGGGTGTCAAATTCAAAGGCGGTGAAAACTGATGGCAGGAAAAACAGGACGATCAATACCTCGACGTAGAAAGGCAGGATTGACAAATTATCATCGAAGACTCAAGTTGCTTCGAAGTCAAACTCCACGTGCAGTTGTTCGAGTGTCGAACACGAGAACGACATGCCAATTAACAAAATATAACTCGGACGGAGACGAGGTTGTATCAACCATTACCGGCTCAGACCTTGTCAACAAATTTGGATGGCCTGCTGATTTTTCAAGAAAGTCAGTTCCAGCATCCTATCTTGTCGGTTTTGCACTTGGGAAATCAGCACTCAAAGCTGGTGAAACTGAAGCAGTTCTCGACTTAGGCTTGGCTTCAAACTCCTCTGGCTCACGTGTGTATGCTGCACTGAAAGGTATGGCTGACGCTGGCCTTGAGGTTCCACATGATGAAGATATATTGCCATCTGATGAAAGGATCAATGGCGAACACATTGACGATAAAGTTGCGAAAGCCGTTGAGGCTACACGAAAGAAAATCGAGGGGGCATATTGATGAGCGAAGAAGAAACAATGACATTAGCACCAGGACTGGTACAAGCGTTCAACCCTGAAGATGCTGCTGACGAAATGATTGAACGACGTCGCGGTGGAAGAGGACAAATTGATCCAGTGACAAATCTTCGTAGCTGGCAACCAAAAACTCGCCTTGGCCACGCAGTCATGGCTGGAAAAGTGGTCACTTTTGAACAAGCAAAAGCAACTGGCCTTCCAATCCGAGAAGTTGAAATCATTGATGCGTTTTTCCCGAACCTCCATGATGAGGTCATTGCAGTCAACAATATTCAACGAATGACAGACAGCGGTCGTCGTATGCGATTTAATGTCATGGCTTGTGTTGGAAACAAAGATGGTTATGTCGGTCTCGGTATGGCGAAGGCAAAAGATGTGCCAAATGCGATCAGAAAGGCTGTTCGTGCTGCAAAGCTGAACCTCATTTCTATCCAAAGAGGCAACGGTTCATGGGAATCTTCGACCGGACCAGGAACCTCTGTTCCATTCAAGGTCAATGGAAGGGCTGCGTCCACAAGAGTCACACTCATGCCAGCTGCAAAGGGTAAAGGTCTCGTCGTTGGTGAGACTGGAAAGAAAGTTCTCACTCTCGCAGGAGTGACCGACGTACTCTCGAGGACAAAGGGCCAAACACGAACAAGCATCAACTTTGCAGCTGCTGTTTTCGATGCCCTACAGAACATCAACCTCACACGAGTAACGCCAGAACAACAAGAGCGTCTCTTTATTCATAAAGGGAGGAAATTTGAATGAGTTTTATTGTTGTAAGAGCACGTAGTGACGTCAAGGTTGAACGAAGTATCAAAGAAACGATGCATTACTTAAACCTCACAAAAGTAAACCATGCTGTGATCATTCCTGACAACCCACAATATCAAGGAATGCTCCAGAAAGCAAAAGACTACATCACCTGGGGTGAAGCAAGTGAAGAGTTGATTGCAAAGATGCTTTCAGAACGTGGACGAATGACAGGAGATGCACCACTGACAGACGACATTGTCAAGGAGCATACTGACTACAAATCCATCGCTGAATTTGCAAAAGCAATTGCGAACAATGAAGCCCAAGTGAAAGATATTCCAGAGCTAAAGCGAGTTTTTCGACTTCATCCTCCAAGAGGCACAAAAGGCTGGGGAGGAATCAAGCGTTCTTTCGTTGTTGGAGGAGCACTTGGATCTCGAGGCGAACACATTGGTGCGCTCGTCGAGCGAATGATTTGAGGTGATACAATGGGAATAAAAGCAAACAAACACAGAGGACGATGCCGAACACATGGTCGTGGACACAAAGCAGGTCGTGGCGCTGGTAAGCGAGGTGGCCGTGGTAACGCCGGGATGAACAAGCATCGAGTGATGACACGAATCAAGTACATGCCAAAACACTGGGGTATGCACGGATTCAACCGTCATCCATCTCTACGAAATGTATCAGTAACTGCAAATGTTGGACAACTCGAAGAAATGGCGAATGGAAAAGATTCAATCAACCTCTCTGAAATGGGAATTGACAAACTCCTCGGAAGTGGACGCATATCCACTGCCCTAACCGTCACTGTTTCTGAGGCAAGCCAACGAGCCGTCGAAAAGATTGAAGCCGCAGGTGGAACCATCGAACAAGACGACGAATGGGGCGAATGGGAAGAGGAATGACCCTCAACTATGAAAAGCACATCAATATCGAATGGATAAGGTGAGACGATGACAAAGCACAAGAAAATCGGATGGGCAGTTGCGTTAACCGGTGCATTGTATTACGGTCTACTCATTTATTGGCAATCTGATGAACTTGCTGGTTCGGGACGCCCCTATGAAGCGGCTGTCTTCGGACTCATCTTCTCAGCGGTTTATTTGGCTTATTTACTACTCTGTTTCCAAAGGGATTTACCCGATGGACTCAAAGAAATGCCGGTTATTGGCCGTTTCGGAAAACTTCTAGGATGGCTTATCTTTGCTGCCATTGCAGTTTGGTATGTCCGACCTAGTGCTTGGGGAGGATACGACGATGGTGTTGGATTCTTCCTCGTTGGTATTCTCTTACTTGGGTTTGGTACTGCTGCTATTCTCACATCGTTTATGTGGGAAGGTGAAGCAAGCAGCCGGTTGTACGCTCTAAAACGATTCGTAGACGTGTACCCTACCATTACGAAGCCTGACCGACACGTTCGCTTCAATGAAAAAATGTGGACAACGACATTCGTTCTCATCATTTACTTTGCCATGACCAATGTCATGCTCTTTGGTCTATCTGGCCAAGCACTTGACCTGTTCAGTGGATTCCGATCTATTATGGCTGGTGCATCGGGTACAATTATGCATCTTGGAATCGGACCTATTGTTACAGGGTCCATCATTATGCAATTGTTCGCTGGTGCAAAGATTATCCGATTGGATTTGTCAAACAGTGAAGACAAAGCGATGTATCAAGGTGTTCAGAAACTTCTCGTTCTCATCATGATACCAATCGAATCAATTCCTCAAACATACGGATTCCTTGACCCGAGTGAATGGCTCATTGACGCCTATGGCCTTGGTTGGGCGAACTTTGTTATCGTTGCACAATTGTTCGCGGGCTCTTACCTCGTGTTCCTTCTCGATGAGCTGGTGAGTAAGTGGGGTATTGGTTCAGGTATCTCACTCTTTATCGCTGCAGGTGTTGCACAATCCACATTCGTTGGTACGCTTTCACCGCTTCCAACAACATCAGGTGTACCTTACTCACTACAAAATCCTCCATCCGGTACACTACCAATGATTTTCTACATGTTCAGGGAGGCAACGAACTACGAAATGATTCAAGCCAATGGGTTCGAAACTATTCTTCTAACCCACGTAAACCCAGTTGCCGCATTATTCTCAAGTATTGTCGTGTTCCTCGTTGTCGCTTACGCTGAATCGAGTAAACTCGAACTTCCATTGACTCATAGTGGTGTCCGAGGACATAAAGGAAAGTATCCTATTCGACTTGTCTATGCTTCGAACATTCCTGTGATTTTGATGGCTGCTCTCCTCGCTAACATCAACATGTTTTCACTCTTGTTCTGGAGTCACCCCACCATGAGTCAGACACCTATTCTCGGCCGCAATGGTTGGCAATCTATGTCTGAGTATATCGGCTCGTACGAGCCCGGGCAAACTTCTGCATCTGGAGGGTTTGCTTGGTATGCGAGTATGGTCAATGGTGTGAACGATTGGCTCATTCCACTCTTGAATCAACAGGGCGATATCTACGGCCATTCGTTGACTCAAATCATGGTTCACGTGCTTTTCTATGTGACGTTGATGACCGTTGGTTCGATGGTTTTCGCTAAGTTTTGGATCGACACAACCAACATGGGAACAAAGGATGTTGCCAAGCAAATTGAAAGAACAGGCATGAAAATACCCGGTTTCAGAAATAACCCTCGTATCTTGGAGAAAATCCTGGAGAATTACATCCCACCTGTCACCTATTTTTCAGGTGCATTCGTCGGATTACTCGCTGCGGGAGCTGACCTGCTCGGTACTGTAGGGAACGCATCTGGTACCGGTTTGTTGCTTGCTGTTGGTATTATCCTGCGTACCTATGAACAGATTCAGAAAGAACAGGCAATGGAAATGCACCCAATGCTAAGGCAATTCTTTGGTGCAGAATAATCACATGATTTCTCCTCATCAATATATTGAAGGAAAATCAAGGACAAAATTGTGAAAGTTGCGGAGCATGCCTCATTTTTACGGGCATTTACCTGCGGGTATCTTGATATAGGTGAGGTTGGTGGACGAGATGCTTGCGTCATAAGATACGGCGTTGACAACGGAGTCCTCGGACAATGAAGTGTGTCATCTTCTTAGACGTAATGCCGGAACATATGCGATTCCGAGAAACCTCCAATGGAGCACGCTCGGGGTCAGGTAGGTGATCGAGATTATGACAATCTTGTGCAAGAAGCAAGTGCGTTCATTCTCTCGCCAAATAACTTTAGGTCAGCAAATTCAAAAAATCAAGCGACAAGTAGCCAAAGGATCGAAACAAGAGAAATCTGGTTGATCCTGCCAGAGGCGACCGCTTTGGGAGTTCGATTAAGCCATGCGAGTCGAGAGCTTTCGGAGCTC
>Ga0255778_10000674_pt1 | contig 31124 bp, 29 predicted proteins | sample 071ome_31_FD_179976 | JGI IMG/M metagenome (GOLD analysis project Ga0255778, IMG submission 179976) | Coastal salt marsh microbial communities from the Groves Creek Marsh, Skidaway Island, Georgia - 071405CT metaG (version 2) | ecosystem: Environmental > Aquatic > Marine > Intertidal zone >...
ACCTCGCAAAGCCCTTCAACCCCCGGGAGCTGCTCGCTCGGGTGCGCGCGGTGCTGCGCCGCGCCCAATCCATGCCCGTGGGCTTTGAGGAAACGCGGCGCCAGTATCGCTTTGGCGCTTATCTGCTCGACGTAGAAGCCCACCGCCTCGCCCGCGACGGGGGGGAGGAGGTACCCCTCACCAGCGGCGAGTTCGATCTGCTGGTGGTGCTGGCTCAGCACCCCAATCGGGTGCTCGATCGGGATCAGCTCCTGGATCTGCTGACCGGCGCCGAGCGGGCCCCCTTTGATCGCTCCATTGATGTTCGGGTGACGCGCCTGCGCAGTAAGATCGAGGCCGATCCCACCCATCCGGCCTTCATCAAGACGGTCTGGGGCAAGGGCTATATGTTCTGCCCCGATAGCGCTGCCTAGGCTCTTGCGTTCCTGGCCTCGGCTTAGGCCCGCCTCCCTGCTGTTTCGCACCAGCCTCACCCTAGGCGTGAGCGCGCTGGCCATTGCGGTCATCTCCATCTGGGCCTTAAGCCAATTCGTGATTGCCCCCATCGCCGAGCAATCGGCGGAAGATGAGGCGGCGCTCCTCGTATTGTCGGCCCAAACCTGGGTGGAGCTTCCGCCCCCGGCCCGGCCCTATTACGAGCTTGAGCTCTTCGAAAGTCACGAGCTGGTCCTGTCCCCGGAGCGCCGGCCCCTTGAGCCCGTCGTCGATCCCAGCGGTAGCTTAGGGCTGCTTCAAAGCGCCCTCAGCGATCGGCTGCGCGAGCCTATTGGCCTTTTCGAGGGAGACGATCTGACCTGGGCGGAGATCCCCATGGGCGGGGTCATGCTGCAGCTGGGTTTTGCCCCGGACCGCGGCGAAGCGGCCCCCTGGTCCGTAGTGCTGGTGATTTTTGCAGCGGGGGCCGTGATCGTTTTTTTCGCCTCCCTGCTCATCGTGCGACGCATTGTCCGGCCGCTAGAAGCGGTGGCCCAGTCGGCCCAGGGCTTTCGCGGTGGCGCGGAGTTTGAGCGGCTCCCGGAAACGGGCCCCCAGGAACTCGTTGCGCTCACCCGCAGCTTCAACACCATGGCCGAGGAAATCTCCACCCTCTTGGCGAATCGCACCACACTCCTTGCTGGGGTGTCCCACGATCTGCGGACGCCTCTGGCGCGCATGCGCCTTGTGCTCGAGCTCATGGGCGATGGGGTGGATGGGGATCTGCGGGAGCGCATGGTGCGCAATATGGATGCCATGGAGGCGCTGCTGTCGAAGGGCCTCAAGTTCGCCCGGGGGCTCGCCGAGGGCCAGGCCCGAACGGTGGAACTGGGGGCTCATCTCGCGATGTTGGTCGATACGCAGGCTCAGCCCCTGCTGAGCTTTGAGAACCGGCTCCGGGAGCCGCGAACGGTAAAGCTCGCCGTGGAGGCGCTCGACCGGGTGCTCGAAAACCTCATGAACAATGCGCTCGCCTATAGCGAGGCCCCGGTGGTGCTTCGCCTAAAGGAGAGCGCAAAGGGATTGAAGGTGCAGGTGCTTGATCGGGGCCCGGGCATTCCGGAAGGAGAGCGGCAGCGGGTGTTCCAGCCCTTTTACCGCCTTGAGCAGTCCCGATCCGTGGCCACCGGGGGGAGCGGTCTGGGCCTCGCCATCGTTAAGCAGCTTTGCGATGCCCAGGGCTGGCGTATTGAAGTGACGGAGCACGGTGGGGGCGGCGGGGCCGTCGTTACCGTCACCCTGCCCCTTTCCGTGCAGGCCCCCTAGGGGGCGGCGCTGGTGCGGAGCGGTTCGGAGAAATGGGCCAGAGGGAGGCCGGCCTCATCCAGGGTGGCCTTGATGCGCGCGTTCATGTCGTAGGTGGTGGGCCAGAGCTGATCCGCGGCCACCCATCCCCGCACCAAATACTGCACCCCCAGCTCCGTGAAGCCGGCCATGGCCACGAGGGGCGGGGGTTCGGTCACGATTCGGCTCTCCCCCTCCACCAGAGCCCGAAGATGCGCGAGCACCGTCTCCCCATCGGCCGTGGGGGCCACGGTGAACAGCCATTCCGCCCGGCGTAGGGGCTCCAGGGAGAGGTTGATCACGGGATTATTCGCCAGCTGCCCATTGGGAATGATGGCCGTACGACCGTCAAAGGTCCTCAGGTGGGTGTTCAGCACGCCGATCTCCGTCACCGTGCCGAGGGTGGTCCCGCTGTCGATGACGTGACCCACGCGGAAGGGCTTGAAGAGGAGTACAAGCACGCCACCGGCAAAGTTCGCCAAGCTTCCCTGAAGGGCGAGGCCCACGGCGAGGCCGGCGGCGCCGAGCACGGCAATGAAGGAAGTGGTTTCCACCCCAAGCATGCCGGCTACGGAGACCAGAAGCAGAGTTTTCAGGGAAAGCCCTGAGAGGCTTAAGAGAAAACCGCTCAGGGACGGCTCGATCTTGCGGAGGTCCATGAGCCTTCGGCTTAGGCGCATGCCACGATTGATCAGCCAAAAGCCCATCACCAAGGTCAGGAGAGCGAAGACCAGCCGGGGCAACAGGGCCCCAAGCGTGTGCAGGGCCCAGGGTAGGAAGCTGGCTGGGTCCGTCAGCATGGAGAGTTCGAGGACAGGGGCGTCGGCCATGGCGCTAGGGTTCGCGGCAAAGGAAGCCGCATTATTGATCGTGAGGGCTACCCCGGGCTAGCCTGCCGCTCCCATTGCTAAGGAGACCCCTGCCATGTCTGCAACCTTCGAAAACGTCCTCTACGAAGTGCGGGGTCCCCTGGCCTTAATCACCTTGAATCGCCCGTCGAAGCGCAATGCCATTTCCCTCGGCACGCTTGAGGAGCTCCATCAGGCCGTGACCCTAGCGGAGCACGACGACACGGTTCGCGTGCTGGCCTTTACCGGCGCGGGCGACAAAGCCTTTGCCTCCGGCTCGGACCTGGCCGAGGTGGAGCATCGGGATCTCAAGAAGGCCCTCGAGCCCATCGTCCAAGGCCTCGCGGAGCGCCTAGAGCGCCTGCCCAAGCCCACCATCGCGGCGATCAATGGCCTCTGCTACGGCGGCGGCCTTGAGGTGGCCCTCGGCTGCGATGTGCGCGTCGCCAGCGAAACGGCGGCCTTCGCGACCCCGGAAGGCAAGCTCGGCATCATTCCCGGGGGCGGCGCCACCCAGCGCCTGCCCCGGATCGTGGGCCGGGGCTGGGGCATGCATATGCTGCTCATGGGCGAGCCCATTGACGCTCGGCAGGCACTGGCCATCGGCCTCGTTACCAAGCTTACGGCGCCGGAGGCGCTGCTTGATGAGGTGCAGGCCATGGCCGAGCACCTGGCGACCTTCGCGCCTTTCGTGCCGCGCTTTATGAAGGCCATGGTGCACTCGGGCATGGAAGCGAGCCTCGTGGCGGGGCTTGCGCTGGAAAAGTTCGCCCAGGGCGCCCTGTGCGAAACGGAAGACAAGAAGGAGGGGCTTCGGGCCTTCCTCGAAAAGCGCCCGCCCCAGTGGCAGGGGCGCTAGTCGCTGGCGCTCCGCCGACGCCTGCGCCATGATCAGGTCTGTTTAGAGGGAGGAGAAGCCTAATGGCCGTTGATCGTTTTCCCGTGGAATACAGCCACATCATGATGTTTGCCCGCTCCGTGGGCGACCCTAACCCGATCTACCACGATCCCGAGGCCGCCAAGGCCACGGAGCCCGGGGCGGTCATTGCCCCCCCGACCTTCGTGCAGGCCTCGGCCCAGTTCGATCCTGACTATGTGCTGCGCCCGAAGATCGGCGCGCCCTGGTTTGGGTCTGGCAAGAACCCCACGGGGGCTCAGCCGGGCTCCGGCGGGGGCGGTAACGGCGGCGGGCTCCACGCGGAGCAGCATTATGAGTATCACCGCCATCCCCAGGCCGGGGACGTGCTGACGGCCACCGTTAAGCCTGGCAAGAGCTGGGAGAAGCAGGGGCGCCGAGGGGGCAAGCTGCTCTTCCAGGAAACCATTACGGAATACCGGGATCAGAACGGCGACCTGGTGGTGACGGCTCGGGGTATCGGGGTTCGCACCGAACGTCCGGCCACGGCGGAAGCCTAGGGGAGGGGAACTCATGGCCTTAAAAGCAAGCGAAGTGAAGGTAGGGGATAGCTTCTCCTGCATCCTCGTGGAGGATTTGAAGCGCACGCAGATTGTCCAGTACGCCGGTGCCTCCGGGGACTACAACCCGCTCCACACCGATGAGATCTTCACTAAGGACGTCGCGGGCTACCCGAGCGTCTTCGCTCACGGGATGCTCACCATGGGTATGACTGGCCGCCTCCTGACCGATACGGTGGGGGACGGGCGCTTGACGCGCTACGGGGTGCGTTTCACGGCCCAGGTCTGGCCCGGGGATGATCTCTCCGCCACGGCCACGGTGACGGCCATTGAAACGGTCGACGGCACGCCCATCGCCGAGTTCTCCGTGGAAACGAAAAATCAGGACGGGGTGGTGGTGCTCAGCGGTTCCGCTGCGGCGCGGCTCGATCCCTAAATCGTGATCAGGGCCCGGCCGCCCGGCCGGGCCTGTTTTCCCTAAGCCTTCCCTAGGCCTCCGTTCCCTTCCCGAGCCAGCGCCCCGTAAGCACGCCAGCGGTCATGGAGCCGTTCACGTTGAGGGCCGTGCGTGCCATATCGATCAGCGGTTCCACGGAGATCAGCACCGCCGCCACGGTGACGGGGAAGCCCATGGCGGGGAGCACCACCAGCGCCGCGAAGGTCGCGCCGCCGCCGACGCCGGCAATACCGAAGGAACTTATCGCCACGATGGCAACCAGGGGCAGGATGAAGTCGAAGCTCATGGGGTCGATCCCCATGGAGGGGGCGATCATGACTGCGAGCATGGCGGGGTAGATGCCGGCGCAGCCGTTCTGCCCGATGGTGGCGCCGAAGGTCGCCGACAGGTTGGCGATGGGTTCGGGCACCTTGAGCTCATCCACCTGCGTTTCCACGTTCAGGGGGATGGTGGCGGCGGAGCTCCGGGAGGTGAAGGCGAAGGTCAGCACGGGCCAGACCGATTTGAAGTAGGTGCGCACGTTCACGCCGGCGAGGCCCAGCAGGATGGCGTGGATGACAAACATGATGGCGATGGCCACGTAGGAGGCGCCCACGAACTCCACGAGGTTCCACAGGTCCTGGGCGTTGGAGCCCGCCACCACTCGGGTCATGAGGGCGAGGATCCCGTAGGGCGTGAGGGCCATGATCATTTGCACGAGGCGCATGATCACCGCTTGTAGGGTTAGCACCGCTTCCCGAAGCTTTTCTCCTCGGGCCGGGTCTTCCTTGGCCACCCCAAGGGCCGCTAGGCCGAAGAGGATGCCGAAGATCACCACGGCGATGATGGAGGTGGGGCGGGCGCCGGTGAGATCCGAGAAAATGTTGCTGGGAATGAAGCGCACCAGCATGTCCGCAAGGCCCAGATTGGCTACGTTCTCATAGCGCGAAGTGAGGGAGGCAGCCCGCTCAAGCTCCCGGGCCCCTTGCGTGATGGCGTCGGCGCTGAGGCCGAAGAGGTTGCTCACGAAGATGCCCACAAGGGCGGCCACGGCAGTGGTGCCCACGAGAATACCCACCACGCTTCCGCCGATGCGTCCAAGGTCCGCGACTTCGCGCATGCGCACCACGGCGCCGATCATCATTACCAGGACGAGGGGCATGATGACCATCTTCAGCAGGCTGATGTAGCCCGAGGCCACCACGTTGGTCCAGGTGAGGGTTTCCTTCACGGCGGCATCGCCGCTGCCGTAGAGGAATTGCAGCGCAAGGCCGTAGCCCGCCCCCAGGAGCAGGCCCAGAAGGATCTGCCGGCCGAGGGTTAGGCGCGGTTTTCGGAAATTGAATAGCACCCCCGCGAGGAGGACAAACACCACCAGGTTGGCAATGGCTGCAAAGGACATAGGTAATCTCCCTTCCCAAGTCGGCGAACCCTAGCACCGGCCCAGCCCGGTGCGAAGGGAATAAATGCGCTAACTGTCTTTTCTTTTTGTTATAAGCACAGGCCTAGCCTAACCCGGGATGGGTAGCGAGCGCCTCAATGGCTTCCGGGGATTCCAGAGCGCCAAGGTTCTTCGGGGCTCGGCCCCGCAGCCGATCCCGTACGGCCAGCTCTACCCGCTTTCCGGAGCGCGTTCGGGGAATGGCCGTGACGGGCAAGATGCGGTCCGGGCTGTGCCGGGGGCTCGCCTGGGTGCGCAGGGTGTGGCGGATTTCCTGCTCGAGAGCGGCGTCGAAGGTGACCCCCGGGGCTGGGACCACAAAAAGAATCAGCTCCAGGTCATCGCCTGCCGGTCGATCCACAATTAGGCAGTCGGTGAGGGATGAAAGGGCCTCCAGGGGCCCGTAGAACTCCGCCGTACCCATGCGCACGCCGCCCCGATTCAAGACCGCGTCCGCCCGGCCCAGAAGCACCACGCCACCCTTCTCGGTCCAGTAGCCATAGTCTCCGTGGCGCCAGGTGTTGGGATCGTCGGGGAAGTAGGTGGCCCGAAGCCGTTCCCCCGTGGGGTCATCAATGAGGCCCAGGGGCTGGGAGGGGAAGGGCGCCCGGCAGACGAGCTCCCCCGCTGTGCCTTCATCGTCCCGATGGTCGAAGTCCATGGCCATGGCGAGCCCTCTCCCCTGCAGGGCGCCCGCTTCCATGGGGCGCTCGGGGTGGCCCAGGGCAAAGCAGCCGAGGAGGTCCGTGCCTCCGGAGATGGAGCAGAGGGGCACGTCCCCAAAGCGCTGCTTCGCAAAGCCCCAGGCCCAGCTTGGGAGGGGCGCGCCAGTGGATAGCAGCACGCGGAGCGCAGGCAGGGGTTCCCCGTCGCCCAGCTGGGCAAGACGCGTCAGATAGGCTGGCGAGGTGCCAAGGTGGGTAAAGCCGCCCGCCCGGGCGAAGCTCAGGAAGGCGTCCTCGCCCCCCGTCCCTGGCGCATCGGGGGCGCCATCGTAGAGGCCGATGGCCGTGCCGCTGGCCAGAGCCGAGACGAGCCAGTTCCACATCATCCAGCCGCAGGTGGTGTAGTAGAGCAGCCGATCCCCGGGGCCCATATCGCAGTGCAGCTGATGTTCCTTTAGGTGCTGCAGAAGGGGGCCAGCGGTGCCGTGAATGATGCCCTTCGGGGCCCCCGTGGTGCCCGAGGAAAAAAGCACGTAAAGCGGATCAAGCGCCCCTCGGTTGGCGGCGCGCCAGGAATCCCCGGCCCCTGGGGTGGGCCTGCGCAGGGGGGTGAAGCCGTCGAGCCCGGTTCCGAGCACGGCATAGCTCAGGGCCAGCGCAGGGTTCAAAGCTGCCTTCAGCTGGGCGGCCGTTTCCCCGAGGGGCATGGCGCGCCCCTTGTAGCGACTGCCATCGCTCACGAGCAGCGCCTTGGGCTTAAGGGGCGCGAAGCGATCAAGCACGGCCCGGGGCGCAAAATCGGGAGAGCAGCTCGCGAAGGTGCCCCCGAGTGCCGCTGTGGCCAGGGCCGCGACCACTGCCTCGGGGCGGTTGGGGGTTAGCGCGCAGAGCCGGTCTCCCGGACCAAATCCCCCCTCCGCGAGCTGGGTCGCAAGGCAGGCCACGGCATCGCGCAGCGCCCCCCGGGTGAGGCGCGTTTCGGCGCCCGTTTCATCCCGGGCCAGGATCGCGAGGGCATCGGCAGGTCCCCGCAGGAGCGCCTCCGTGAAATTCACCCGGCCGTCGGGGAAGAAGCGCGTGCCGGCCATGGTGCCGTCGCTACTTCGGTCCCGGGCGCCGGGGTCCCCTGGCAGGTCCGTAAAGGCCCAGAGGGCCCGCCAGAAGGCATCAGGCTCGGCGAGGCTGAAGGCGTCGAGGGCCTCGGCATCCTGCGCGGCCAGCACCGGGCCACCCCGGGCTGCGAGAAAGGCCCGGAAGGCGGTGAGGCGCTGGCCAGCGCTGGCAGGCCAGCCGGCTATGGCCTCCCTAGGGCTGTCGCTCATGGGGGCGGTACCTCGTGGTGGAGAGGCCCACCGCTACGCAGGGCGTGGAGGTTGGCCACCGCCGTGGTCAGGCTTCGGGTTAGCGTTTCCTGGGTAAGCCAAGCGCTGTGGGGCGTCAGCACCACCTGCGGCAGGCTCAAGAAAGGGTGGTCTTCGGGAAGGGGTTCCTGATCGAAGACGTCCAAGCCCGCGCCGGCGAGGGCGCCCTTGCGCAGGGCCGCGAGCAGGGCGCCTTCATCAATGAGCCCGCCCCGCGCCGTATTGATGACGATCGCTCCGGCGGGAAGGCGCGCCAGGGCTTTGGCATCTAGCATGTGGGCCGTAGCTTCCGTTAGGGGCAAGTGCAGAGAGAGCACGTCGCTCTGGGCAAGAAGCGCTTCGAAGGATCGCTGCGCATAGGGCGCCCCGTGGGTGCGCTGGGCGCAAAAGGCGACCTTGGCCCCGAGAGCAGCTAGGACGGGGGCCAGGCGCTGGGCCGTGGCGCCCCAGCCCACCAGCCCCACGCGTCGACCGGAAAGCTCTCCAAGGCCATCTTCCAGCTGCGGGGTAAGGGCCCAGCCCTGGCCCCGGCGCATCGCCGCATCGAGCTGGGGAAGCTGGCGCAGGGTCGCGAGCATGAGGGCGAGGGTGTGTTCCGCCACCGCCGGGGCATTGCTCCCCGGCAGATTGCAGACCGTGACGCCTCGGGCAGCGGCGGTCTGGCGATCGATGGTGTTCACGCCCACCCCGATTTTCTGGATGAGGCGAAGCTTTGGGGCTTTCTCCAAGAAGGCGGCGTCGATGGGATAGAGGCAGTGCCAGAGCACCTCGGTCTCGGCGAGAGCCGCGTCCAGGGCGGGCCCCGCGGCCGCTTCTACCACCGTGACGGCGATGTCGTCCTTCGCCAGTTCGGCAAAGCGCCGCCGGAGCCTGGCCCCGGCAGGATGGTGGTAGAGCACCTTCATGGCCAGCCTTAGCTGGCCTTGGGGCCCGTGCCCAGGAGCCAGCGAAAGGGCTGGATACGCACGGAGCCGAAGAGTCCGGCTTGGGTGTAGGGGTCGGCGGCGTTGAAGGCTTCCACCGCGGCCCGGTCCGGCAAGTCGAGGATGAAGAAGCTCCCGATCATGGTGCTTTCGTCCTCAGCCAGGAGGGGGCCTGCGGCCAGGATCGCCGGAGCCTCCTTCGCGTACGCCAGATGGGCCGGCCGCGTCTCCTGGCGGAGGGCGGCGGAATCGGGCTTATCCCGGCATTCGAGCAGATAGGCCATGGCTAGCCTTCCCCGTGGGCGCGGCGCAGCGCATCGACGGCCAAGGTGACTGCGCCGGCGGCGCCAGGGATCATATGCGCCAGGGAGAAGAAGCTGTGGATCATGCCTTCGAAGCACTTCACGGTGACCGGTACGCCCGCCGCCGCTAGGGCCTCGCCGTAGGCGTGGCCCTCATCCCGTAGCGGATCGTACTGCGCGGTGATGATGACCGCTTCCGGGAGCCCCGCCAGGCTCTCCGCCTTGCTTGGGCTGGCGCGCCAATCGTCGCGCTGGCTTTCCGGGCAGTAGAGATCCCAGAACCAGGCCATGGTTTCCGTGCTCAGCAGATAGCCTTCGCCGTTTTCCCGGTAGGAGGGAAGGGTGAAGTCGTGGTCCGTGACCGGATAGATGAGCAGTTGGAGTGCGATATCCGGACCGCCCCGGGCCTTCGCCATGAGGCTAACCACGGCGGCCAGGTTGCCGCCGGCGCTGTCGCCGCCCACGGTAATGGGACCCGGCCGGGCGCCCAGGGACGCGGCATGATCCGCGGCCCAGCAGGTGGCGGCGTAGCAGTCCTCGGGGGCAGCGGGGAAGGGATGCTCCGGCGCTAGGCGATAGTCCACCGCCACCACCAGGCAGCCCGCTTCCCGGGCTAGGGTGCGGCAGTCCCGGTCGTGGGTGTCTAAATCCCCAATCACCCAGCCACCGCCGTGATAGTGCACGTGAAGGGGAAAGGGGCCAGGTCCTTCCGGCGTGTAGATGCGGACGCCCACGGGTCCTTCCGGACCATCGATGGTGCGATCCTCGACCTTCGCCAGGGTGAGCTCCGGCGCCGGTGCCTGCATGGCGCCATAGGCGGCCCGGGCGTCCGCGGGGCTTAGGCTGCTCATGGGCGGCGCCCCCGCTTCGGCGTTCTGCGCAAGAATGGCTGCAACTACAGGATCTAGGGTCATGGCCGTCCTCCCTCGGCGTGATGATCCCTCGAGCATACCCCAGGCCCTGGCCCGGTGCAGCGCGTCTGCGGTAGCGTTAGAGCTTGGAGGAGAGCCCCTATGCGTGTTGCTCTGTTGGTCAGTTGCTTGGTGGACGGGTTGCGCCCAAGTGTCGGAGCGGCGGCCCTGGCTTTGCTGCGGGAAGCCGGCTGCACCGTGCGCGTGCCGCGGCAGCAAACCTGCTGTGGTCAGCCCGCCTGGAACAGCGGCGATCGCGCCACGGCGCAGGCCCTTGCCCTAAAGGTGCTCCAGGACTTCGCGGATGTCGAAGCCGTGGTGGTGCCCTCGGGCAGCTGCGCGGGCATGGTGCGCCAGCTGCCGGAGGTCCTGGGCCCCGAGCATCCCCGCCTTGGGGAGGCCGAAGCCCTGGCGGCGCGGTGCTTTGAAATCACCGATTTCCTGGTGAATCAGTGTGACTTCACCCCGGCGCCCCTCGGCGCGGGGCAAACCCTCACCTATCACGACAGCTGCGCCGGGCTCCGGGAGCTTGGCGTGAAGTCTGCGCCCCGGACGCTCCTCGAGCGCGCTGGCTATACGCTCACGGAGATGACCCAGGCGGAAACCTGTTGCGGCTTCGGCGGCACCTTTTGTGTGAAGTACCCCGCTGTTTCCGTGGCCATGGCCGATGAGAAGCTTGCCAGTGCTCGGGCCACCGGGGTGCCCCTCGTGACCGGCGGGGATCTGGGCTGCCTCATTCACCTCGCGGGTCGGGAGGAGCGGGCCGAGGCGGGCCTTTCTTTCCGCCACGTGCTGGAGCTCCTCGTACCCACGCCGGCGCCGGCCCTCGGGGCGGGGCACCCATGAGCTTTCAAGTCCACAGTCAGGATTTCATTGCCCGGTCGAGGGACGCCCTGGCCGATGCGCCCCTGCAAAGCGCTTTGGGGAAGCTGCGCATGGGCCTCAGCGTGCGCCGCCGGGAGGCCGTCGCGGCCCTGCCGGAATTCGAGGCCCTGCGGGAAGAAGCGGCGGCGCTCCGCGATTACACCCTCGCGACCTTGGATCGGCAGCTCGAAACCTTCGAGGCGCAGGTGCGGGCCCGGGGCGGGGAAGTGCATTGGGCCCCTGATGCGGCGTCGGCCCGGGCCATCATCCTTGAGCTATGCCAGCGCTATGGCGCCAAAAAGGTGCTGAAGGGCAAGTCCATGGTGACGGAGGAGCTCGAGCTGAATGAGCACCTTGAGGCCCATGGCCTGCGCTGCGTAGAAACGGACCTTGGCGAATACATTGTGCAGCTGCGCCGGGAACGCCCGAGCCATATCGTGGCCCCGGCCATTCACCTGCGAAAGGAGGACGTGGCGGAAAGCTTCGCGGCGCATCACGTTGGCCGAGAGCATGCCGATCGCAGCACCGCCGAGGCCCTCATGGCCGAGGCTCGGGAAGAGCTCCGAGCCCACTTCCTCTCCGCGGAGGTGGGTATCACGGGGGCCAACTTCGCCATCGCGGAAACGGGCTCCACGGTCATTGTCACCAATGAAGGCAATGGCGATCTCACCCAGTCCCTGCCCAAGGTGCATATCGCGGTTACCGGCATCGAAAAGGTGGTCCCGACGCTGGAGGACGCCTCTACCCTACTGCGCGTGCTGGCTCGCTCCGCCACGGGGCAGGAAGCCTCCGTGTACACCACCTTCTCCACCGGGCCCCGCCGCCCCGAGGATCCCGATGGCCCCGAGGCCTATCATGTAGTGCTGGTGGATAACGGCCGTAGCGCCATGCTCGGCACCGAGTTTGAAGCCATGCTGCGCTGCATTCGCTGCGGCGCCTGCCTAAATCACTGTCCCGTCTACGGGCAGGTGGGAGGGCATGCCTATGGTTCTGTCTACCCCGGTCCCATGGGCGCCGTGCTCACGCCTCAGCTCGCAGGCCTCGACGACACGGTCCATTTGCCTACGGCCTCAACCTTCTGCGGCGCCTGCGAGGCGGTCTGCCCGGTGAAAATCCCCCTCCCGAGCCTCCTTCGGCGCTGGCGCCAGCGGGCCTATGATGCGCGCCTTGACGGTGACCGGGCGCGGTGGCTCCTGCGGCTCTGGGCGTTCTTCGCGGCCCGACCGCGCCTGTATCATCCGCTCCTTAGCGCAGCGACGATGATGCTGGGTTGGCTCGCGGGCCCCGGGGGCAGCTTTCGTCGCCTCCTCGGCGGCAAGGCTTGGACCGAAAGCCGAAATTTTCCCGCCCCCGAGGGGGGAAGCTTCCTTGCAGGCTTGCAAGGGGAAGAGTTTGCCCCCACCCCACGAAAGGCGCGGTCGCGCTAGAATGGCCCCCACGGCGGGGTCTCAGCTTTTTGAGGCACCCCAGACATAAGGACAGCCCCATGAACGACGTGAAGGACGATAAGAAAGCCGATCTCGAAGCGGCGCAGAAGGCCAGCCCCACGCAGGCCCTGCTCTTCGAGAATCGCGTGGTGACCCTCTTCGGGGAAATCAACACGGAGAGCGCCCAGCGCACCAACGAGCGGCTGCTGGCCCTGGCCTTCGCGAGCGATGATCCCATTACCCTCTACCTCAGCTCCCCCGGGGGGCACGTGGAATCGGGCGATTCCATCTACGACATGATTCGCTTCATCAAGGCGCCGGTGCGCGTGGTGGGGACCGGTTGGGTAGGCAGCGCCGGAGCGCTGATCTATCTGGCGGCGGAAAAGGAAAACCGCTACTCCCTGCCGAATACTCGCTACCTCATTCACCAGCCCGCCGGTGGCTTTGGGGGTACGGCGTCGGATATTGAAATCCACGCTCAGGAAATCGTGAAAATGCGCGAGCGCCTGAACCAGACCCTGGCCAACCGCACGGGCCAATCCCTCGAGAAAATTGCCGAGGACACGGACCGGGACTTCTGGATGAGCGCCGAGGAAGCGGTGGCCTATGGCATCGTGGGGTCCATCATCGATCGCATCAGCGACCTGCCGTGAGCGACGGGGGCCGGGCGCAGATTCTCGGGGCCGTTCGCCGCGCCCTGAAGGCCCGTTCTGCCCCATCCCGGCCTGCCCATCTTGTGCCCCAGCGGGCGCGGCTTCAGGCCCCGGAACTTCGGGCGCTCTTCGTGGCGCAGGCTGAGGGGGCGGGAGCAAAAGTTCAGAGCGTTGCCGATGACGCGGCCCTCACGGAAGCCCTAAGGGCCTTGGCAGCGGCCCACGGCGGCGTGCCCGTGGTGGCCCCCGCCTCGCCCCTCGCGAAGCTGCCCTGGGGCGCCAGCGCCCCGGCCCTGCGCCCCGTGGCCAGCGGCGATGCCCTTGCGGTCAGCACGGCGGTGGCGGGGCTCGCGGAAACGGGCTCCCTGGCCCTAGCCTCCGGGCCTGAAAACCCGGTCCTGTCGGCGTTTCTTCCCGAGCATCACGCGGTGGTGCTTCCCGCGTCCGCCCTCCTTGGCCCTTCGGAAGATCTCTGGGCCTTTTTGCGGGAGCAGGCCGGTGCCGAGGGGTTGGTGTTCCCACGTACCCTGCACTGGATCACCGGGCCCTCGCGCTCCGGGGATATTGAAATGACCATGCTCTTTGGGGCCCACGGGCCCCTGTCCCTAACGATCTTCATCCAGGACGACCGCTAGCCCTCCCCCGGTCCTTTCTTGCTGCCATCGCACCCTAACCCTAAGATCCTCGGCCACGCTAGCGAGGATAGGGAGGCGAGACGGCATGGACATCAAAACGGTGACGGAGGCAAAAACCCTCGGCGAGGTGCTCCGCTTTCAGGCGGCGACGCGCCCGGAGGCCACGGCCTTTCTCTTTGAGGATCGGGGCACGGACTACGCCACCTTCGATCGCCATGCCAGTCAGGTGGCCCAGGGCCTGCTCGCCGAGGGCTGTGGCCACGGCGCCCGAATCGCCTTCCTCGATAAAAACTCCGATCTCTTTTATGAGTTGATCTTTGGCTGTGCCAAGGCTGGTGCGGTGTCCGTGGGCATTAACTGGCGCCTGGCGCCGCCGGAGGTGGCCTACGTTGTGAATGACAGCGCCGCCGAAGTGCTTTTCGTGGGCCCGGATTTCTATGGCCTGGTAGAGGCCATCGAGGGCGAACTGAAAACCGTTAAAACCATTATCGCCATGGTGCCCGGCCACGAGCGCTGGGACAGCTTCGAGGCCTGGCGCGACGGGCAAAGCGCGGAGGATCCTCACTGCCCGGTGACGTCGGAGGACATCGCCATCCAGATGTATACCTCGGGGACCACGGGCCATCCCAAGGGCGTGCAGCTGGCCCATGAGGCTTTCCTCGCCATTCGGCGCCTGCCCGCTCATGCCGATATGGCCTGGGATCACTGGAGCGAGGCCGACGTCAGCCTGGTCGCCATGCCCAGCTTCCACATTGGAGGCGCCGGCTGGGGTGTGCAGGGGGTGTGGGCCGGGGCGAAAAATATCGTGCTCTCGGAATTTGAACCGGGGCGCGTCCTTGAGGTGATTGAGCAGGAACGCATCACCAAGTTGTTCATCGTCCCCGCGGCCATGCGCCTGTGTCTCCAGCACCCGCGCTGCGCGGAAACGGATTTCTCCAGCATCGAGACCATGCTCTACGGCGCCTCGCCCATCCCCCTCGATCTGCTCCGGGAAGCCATCGCGGTCTTCAAGTGCGGCTTTGCGCAACTCTACGGGATGACGGAAACCACGGGCACGGCCACCTACCTGCCCCCCGGAGATCACGACCCCACGGGCCAATCCCAGCGCATGAAGTCCGCGGGCAAGCCCCTCCCGGGGGTGCGGGTGAAGGTCGTCGGGGAGGACGGGACGACCCTTCCGCCCCACCAGGTGGGGGAGATCTGCCTGGCTTCGCCGGCGAATATGGCGGGCTACTGGAATCTCCCGGAGGCGACGGCGAAAACCCTCGTGGATGGCTACGTGCACACCGGGGACGCGGGCTTCCTCGACGAGGATGGCTACGTCTACGTGCATGATCGAGTGAAGGACATGATCGTCTCTGGCGCGGAAAACGTGTACCCCGCGGAGGTGGAGAGTGCGCTCTTTGGCCATCCGGCCATCGCGGACGTGGCGGTGATTGGGGTGCCGGACGAGCGCTGGGGGGAGGCGGTGAAGGCCGTGGTGGTGCTGAAGCCCAGCGCCTCTGCTGAAGCCGATGAGCTTATCGCCTTCGCCCGGCAGCGCATCGCCGCATATAAATGTCCGAAGACCGTGGATTTCATCGACGCCCTGCCGCGGAACCCCTCCGGGAAGATCCTAAAGCGGGAGCTTCGCGCGCCCTACTGGGCGGGTTATGAGCGCAACGTCAACTGAGTCCCCCTGGGGGCGAGCCCCCGACGGCGCGCTTGCCGCGGGGGTGGAGGGCTCCGTCGCGCTGCCCTACTGGTGTGATCGGGCGTTCGGGCGGGGGTGGGTGGCCTTGGGCCACGGCGCTGGCGCTGGACCCCTCCATCCCGTACTTGAGGCCTTTACCCAGGCCCTGAACGCCCTGGGTTGGAATGTGCTGCGCTACGCCTTCCCCTTTCGGGCCGCCCGCCCCGAAGCCCGCATCGGGCGCGATGCGCCAGCCCTAGGGCAGGCCGCGGTGGCGGCGGCTTTCGCCGTCGCCCAGGGCCTCGCGGGCGCAGGCCCCGTCGTGCTGGCGGGCCATTCCTATGGCGCCCGTCGCACCCTTGAATGCCTCGCGCAGCGCCCCTTGCCGGTGGCGGGCACGCTGCTGCTGGCCTATCCCTTTATGCCCCCGAAGCGCGCTAGCCAGGCGCCCCTACCGCACCCTCGAGGTGCGTTGCCCTGCGGCTTTGTGAGCGGGGAGCGGGACAGCCATGCGCCGCCGGGCACCCTTGAAGCTGCCCTTGCCGATCGCCCGGAAGCCCAGCTTTGGCGCATTCCCCGGGCTGACCACGGCTGGAGCCGGGCGCGGCTCTTCGAGCCCGGCGGGCCCCTTCGGCAGGCCCTTGAGAGTTTTTTGGCGCCTCTGGGCTCGTGCCCCTAGCCTTTGCTAAAGGCCTTCAGCCGTTCTTCCATGTCGGGTCCGCGCCCCGGACTCATTTCCCGCTCCCACCGGGGCCCCGCAGCGCCAGGGCGCTCCTGAGCCCCGTTCACGAGAAACTTGTCGGCCCGGAGGGTGAACCAGGAATTTTTAAGGTAGCTCTCGGCCTTCGCCGTCGCGTGGGCCAGGAGCTGATCGTCGGGCACGGCCTCGAGGGCGAGGCCCAGGGCCACCGCCTCCTCCGCGCCCACCACGCGCCCGGAGAACATCATGTCCTTCGCCGCCTGCACGCCGACGCGCCGGGGGAGGCGGGAGCCCATGCCCCAGGTCGGGGACATGCCCCAGCGGCCGTGGCTGTCGCAGAAGGCGACGGAGTGGCCCGCGATTAGGAGATCGCACCCAAGGGCCAGCTCCAGGGCGCCGGTATAGCAGGGGCCGTGCACCGCGCCGATGACCACCTGGGGTAGGGCTTCCAGCGCATCGATGGTTTCGGCCTGAAAGTGGGGGGTGGGGGCCGTGGCGCCCTCACCGATGGCCTTTAGATCGTTCCCAGCAGAAAAGGCTCTGCCCGCGCCGTGGAGGATGACCGCACCAATTTCCTCTTGGCGCGTTTCAAGGTTTTCGAGGTGAGCGCGAAGTTCTATAAAGAGCGCCGGTGAAAGGGCATTCAGCGCCTCCGGACGATTCAGCGTCAGGGTGCAGACGCCGTTGTGCTCGTTTCGCTTGATCAGTTCCGTCATGCTTTGCCTCCCCAGGCCCCAGCAGTAGTGTGCTTTCCACATGCTACGGCGGGGCGTTGAAGGGCACAAATACAAGGAGTTTTCCCATGGCCGGTGCGGTAGCGGTGGAAAGGGTCGAGGTGATCATCATTGGGGGAGGCATTGCGGGCTGCTCCCTCGCGGGGGCCCTATCGGCTCAGCGTCAGGTGCTTGTGCTGGAGCGGGAAGCCCAGCCAGCCTACCACGCGAGTGGCCGTTCCGCGGCGATCTACATCGAGCCCTACTCCAGCGATCCCATCTTTGCCCTCACCCTGGGCACGCTGCCCTTTCTGCTCAATCCTCCGGAGGGCTTTGCAGAAGCGCCGCTCCTCACGCCCCGGGGCTATTTGCTCTTGGCGCCCAAGGGCTCCGAGGCGGAGGTCGATGCGTACCTGGAAAACTGGGCGCACCGCTGCACGGACCTTGAGGAAATCTCCCTTGAGGCGGCCCATGGCTTGCTGCCCGTGCTGCGCCAGGGCTATGCGGGCCGTGCGGTGTACGACCGCAATGCGCTGGCTATGGACACCCACGGCATGATTCAAGGCTACCTGCGCCAGGTGAAAGCCGGCGGGGGGCGCTTTCAGGGCGGCGCCGAGGTGGTGGGTATCGAGAAATTCGGGGACACCTTTACGGTCTCCTTGGCGTCGGGGGCGCGCTTCGAAGCGCCGGTGGTGGTCAATGCTGCCGGCGCCTGGGCCAGCGCCGTGGGGGCCCTGGCCGGGGCCTCGCCCCTGCGCCTGTCTCCCCTTCGTCGTTCCGCTGCGCTGATCTCGGGGCCCGAGGGTGCCGACGTTCGCGCTTGGCCTGCGGTGTCGTCCTTGCAGAAGAGCTTTTACTTCAAGCCCGAAGGGGGGGAGCTCATGGTGTCGCCGGCGGATGAAACGCCCTTCGACGCCTGCGACGCCTACCCCGACGATTATGACCTCGCCGTGGGTATTGCCCGGGCGGAGGAATGCGCCGATCTCAAGGTGCAGCGCATTAATTCGAGCTGGGCGGGGCTGCGCACCTTCAGCGATGACGGGCAGCCCATCTATGGCTTTGATCCGACCCTGCCAGGGTTTTACTGGTGCGCAGGGCAGGGGGGCACGGGCTTCCAAACCGCTGCCGGGGGCGCCGCCTGGTGCGCCGCGGAAATCCTGGGCACGGCCCCGCCGGAGGCCGTCATGGCTCAGCCCTTCGATACGGCGGCCTTCCGCCCGGAGCGCTTTGCCTAAAGGCCCAGCACGCGCTTGGCGATGATGTCCCGCTGTACTTCGTCCGTGCCCCCGGCAATGGAGAGGGCTCGGTAGTTGAAGTAGCGTGCGGCCGCCGTAGCACTGGCGGCGGCCACCTCCGGGGTCGCCCCCCGGGGCGTTGGGGCGGCGCCGCCGCCGAGGGCTGGCGGGCCCAGCAGCGTGATCGTCAGCTCGCTGAGCTGCTGCCGCGCTTGCCCCGCCAGGGTTTTCAGCATGGAGGACTCGGGCCCGGGGTTCTGCCCCTGGCCGAGGGCCGACAGGATGCGGAATTCCAGGGTTTTCACGGCTTCGATGGTGACCTCAAGGGACGCGAGGGTGCCGTGGGGTAGGGCCACGCCGTGATCCGCCGCTAGGCGATGGAGGCGCTGGGCGGCGGCCTCGAGGCCGGGGCCGGCGTTGCCGCCGCCGCGCTCGAACTCCAGCAGATATTTCGCGACGGTCCAGCCGTCGTTTTCCGCTCCCACGCGATGGGTCACGGGGACGCGCACGTCATCAAAGAAGACCGCGTTCACCTCATGCTCGCCGGAGACAAAAATAATGGGATCAACGCGAAGCCCCGGGGTATCCATGGGGATGAGCAAAAAGGTAATGCCCGTTTGCGGCTTTCCCGAGCGGTCCGTGCGCACCAGGGCAAACATCCAGTTGGCGTGGTGGGCGTGGGTGGTCCAGATCTTACTTCCGTTCAGCACGTAGTGGTCGCCGTCCCGCCGCGCGTCGAGGGCCAGAGCGGCAAGGTCCGAGCCCGAGCCTGGCTCGGAGTAGCCCTGGCACCAGTAGTCCTCACCGGAGAGGATGCGGGGGAGGAAGGTGGCTTGCTGTTCCTCCGTGCCGTGGCCCATGAGCACGGGGCCGCACATGCCAAGGCCCATGGGCGCTAGGGCCGGGGCTCCGGCGGCGGCGCACTCCGCGCTGAAGATATAGCGCTGCTCCACGGACCAGCCCGGGCCCCCAAAGCGCTCGGGCCAGGCCGGGGCGACCCAGCCCTTCGCGGCGAGGATGCGGTGCCAGCGAATATTCGTTTCGTAGTCCTGGAACATGCCGCCGTTGTAAGCGGCGCCGCGCCGGAGCTCATCGTCCAAGGCCTCGCTGAGGAAGGCTTGTACGTCGCTCCGAAAGGTTTCTAGCTCCGGTGAGAAACGAAGATCCATGGTGCACTCCCCCCGCTCGCGCCCCTAGTGGTGGTTAAAACCCTTCGCTACAGTCTACCTTGATGGATCCCGCGGCGTTGAGGCCCTTGGGGACAGCTTGGAGGAGATTGCGTATGGCTCTGCTTCGCTCGGGGGGGCTCATTCTTCTGGTCAGCCTACTGCTGGGGCCTGCTGGGGCCTGGGCGGCGGGGGAGGACGTCCGCTACGTCAGCGATCAGCTGCGCATCGAAGTGCGCGAGGGGCCGGGGCTTGATTACCCCGTGCTCACCACCCTCGTGACCGGGGCCCGCTTCGCCGTAGTGGAGGAGAGCGCCGACTGGCTCCGCGTGCGCTGGGAAGACGGCGAAGGGTGGCTGCGCCGCCAGTACACCGTCGTTGAACCGGTGGCCCAGCTTCGGGTGCCCGAATTGGAAGCGGCGGCGAAAAGCGCCGCGGCGCGGGCCGAGGCCCTCGCCGCCGAGCTGGCGCCGGTGCGGGAAGCCCTGGCCACCGCGGAGGCGAGCGGCGCCGCGCTTGCAGAGGAGCTGGCTACCCAGGGGGCGGCCTACGCGGCGCTGCAGGCGGCGGCGGGCAACGCCCTAGAAACCCAGGCGGCGCTGGAGGCCCTGAAGGCCCGGGCCGGAGAGCTCGAAACCGTCCAGGCCCGGCTTATCCAGGACAAGCTCGCGCTGGAGGCGAATCAGGAAGTGGAGGGACTTAAGTGGGGTGGGCTCCTCGCCCTTGGCGGGGTGCTCCTAGGGTTCTTCCTTGGGCGGGCGGGCCGTCGTCAGAGCTCCGGCTGGGTTTAGGTGACGCCCCGCGGCCGCCATCAGGGCCTCAATATGGGGGTCCGTGATGCGCAGCTGGCGGAGCGTGCGATGAAGCGCACGTAGATAGTCGATGTTGCGCCCTGAGGGGCCTTGGGCCGTGCACAGCTGGGCCACGAGCTCCGCCCTCGGGGCGGGGCCGAGCCAGGCAGGATTATGCGGGGTGGCCAGATAGACCAGGGCCCGGCGCCGAATCCCAAAGCGGTCCCGAACCTCTCGAGTGCAGCGTAGGTAGCCATTCTTTTCCCGGTAGTCGAGGCGAGCGAGGGCGCCCTTCGCCACGGCGGGGGGCAGATAGTAGAGCAGCCCTTCGCAAGCGCCTTCCCCCCGTTCCTCCCCTTCATTCTCAACATCCTCCGTGGGCACGAGGGTCAGCACGCGTCCCGGGGCCCCGGGGACGCCCCGATGATCGTGGGAGCCCTGCCAGAAGCGCCTCTGGTAGCCGGGGAGGGTGGCCTCCACCCGCTGGGTCCAGGGCAAGGCTGGACGCGCCATCAGCGAGCCATAGGCGAACAGCCAGAACCCGTCCTGTGTCATGCTCCCTTGCGTTAAAGCGGCGGATTCGGTCATGGCGTCAGAACACACATCCTTTTTCTCGCCCCGCCAGCCCGCGGGGGACAGGGGCGCCCTCCTGCTTTGGCAGCGGGGCGGTTCCGGTAGGGATGATCGCATAGCTTTCTTCGACAGCTGGAGCGGCGCCGCACCGGAGACTTTGCCGCCGCCCCCGGTGGTGCGCTGGGGTGCCCGGCTCGATCAGCCCCTCACCGATGCCATGGCCGCGAGCGATGGCCTAGGGCTGGCATACCCGTCGCCCCTGTCCTTTCTCGCCGACGATGGCGCGGCGCTCTTCCGGCCCCTGCGGCGGAGTTGGACGCAAAAGGGGCCGGAGGCCGGAACCTTCCTTCGGGAAGACGGACGCCTAGCGGTGGGCACGGAAGTCACGGCCTTTCCCATTTCTGCCGCCTTTTGCCTTCAAAGCACGGCACGGGTGGTCAAGGGTCCCGCGGTCTCTCTTCATCGCTTCTCCGCGGCCCATGCGCCCCTGCCCCCCTGGGTCACGGAGGTGACGGCCTTCGCCGGCGACTGGAGCGGAGAGTTTCGACCCACCACCGTACCCCTGGGCTCCAGCGGGTTCAGCTGGCAGCGTAGCGCCGGGCGCAGTGATCACCATCGCTATCCCGCGCTGCTGTGCAGCGAAGGGCCTCTGGCCGCAGACCGCGGGCGGGTGCTGGCGGTGATCCTCGCTGCCAGCGGGGATCATGAGCTGCGCATTGATCAGCGGGTCGATGGCACCTTTATGGTTCAGGGCGGGGCCTACCTAAACCCCGGAGATGGGCGCCTTGCCGTGGGGGACGCGCTAACCACCCCCGCGCTGTGGTTCGTTTTTTCCGAGCACGGCGCCAATGGGCTGCGACAGCAGATTCATGCCCTCCAGCGCAGCGGGGCCTTCCCCCAGGAAGGGCTCGCCTGGCCACGCCCGGTGCATCTCAATAGCTGGGAGGGGCTCTACTTTGACGTCTCGGAGCAGGCGCTGCTCGAACTCGTGGCGTCAGCCAAGGCCCTTGGGGTGGAGCGCTTCGTGGTCGACGATGGCTGGTTTCAGGATCGCATTGACGATCGCCGGGCCCTGGGGGACTGGCTTGAGGATCAGCGCCGCCTGCCCCGGGGCCTCGTCCCCATCGCCGAGGCCGTGGAAGCCGCGGGCATGAGCCTAGGTTTATGGGTCGAGCCGGAAATGGTGAGCGCCAACAGCGCGCTTGCCCGGGCCCATCCGGAGTGGCTTCGGGGCGGTGACGGGGGCCTGGAGTCCCGTTATCAGCGCGTGCTGGATCTGGGGCAGGCGGCCGTGCAGGACGCCGTTTTTGCCTTCCTGGAAGCGCTGCTGACGCGTCTGCCCATCACCTACCTAAAGTGGGATCACAACCGCATTCTCACCGGTCAGGGTGCGGGGCCCGGGGTGGGCCATGGTGCTCAGGTCGCGGGGCTCTACGCCGTACTCCGGCGCCTCCGCGATGCCTTCCCTTCCGTGGAGCTGGAAACCTGCGCCAGCGGCGGTGGACGCATGGACTGGGGCATGCTGGGTCTGATGCATCGGGCCTGGCTTTCCGATGCCAACGACCCCATCGTGCGAACGCCGATCATGATGCGCGGTGGACTGTTCCTGGCCCCGGAACGGGCGGGGGTGCACGTGGGGCCTTCTCCGGCCCATGGCACGGGGCGGGTTACCTCCATGGCCTTCCGCTGCGCCGTGGGCCTTCTCGGGCACTTCGGCCTTGAACTCGACCCCCGGAGCCTTGGCGCCGAGGATTGGCGAATGCTGAAGGCGGGCATCGAACGCTATCAGCGACTCCGCCCCCTGCTACATAGCGGCCTCGTATTCGACTACGAGGTGGACGAGGACCATTGGGTGCGGGTGGTGGTTGCGGAAGATCGGCGGGAAGCCCTGGCGATCGTGCTCCGCCTTGGAGATCAGAGGCCTGGGCGCCCCCTGCGCGTGCCCTTGCCGGGGCTCGCCGCGGACCTTAGCTATGCGGTGCGCCTAGAGGGACCCGCAGCGGGGCCCGTCCCGGGTCTTGGGCGTTTCGAGGGGGCGGGGCTGACCGTGGCCCCGGGCTACTTGCCGGCCCAGGGCTTCCCGCTCCAGCTGCCCCAGCCCCAGAGTGCCCTGGTGCTGAGATTCACGGCTCGAGAGGGCTCGGAAGGCGCCGCGCTCAAGCCTTAGCGGTCGTAGGGGCCATCCACGGAGGCATCCCCAAAGGCCATGCGCGCAAAGCTGGACCAGTCCGGGCCCCGGCGCAGGTGCTGCCCACCATCCACCGAAAGGTTCACCCCGGTGATCCAGCTGGCCTCTGGCCCGCAGAGAAAGCGCACCGCGGCGCCAATGTCGTCCACCGTCCCCGTGCGGGCAATGGGCATGCAGGCCAGGTAATCGGCGAGCACCTCCGGGCTGTCCTGGAGCCCCTGGCTAAGGTCCGTTTCCACGAGCCCGGGGCACACGCTATTGGCCCGCACCCCGGCGTGGCCGAGCTCGTCGGCAAGGGTGCGAATCAGCATATCAATAGCGGCTTTGGAGGCGGCGTAGGTGCCCCCGTAGCGGTGCGTACGCACCCCGGCGATGGAGGAGATCGCGCACACCGCCCCGCCGCCGCTGGCGGCAATGCGCTTCCCGGCGTGCTTTAGCAGTAGGAAGGTGCCCGTGAGGTTCGTGCGCATGACGCGGTCGAAGTCCTCAAGGCTCTGGTGCGTCAGGGGCGCAAGGCCGCCCGTGCCCGCGCTGGCCACGGCGATTTGCAGGATGCCGCCCGGGCCCTCCGCCGCGGCGATGGCCTCGGCCATGGTGCTTTCCTCCGCCGTATCTCCGGCGAAGGTGCGAACGCGCCCCTCCGCCCCGGGGATAGCGTCCAAGAGACTTTGGGCCCCGGCCCCCAGCCGACCTTCATCGCGCCCGAGGAGGGTGACCGTGGCGCCGTCCCGAAGCAGATGGCGGGCGCAGGCCAGGCCGATACCGCTGCCGCCCCCGGTGATCAGTGCGTAGTGTCCTGCAAGGGCCTCTGCCATAACCGCTTTCCTCCCCAAAAAGAAAGGCCCGAGGCTAGCGCGCCGCGGAGAGGGCGTCGAGGGCTCGCGCCTTTCCCTCCCCTTCCGAGCGCGGCATGATGGTCCGGGGAGGATGTTTTATGACGCGATCAGATCGAAAGCCGGCGCCTTCGGGCCGTCGAGTCGGGGCCCTCGTACTCATGCTGGGGAGCTTGCTCTTATTCGGGGCGCCCCTGCGCGCTGAAGATGAGCAGGCGGAAGCCTTGGCGACCTTGGATGCCTTTATGGCGGCCTTCAATGCCCGGGACATCACGGCCTTTGAAGCCACCTTCCACTTTCCCCACGTGCGCATCGCCTCTGGGCACGTCACCGTGTTGCCGGAGGCGGGTACGCGGTCCAACGCGCTCTTTGAGGCCCTTGCGGAAACGGGGTGGCATCACAGTGCCTGGCTTGAGCGAAAGGTGGTGCAGGCCGGGCCCGGGAAGGTGCATCTGGCCGTGCGCTTTGCCCGCTTCAATGAGGCAGGTGGCCTGCTTAAGGAATATGACTCACTGTATATCGTAGAGCGCCGCGGCGATCGCTGGGGCATTGTGGCCAGGTCGAGCTATGCCCCCTAAAACGCAAGCCTTGTTGGAGACCCTAGAAGCTGAGCTGGGGTCGGGGGCCGTGCTCACGGGGGAAGCGGTCTCGCAGCGCGCCCAGGGCATTTGGCGTCCTGCTCCCCTCGAGGCCCTCGCCATCGTGCGACCGAAAGATACCCGGGAGGTGTCCTTTGTGCTGAAGGCCTGCTTTGAGGCCGGGCAAAGCGTCATCCCCCAGGGCGGGTTGACGGGGCTCGTCCACGGCGCGGATACGGGGCCCGAGGATCTCATCCTCTCCCTGGAGCGCATGAACGCCATTGAGGAGATCGATCAGGCGGGGCGCACGGTGCGGGTGCAAGCCGGCGTGCCCCTGCAAACCCTCCAGGAAGCGGTCGCGGAGCAAGGGCTCAGCTTTCCCCTCGATCTGGGGGCCCGGGGCTCCTGCTTCCTGGGCGGGAATCTATCCACCAATGCCGGGGGCAACCGCGTGCTCCGCTACGGCATGGCCCGGGAAAATACCCTGGGGGTGGAAGCGGTGCTGGCCGATGGCACGGTCATCGATAGCCTTTACGGCATGGTGAAAAACAATGCGGGCTTCGATCTGAAGCAGCTGTTCATCGGCTCCGAAGGCACGCTGGGCATTATCACTCGCGCCGTGCTTCGCCTTCGGGAAGCACCGGGAAGCCGGCTCAGCATGTTGCTAGCGCTACCGGACTTCCCTTCCGTGACCGGCCTACTTCGCCATTTGGATCGGGGCCTTGGGGGGCAGCTCACCGCCTTCGAGGTGATGTGGCCGGAGTTTTACGAAGCCGTGGCCACGGCGCCCCGGTGCCCGGCGCCGCCCCTCCCGCTCGGCTCCCCCTTCTATGTTCTTGCGGAAATGCTGGGCTCGGACCCCGCCCGGGACGAGGTATGGGTGGAGGCGGTGCTGGCCGAGGCTCTGGAAGCTGGCCTCGTCAGCGATGCGGTGCTGGCCAGCACCGGGGCCCGCAATGAGGCCCTTTGGGCCCTGCGCGACAGCGTTGACGTGCTGGCGGCGGGCAAGCCGACGCAGGTCTTTGATGTCTCCCTTCCCATTGGCGCCATGGGGGCGTACGTTGAGACGGTGAAGGCAGGGGTTGCTGCCGTGGACCCAGAGGCGCGGGTCTTCACCTTCGGCCACCTTGGCGACGGTAACCTGCATTTCGTCATTGCGCCCCGCCCCCGGAGCAGCGAGGGGGTGACGGCCATCGAAGCGGCGGTCTATGACCCGCTTAAGGCGCTTCGGGGTTCCGTTTCCGCAGAGCACGGCATTGGGCTTGAGAAGAAGCCCTGGCTAGGCCACAGCCGCAGTCCGGCGGAAGTGAAGCTGATGCAAACGCTCCGGGAGGCGCTCGACCCTCGCGGAATTCTCAACCCCGGCAAGGTCTGCTAGGCCTTGCCTGGGCCCTCCTCGCGGAGGGCTCGGGGAGGCAGGGTGTCCGAATTTCATTTCCAAAGCTTGGTCGATACGGTGGACGCCCTGCGCAGCGGCCATCTCCCGGCGGTCACCCTGGCGCGGCAAATGCTCCGGCGCATCCAAAGCGCCGAAAGTTTGGCGGCCTATGTCTCCGTGGACAGCGAGGGCGTTCTAGCCCGAGCCGCTGCCCTCGATGCGCAGCGCGCCCGGGGTGAGCCTCTCGGCCGCCTCCACGGCATTCCCCTAGCGCTTAAGGATCTGGTCGATCAGGCAGGGAAGGTCACGGGGGCCGGCGGCACCGTCCATGGGGCCCAAGGCGCGCTGCGTAATGCCACGGTGGTGGACCGGCTCCTCGCGGAGGGGGCCCTTATCCTTGGGAAGCTACGGCTGACCGAAGGGGCCTATTCCCAGCACCATCCTTCCCTACCGACGCCCCGGAACCCCTGGGCACCGGAACACTGGACCGGCGTGTCCTCTAGCGGTTCCGGCGTGGCCACGGCTGCCGGGCTCTGCTTTGGCGCCCTGGGCACGGATACGGGGGGCTCCATTCGCTTTCCCAGCGCCGCCTGCGGGGTGGTGGGGGTGAAGCCCAGCTTCGGCCGGGTGAGCACGGCTGGGGTCTTTCCCCTGGCGCCGTCCCTGGATCACCTCGGCCCCATGGCCCGCTCCGTGCGTGACGCAGCGCGCCTGCTGACGGTCATGGCGGGACCGGATCCTGCCGATGTTCGCAGCCGGGCCTATCCCGAGGAGGATTTCGAAGCGGCCCTCGCCACGGGGGTGGCCGGGCTTCGCGTAGCCTTCCCCAAGGCGCTTTGGCGCGCTGGCGTGGCCTCCGCCCTCACGGAGGCGGGCACCGCAGCAGCCGAGGCCCTGGCGCGGGCCGGCGTGACGTTAAGTGACGCAGCGCCGCCCTTGGGTGCCGCGCTCATTGAGGGCTGGGCCCTCACGGCCGGGGTGGAAGCGGCCCTCGTCCACGAAAAAACCTTCCCTGCCCAGCGCGGGGCCTACGGCCCGGTGCTGTCGGCGCTGTTGGATCAGGGACACCGCGCTTCGGCGCAGGCTTACGCTCGCTTGGAACAGGAGCGGCTTGCCTATACGCGGGCCCTGGATACCTACTTCGAAGGGGTGGACGCGCTTCTAGTGCCCGCCATGCCCTTTTTGCCGTTGCCCCTTGATGCCATGGATGCGCTGGCCTTTGACGGCTACGCCGATCCCCTCACCTTCACCGCGCCCTTTAATTACAGCGGACATCCCTCCGTGACCCTGCCCTTCGGCTTTTCCGCCGAGGGCTTGCCCCGAGCCGTGCAACTGGTGGGTCGGCGCGGCGAGGAAAGCACACTGCTGCGCCTGGCCGCTGCCTGCGAAGCCCGAGCTCCGGACCGTGACCGCAGGCCTTCGATCCCTTAGCCTTTATCCTCTGTTATTTCCGCGCCTAAAGGAGATGTCCGTGCGCCGTTCCCTTCCCCTTGTGCTGTGCCTTTGGCTCCTCGCCGGATGCGGCCCGTCTCAACCTAAGGAGGCGCCGACGCCGGCGGCCGCCGCGCCCTGGGCGCACGGCTGGATGGCCACGGTGGCTAATCCCGATGCGACGGCGGCCGCGGCGGAGATGCTCTCCCAGGGCGGCCACGCGGTGGATGCGGCCATTGCCGCCCACGCTGTGCTGGGGCTGGTGGAGCCCGAGAGCTCGGGGCTTGGGGGCGGCGGTTTCATGCTGGTCTACGACGCGAAGGCCCGGGACCTCGCCTTTCTCGATGGCCGAGAGCAGGCCCCGGCGGGGGCGCGGATCGATATGTTCATGGAGAACGAAGCGCCCATGAACTATGTGCAGGCTTGGCAAAGCGGTCGGGCAGTGGGTGTCCCCGGCGCCGTGGCGCTTTATAAGCTCGCCCACAACCGCTACGGAAAGCTGCCCTGGGCGACGGTCTTTGGTCCGGCAATTCGCCTCGCCGAGGAAGGCTTTACGGTGACGGCCAAGATGGCCGGCACCCTGGAGGGCCTCGCCCCCATAGCCCGCATCGACGAAAACCCCGGCGCTGCGGAGTACTTCTTCCCGGGCGGTCAGCCCCTTGCGGCGGGGACGACGGTGCGCAATCCCGCCTACGCGGAAACGCTTAAGCGCGTGGCTGCCGAGGGCCCCTCGGCCTTCTATACCGGGCCCATTGCGGAAGCGATCGTCGCCAGTGCGCAGGCGGCGCCCCTGGGCGGCACCCTGACCCTGGAGGATATGGCGAACTATGAGGCCATTCCCCGGCCTGTGGTGTGTGGCCCCTGGCGGACCCTGTCCATTTGTACGGCGACGCCCCCGTCCTCCGGCGCCATGCAGATCATGATTCCGAACCTCTACGATCATCGCGTGCCCGAAGGGGCGACGCAGGCCGAGCGCATTCGCGCTTTCGTCGAGGCCCAGCGCCTCGCTTACGCCGACCGGGACCACTACTTCGGGGACCCGGATCGGGTGACCGTGCCCCTGGAAGGGCTCTTGAACCCGGCTTACCTTGAACATCGTGCGCAGACGCTTGGCGCTCCGGCGGAGGCGACGGCCCACGGGGACCCGGCCGCCGTGCTTGGCGGCGAGGCCTTAAGCGCCCTGGGACCGGACACCACCCTGGAGCTGGCTGGCACCACCCATTTCTCCATCGTCGACGCCGAGGGTAATGCGGTCTCCAGCACCATGACCGTAGAGGGGCCCTTCGGTTCCTCCCGCTGGGCCGCAGGCTTCGTGCTCAACAACGAGATGACGGACTTCGCCCGGGTCTATGCCCCGGAAGCGCCGGAGCCGGCAAACGCCGTGCGCCCCGGCGCCCGCCCGCGCTCGTCCATGTCGCCGACCATGGTGTTCGATGAGGCCGGGGCGCTCCTTATGGTGACCGGCTCCCCCGGCGGGAACTCCATTCCGGCCTACACGGCGAAGACCATCCTGGGCATTCAGGATTGGGGCCTGTCCGTGCAGGAGGCCGTGAACTTTCCCAACATCATTGCCCGGGGCGATGCGGTGCGGGTGGAAACGGGCATGGCCCCGGGGGCTGAGCTCGCGGTCGCTCTGGAGGCGCAGGGCTTCAACGTCCAGGCCCGGGAAGGGGAGAACTCCGGGCTCCACGTCATTGTCGTGACCGAGACGGGGCTTGAAGGCGCGGCAGACCCGCGCCGGGAAGGGAATGTGGTTCGCGGCCCCATGCCCTAGGGCGTGGGATCGACCTTCTCCTTCGAGATATTGGCGGCGGTGCCAAAGATCCCCTTGGCCATGAGGGAGGTCTCCTGGTTCCGCCGCGCTTGGTAGATCTCGGCGCGCAGGCCATGCACCTGCAGGTTCTCCGGCTCCGCGAGGGCGGCGTACTCCACAAGGTGGCAGGCCAGGCGGAAGTCCCCGGCGTCCGCATGGCCCTGGGCCGCCTTGGCCAGCGCTTCCGCGCCGCCGGCGAGGCGGGCCAGCTCGGCGGCCACCACCGCGTCCGGCGCCGGCTTTAAGCGCGCCGGATTGCCATCCCACCAGCCGCCGTAAAGACGCCAGATGTTTCGGATCACAAATTCCGGTTCGTCATACAGGGGCTTCATCCAGGGCTTTTCCAGCACCCCGGGACCAACCCGGACATCATGAAGAATGTGATCGAGGGTAAGGCCGCCGTTCATCCGTTCCAGCACGTCCCCGACCAACTTTTCTAGGGTCTCCGCCACGTCCGTGAGCACCTTGCGGATGCGACCGGCGCCGGCGATGGGCAGGCCGTGGGCGGGTAGGAATAGCTCTACGTCCCGCTCGAGCATGGCCCGCATGGCCCCGGCCCACTCCAGGGGATAGCGCTGCACTTTTTGTGGATTGCCGCAGTTCGGGAAGTTCCAGATGAAGAAGTCCCCGGCGCAGATGGCCTTGTGTTCGGGGAGGTAGGCCCAGGTGTGGTCGTCCGTTTCTCCCCGGGCGTGCACGAGCTCGAGGTCTAGGTCCCCGACCTTGAGATCGATGCTGTCTTGATAGGTCGTCCCCGGGCGCACCGCATCGGCCGGCAGGAAGCGGCCTTCGTCGGCCCCAATGCCGTAGCCCCGGCGCTTAAACGCGCCGAATTGCCGCTCGTTGATCGCCTGGTTATAGCCGTCCGTGAGGGTGTAGCGGTCGAAGCGCTTTCCTACGTTCTCGTGGCCTACCCAGCGAATGGGGTGGCCGTTCTTCTCCGCATCTGCGGCAAAGAAGCCGCTGCCCCCGACGTGATCGACATGGCCGTGGGTATAGACCACGGTGTGGAAGGGGCTATCGGTCCACTGGCGGATGGCGGAAACCACCCGGCCCCCGCCCTGGGCGCCGCTGGTGTCGAAGACCGCGAGTCCGGCGTCAGTGCGGAAGCACACGGCGTGGCTAAAGGCCTCCACCATGGCGATGTTGTCGTCTAAAACGCTGAGCTCGTGGTTGATTCGATTTAAGGGCCCGGCGCTACCGTCGTCGTAGCCCTCGTCGATGATCTTGCTGGATAGGGCGATTAAATCCGCCATGGTCAAACTCCTCCCCCAAAGGAGGGCTGAGTCTGTCCCGAACGCTAGGGCCTCGCAACCTCCAGGCGGGTTAGGGCGTCTTGCATGGCATCCCAGAGGCCGTTGATGAATTCGACCTGGGCCTCCGGGGCCTTCGGGATCTCAGCGAAGGGTACGCGCCAGAAGTGGAGCTGCACCGTGGTGTCTAGCCAGCTGCCGTTGAAGAGCTCACTGAAGCTGGCGGATTTCTCAAAGCCGCGGTGCGCCAGCAACAGGAGGTCCCGGCCGGGATTGTGGGCGAGCACGCCCCGAAGTCCGCCGGGCCGGGGTGGCAACAGGCTTGGCCAGGCCTCTGCCCGGGCGAGGGCCTTTTCGTCGCCCTTTTCCCGAAGCCGCGCCAGCACGGCCCGGCGCTTGCCCTCGGAAAAGCGCGTGCCCTCGGGATAGAGCAGGAGCCCATGGTGGTTCGGCATGGTGGTGAGGAGCTTCACCACGCCGGCCACCTCCTGTTCCGTAGCCCCCGCGCCCCGCCGGGCAAAGTAGTTGGGCAGGCGTTGGCCGACGATATCGAGGCAGGGGTCAAAGAGCAGCTCCCGCTTCAGCACGTAGCGAAGGCGCACCCCCGTGGGGAGGGCAAAGAACACCAGGGGCAGTACCGTGTCCCCCATGGAGCTGTGCCGCGGCAGCACGATGGGTGCCGCGCTGCCGGCGAAGGCCTCCGTTCCCGTGACCTCAAAGCGCAAGCGGAAAAGCCAGGCCGCGCCGCGCTTGAGGGTGCTCGCCCACCAGCTCTGAAGGTCGTAGTTGGCCTCGAGGAAGGCTTCCGGGGTTCGACCGTGGCGAAGCCAAAGCCAGGCCGCCACAAGCACGCCGGCGCTCTCGCACAGCAGGTAAAGGGTGAAGAAGCCCAGCACCCGCGGCGCCGCCTGGGCCCCGGGGTGGAGCAGGGCGAGGAGCGCACTCAGGGGCAGCCACAGGGGCAGGGTGGTGACCAGCAGCACCGTGGCCAGACCCAGCAGGGGAAGGGTGAGCGCGCGCCGTTGTAGGGTCGTCATTAAGGGGCCTCCAGGGGATCGGCGTAGCGCTCCCCAGCTCGCCGAGCGCGCACCGCCTCCAGGATTTTCTCGTGCGCCGCTTTATCAATGGGATAGTGCCAGGCTACCCACAGGCCGAGAAGA
>Ga0255778_10000687_pt1 | contig 30726 bp, 21 predicted proteins | sample 071ome_31_FD_179976 | JGI IMG/M metagenome (GOLD analysis project Ga0255778, IMG submission 179976) | Coastal salt marsh microbial communities from the Groves Creek Marsh, Skidaway Island, Georgia - 071405CT metaG (version 2) | ecosystem: Environmental > Aquatic > Marine > Intertidal zone >...
CCCGCACGCGAATCTCCCGCAGTTCGGCGGCGGTCCCGGCGCGCTCGTCCCCATTCGACGTCGTCGTCGCGCAGTGCGGACGTCGGGCAGTTCGGACGGGATCGACCGACTGACTCTGAATGACTCGCTCTCGCACACGCGGGTGTTTCGAGCACGCGTCGGTTATTTTTCACTTAGATTCAGTGTTTTAACAGTATTCAGTATGATTTGTTACTACGTATTGTGTACAGGTAATACCATAGGTAGAGGTACTCTCATACACACACACGGAAGCGCGGGATAGGCGGGCGGGCGACACACACGCACGCACGCACGCACGCGCGCGCGCACGCACCGACGGACGCGCGGACGAGAGGAAGCGAGAGGGATCTTCTCCGCGCGCCGCCGTCGACGGTCTGGACCGTTCGTCGTCGCGAGACGCGCCGAGGAGGACTCGATTTGATTGATTGATTGATTGATTTGGTTTCGCGCGAATCGTCGTCGTCGTCGTCGGTCTATAGCGCGAACCGATCCGAACGGAAACGAGACGCGCGGATGGCGACGGTTGCGCCCAGGGCGAGGAGCGAGGAGAGGGTGAAGACGGTGGGTGATCGGGAGACGACGACGACGACGACGACGGAGGGGTGGAGCGGGGCGTGGGTGGAACCGACGGGGAAGCGACGGGCGAGAAGGAGACGAACGAGCGCGGGCGTCGACGAAACGGACGAGGGCGAGGACTGGGGGAAACGGCACCGGCAAAAGAGGATAGGGGGCACGGACGCGACGAAAACGACGAGGGATTTGAATAACGCGTCGACGTCGTCGTCGCCGAACGGATCGGTGTCGCCCATGTCAACTTTGGAGAGGAAACAGAGCTCGAGCTCGAGCTCGTTGAGAGAGCTGGGCGGTTTCGGGGGAGGAGGGAGAACGCCGAGGACGTCGTTTAACGCCGGGAGCTCGGGGGCGAGCTCGCCTCGGGGGACGGAAAACGGGGTTTTTGGCGCTTTCGACGGTGAACGGAAGCGGAGCAAGAGGTTTTCTGGGACGATGCAAGAGAGCAGACACAGCCCGGGCGAGAAGCGGTTGACGTACGGGCCGCACGCGGTTTGGTTTGGGATTTTGGCGTGCGGGGCGTTAATCCCGGGCGCGGGGCGACCCGGGGCGAAAGAAGCCGCGGTAGCGTCGACGAAATGGTTTGACGACATCTTTGTCGCTTACGGCCCGCTTTTGCCGCTGACGTGTACGCTCGCGAGGTGGTGGTCGTCGGTTACGTGGATCGGCGTCGGTAGAAACGGCACAATCATCGGCACTTGTTCGCACTTGAAGCACGACATGGAGGTGTACATCGCCGTCGCTCTCTTACGCGTCGTTCTGTACGCCGCTTTGACGAGAATGTTCCCGTCAACCTTTATGAGCGACCACGTCTTTCTCGCCGCCAGCGTCTTTACGACGATTCACGGCGAGGTGCTCAGCTGCGCCGTCGACTTTCTCATCCTCGTCGAGCGTCGCGAGAAACCGTTTCGACGCACCCTCATCATGTGTGTCGCTCTATACGGTTTATTCCTTCTCTCCTGCGTCGGCGTCGAGTCCTACGTCACCGCTCGTTTCTTTCACAAGAGCGTCGAGACCTTTGTCGCCTGCGTTTGCGGCTGGTTCGCCCTCCAGCTTCCACTCGTCGCCTACGTCGTTCGTCCTCGAGCTCGCGCTCTGGCGGCCGCCCTCGCCCTGTGAGACGCCGTTTCTCTTCTCGACATCTACCCAAGTTTCACGCCGGCACCCCATCGGGGTCGACGCGTTGGTTGTAAAAACAAACAAACAAGCGAGCGAGCAAACCATCCAACAAGTCCTCAGAGCTCGACGCGTTTCCATCCATCATGAACACCACGGCGTACCGCCCGCCCCAGTACGCGTACACGACGGCCCCGACCGCCCCGCAAATGGTTGGCGGCGCGCCGACGACGGTGACGACGCCCGTCGTGCGCGGTGACGTCGCCGTCGTGATGCACGGCGGCGGCGCGCACGCGAACGTCGACGGGGTGTACGTGACTGAAAACTACGTCGGGCCGGTGAGCACCATCTTGGGATGCGTGCTGCTCGGACCGTTTCTGTGTCCGCTCGTGTTTTTCTGTCCGGTACGCGATGCGATGCGATTTTTTTGAGGGCGACGCGCGATGTCGACGGGCGCGACGGAGGGAGGACGACGCGACGACGCGATGATTGATGAAGGAGTGACGTAAAAGTTGCCGGGTGGCGAGTTTTACCAACCGCGATTACTACGGATTACCGAAAAGACTTTGACACTGACGACGACGATCGGGCGCGCGACGACGCAGTGCGATACGCGAACGAGATTTATTCCTTCGACGATTCAGATTCCACAACCGAACGGGTACCACCAGCACGGGTACCACCAGCAGCAATACCAACAACAACAGTATTACGGCGGCGGTCAGCGCCCGGCGCCGAACGTGATCGTCGTGGGACAGCCGACGACGCCGACCAAGGGTGGCGCGAGCGGGGCGACGACGACGACGAGTGCGGGACCGTCGTATTACCCAAAGGTTTAAAATTCATCACACATTAGCGTTAGCAGACCGCGCGGGGGTCATCAATCTAGAGAGCGGCGAGCGGCGCCGACGCTTGTAACTCGCAACAACGATCCAAAGCGCAAAGCCTCAGACGTCGACTCGACGACGCGGTCGTTCGGTCGCGACGAGACGAGACACGTTCGACGAGGGAAACGCGCGAGAGCGGCGGCGGCATCCACGCGACGATGGCGCCTTCGTACGAGGTCATACAAAGCGGTGGCGATGAAAACGTCGCGTCTTCTGGAAGGATCGGCGAGGAAACGCGCGAGCGCGCCGAGGTCGACGCCGAAGCGACGGCGGAGGAGGAGACGAAAGCCCTGCGAAGAGATCCTCGGTGGGCCGTTCGCGCCGGTGCGCGATTCGAAGCGACGGTGGGGGAACGGATACGAGAGGTGACGACGCTGTTGGATGAATTGCGCGCGAGTCAAGGAAAACTGCGAGGCGAAATCGAGGAAGCGAGAGAGGCGGTGGCGTGGACGGATGCGGTGGAAGGGGCTAAAGAGACTTTAGAACGGTTACCAGAGTACGCGCGTAAGGCGCAGGATGCGAACAAACGGATGAAGGAACTGAGAAAGAGGTTGGAGAGAGCCGAGGCGCGAGTGAGCGCGTTGGCGAGTTGACAACTCCGAGGCTCGGAAACGAGCGATCGAGCGAACGTTGAAACGGTCGTCAGAGCTCGTCTTTGGAACGGAGCGATGCCATCGATCCGTTTGATGTCAGTGGCGTTGACGCTCGTCGCGTTTTTCACCACCGATAATGCCTTGGCGCAGACGGATACGTTTGACGCGTGCGAACCGGCGAGACTGGACGAATTCGCCCTGCGTTGCGAAAACGAGGGCGTCGGGTCCGAGTGTTGTCGAAGCCTGTCAGAGCTGAACGACCAAAGGTGTTTCTGCAATGAAAAGTTGGGACAGGTACCGTACGAAGTGCGGCAGAGAGTCCTACCCGTCGTGATTCGCGCCGATAGGGAGTGTGAAAGCTACGTTCGCTTTGGAGACGGATGCGCACCGATTCCGCGCTTTATAGAATCCCCTTTGCCGCCGCCAGTGTCACCGCCGCCACCGCCATCATCATCACCACCGCCGTCAATCATATCTCCCGCCATCGTCTCACCGACGATCGAGGCGACGTGCGACGTCAATGGGATCGTCTCGATAATCCAGGCGGGGTGCTCGTCAATCGCGGATGGCGCTTCCAGTCGCGTGACGTCTGCGTGTTGCGGCGCGTTGGTACAACTCAACGGAGAAGATTGTTTCTGCAAATCAGATCCGCGCATACAAGCGCTCTTACGTGAGTTTCCGGCAAACTTTGCAGCCATGTTTAAGGCTTCGCCGAGCGTCTGCGGGGCGACGATTCGCGGCGGGTGGCAATGCCTGCCCTTCGTCGACAGAACTCCTCCGCCGCCGCCGCCCGCGCCGCCCGCGCGAGCCATTCAGCGCGCTCCGCTCCCACCATTCTTCGGTAGAACGTACGGAGTCGGCAGAGACGTCGAAGCAATCACTCGAGACGTGCAAAACCGCGTGTGCTCGATTTCGGCGTACGCGAGCATCCTCGACGCCGGCTGCGATCGACTCCCGCGTTTGGACGCGAATACCAATCTCGCCCGTAGGTGTTGCGAGCTCATTTCACTCATGAACGGCGCTCTGTGCTTTTGCGCGAGCAATCTTCTCTCCATCATCGAGTCCAGTCGCGCGGTGTCGTATCCAATGTTCGCGGCGACGCCCTACAAGTGTCGACCCGGGTTCCAAACATTCGCGTACTCGAGCTGCTCCTTCGTCGACGCGCCAGAGCCTCTGTCGCCGCCCCCGCCGCCGCCGCCGATCAACCGAGCAGATCCCGAGTGGTCGTGGTCGTGGGGGTCCTGGTGGCCGTTTTCTCCGTCTCCCAATCCCTCTTCCCCGCCCTTGTGGCCAGAGAAACCCCGATTCAATCCCGCATTGGTGGACGACGATTACCGATAGCGGAGCACGGGCGTTGAAAATCAATCAAATCAAATCAATCAAACAGTTGATCGTCCAACCACCCAACCTTTCTTCCTCACACCCGTCCGCGGCGGTGACCCCGATCGCGTGGGAGATCCGTCGCGTCTCGACGTGAAACCGACCGCGATGTCGTCCGCATCGCGCGCGAGCCACCACACCTCGTCGTCGTCGTCGTCGTCGTTTGAAAACGTAGCGCATCGATGGCATGCCTCGTCAGCAGTACGAAGACGTTCAACGACGCGCGCGACGACGACGACGACGACGACGACGGACGGTGGTCGTAAGTACGCGATGAAACCGCGGAGAGAAATCAAAGCGCCGGAAATCGGTGAGAGAACGGGGTTGATTCCGTATTTTAACGACGAACGTGAAAAGTGTGTGTACGTCGGCGACGCCGGAAGAGATAAGATTGCGCGAACGCGAGCGGGAGACTTTGTCGCGTTGCCGCACGAGGAAAAGTCAGAGGCGCTCAAGGCGTTGCGAGAGGTGATTGAGGATGGGTGGAAGACGCACGAGATGATTGGGTGCGGACACGCCGGGGCGTGGCCAGAGATATTTGAGTCGGCGAAGGAGTTGATTCGGGAACAGTTTCCGCAGTTTGGCGCCGATTGCGAAATTTTGCCCGGAACGGGATGGTTGGAGGATGAATCGAGAGCGATCGATTGGGTCATCAGACGTCCGGAGAAACATATCATCGCGTCCAAGATTCATTTCGCGACGAGGCTGCACCGCGATCCGGATAGTTGGACGAATCCCGCGACCAAGCAACGACCGAGAGACGGTTGGCCAAATTTGAGCATGCCGAATCGAGAGCGGTATCAGTATCGATTCATCAACGTGCATCTCACCACCTCGGCGTTGGATCCCACCGGGAACGCTTGGCAGAGCCCGCTCGTGGTGATGCTTCCGCGCGAGGGTGGGCAGAGAGAGTGGGCGTTTGAGAAGCGAAAATTGTCCATGACTGCGGAGGGAGCCAAGGATGAGAACAACTTTGACGACAAGATTAATATTTTCGATCCAAAGACTTGGATCATCGGCGGTAACAGACTCACGCGCGGCGCTTACAAGAGCACGAGTAAGAGCGAAGAGGAGCTCGACGACGTGGACGAAGGCCTGCGCGGGGAGGACGGGTTGACTGACGCCGAGAGAGCCTTTGAATTCCCAGAGGTGAAACACGAAGAGGCGCAGGAATTCGTCACCAACGGCGCCCTCGTATTCGATTCGTTTGACCTGTGGCACGGCGCCGCCAAGTGGAACGAGGACAAGTCGTTCAAGAAGAAGCTCACGGATATCGATCCAAAAGGCCGCGAACCCTTCCACTCTGCGAGGTGTTCCATCGAGATGCGATTCCGCGTGCGCATCGACATGGAGAGCGAAGCCGCCAAGACGCTTCGCTGGGGCCCTTTCACCTCCGCGGTTCGCGACGGTAAGTTTCTCACGGAGAACCTGCGCGATTCGGAGGCACGGTACGATCTCGATAGCGGATGCATCGTGAGATAGCCAGACCGAAAAAAGTGAAAGAAGATGAGTGAATCGATGATATGAATTGTTGTTGCAATAATAAATTCCTGGTACATGCGCCGCTACAAAACGCGCTCGATACTCATGGTGAACAGCAAAGCCATACCCGGCTTGATGAACCTCCCACTGCCTCGACCTCCATACGCGAGCTCGCTCGGGATGTATAGTTCCCACTTATCGCCCTCGCCCATGCGACGCATGGCCTCGGTCCATCCCCGAATGACTTGCTTTGGCGCAAACGTCAGCGGCTTGCCGCGCTTGTAGGAAGAATCAAATTCCGTTCCATCGATGAGCGTTCCGGCGTAGTGACACTCACACGGCGTCTCCGGAGCGATTCGTCCTTTCGCCACGCCGCCGTCTCTGATCACCTTGTACTGCAAACCGCTCGGAAGCGTCGTCACGCCGTCCTTGAGCGAGTTGGCCTCGAGCCACGTTCTATCCGCCGGCGCCGTGGCGTTGATACCCTTTTCAAACCTCTTAAACTTCAATTCCACATCCTTATCCCCATCGGCACCGATGACGACGTCCAATACGTCATCAAATTTCATCCCTCGAACGTCCACCCCGTTCACCTCCCACAGCACGTCCCACGGTTCAATCTTCGGCGCGTCCATGTCCTTCGCCGCTCCGTCTTCGTTCACTTTCGCCACGAACGCCCCGACTTCCCCGGTCCCGCTCTCCAGCGTCAATCCCAGCGGTTTCCTCAGCGCGCACGTCAACGCGCGGTAATTTCGCGCGTCCCCGTTCGCGTCTTCCAGAGAAGACGAAGACGCCGCGGCCGTGGTCGCGCGACCGCGACGCGCCCCGATGCCGCTGCTCAAAGCCAAAGCCGCGCGTCTTCCTCGTCCGCGACCGCGACCGACGACGCCGCCGACGCGCGCGCTCGCGGGTGAAGACGTCATCGCCGTCATCGCCGTCATCGCGGGCGAGATTCTTCTTCGCGAGGCGCCACCGCGCGTCGGTCTGTGACGAGAATGCTCGTCGCTTTGGTCGTTCACGCGCCTTCCTCGTCGTCGTACCTAGATCACTCGAATCAATCAATCGCCCCGCAGTGTTCGACGACGGAGGGGGAGAGCGCGGAACACAGACACAGAGAGAGAGCGACGGGGAATCTCGCGCCATGGACGAGGACGATTACGACGACGAGGACGATTACGACGTCGAGGATGGGAAGACGACGACGACGACGAGGGAGGTTGAGATGAAGGATGAAGAGGATGATTACGACGCGGCGGATGACGACGAGGACGATTACGACGAAGACGATGACGATGAGGATGACGAGGATGATTACGATGGGACGTCGGCGGGTAAACGCGGTGGTGGCGCGAAAGGCGGGCAAAAGAAGACGACGACGCTTCCGTCGTCGACGCTTCCGTCGAGTACCGCCGCGGTCGTGGTCCCGAGCGCGGTTCCGATGGCGAGTGGAGGCGCGGAAGTGCGCGTGGCGTCCATGGCGGCGGATGAAGCGATGCGGGCGCATCTCATGGATCAGCACCGAGCGTCTACGACGCCTGAGACGGGAGAGATTTTGAAGTTTACGTCAATTTTACACGACGTGAGAGACGGGAGAACGTACGAGTCTTCGTTTGGGGAACGCAGGGCGTTGGCGTCCGCGGCGGGTGTCGGAGGCGGATCGTTCGCCATGACGACGCCTAAGAAGGGTGCGTCACGGGAGGAAGAGGAGGAGGAGGAAGAGCCCGAAACGAGCGATTCAGAGAGCGAAGAGGAGTACGACGAGAAGGACGCGAGCCAGTACGGCAAGGTTGATCGGGATATTCCGCTCGAACGCTATCGAGCGCTCGCGCCCACGTTGAGCGAGGAAGAGGATGAGGACAATGAATACGACGGCGACGACGAAGGGCGCGAGGCTTTCGTCTTAGACGGTGGGTATAAAGAATCCATCATGATTCCCGCGCGCGGGGAGAGCGGCGTGGAGCATGTAGAGTGGGAAAACTCCATCACTTGGGGCGCAGATTCGGACGAGGACGAAGAGATTCGACTCGCAGCTGTGGGTATCGACGCTGTGGGTGCGTTTAAAAAGCCGCGTCGGGACGAAGAAGACGCGGAGAAGGCTGAACCCGCCGTGCCAAACGCCGCGGCGTCTCACGGACGACGATGGGGCTCGATCGAGGGTGAGAGCGCGGCGAATGGATTCGCCGGGGAAGCGGCGTCCAACGGCGTCGCCGAACACATGCGACATCTTCGTCTCTACGGCGAAGACGAGGAAACGGACGACGCGCAGGCGAGAGAAAACGCTGACGCGGAAATGGCTGACCCCGAAGCTCCTCGCGGCGCGCGCCAACTTCTCAGGCGAAGGAATCACGACTTGGCGAGTGGCGAGTGGCTCTCCGACATTTCTTGGGACGGAAAGCCGCGGTCAGTGATCGACCCGCATCGCAAGTACATCTTACCCAAGGTGGTGGTGAACCCGAACGATCCACGCATAGAATTGCAGTTCAAGGGTGATTTAGAGGCGACGGTGTGGAAGTGGGCCAACGCGATGATGTCCCCAAGTTGGGACTTGGATCCGGTGGAGGATGTCGACAAGGCGTTGAACATCAGTATGGATGAAAAATACAAGGAGGAGGTCGAACAGACGACGGACACTGGTGAGCGTCCGCCGAGACAAGGGAGAATTGATGGCATTCAGCACGCAGAGTTCTTACTCAACTCTGTGCCTCACCTCGTACGCGACCCAGTGAACGACTATCCGAGTCCGAAACCGATGCTGTTTCCGCCGAGTGTTTTGCCGAAGAGCGCCAACGCGTGCAAGATCAAGCTCGCTGGTGCAGATATGGAGACGTTCAAGGTGTGCATCAAGTCTTTGAATCTTCACAGTTTAGTCATCAACCTCAAGGTTCGAGGCACGGATACGGTGGGTAGCGTTGTGCCGAGAATTCGAAAGCGCTGGACCGACCTCGACGGCCCCATTCATCTGTACTATCCTGGAAGCCCGAACCCGCAGGAAAAGTTGGACGAGTCCATGACTTTGGCCGATGCGGGTCTTCAGGCGCAGGTGGGTCTACCGATTGTTTACCTCGTAGCGCCGAAGATTACATTCATCAGCGAAGAGAGCGCTCTGGCGCCTCTGGCGTCTGACGCCGTGCTCGCGCCTCCCGGCGCCTTCAAGAAGCCTTCTGACCTCACAGCGAAGAATGGCACCTTGATGATGGTCCAGTACACGGAAGCGCGTCCGCTTCTCATCTGTAAGCCGGGGATGGGCGCCAAAAAGGTTGTCTACTATCGACGCAAGACACTCGGCGATCAAGGTGCCAGACCGTACGCAAACGCGACGACGACGGTTGTTGACCTCAAGCCTAACGCACCTTCACCATTCCTTGGCGAACTCCCGCCCGGAACCGGGGTGACAGCCCTCGAAACGAGCATGTATAGATCTCCGCTCTTTCAGCAACCCAAGTCGGAAGAATACGCGGATTTCCTTCTCATCAGAGCTCCGAACGGAAAGCTCACCATGCGCGAGGCGCCGCCTCTCTTTTTGGCGGGTCAACAGGAACCTCACATCGAGGTTCCTTCGCCTGGGAGCGATAGCCTCAAAGACTTTGAAGAAAGACTCGTGAATGCGACGGTTTTGAGATACTTTCTCGATTTACAAGCGCGAGGTGCCGTCGAACCTGGTACCATGCCAACGGTTAAATCGAGCGACATTGCCGCCACTCTCTCGCACGTCATGTCTGTTCGTGAGGTACGCAAGAAAATTCGATCCAAGATTTGCGCACCGCGACGTGGTGCGCAAGGCAACGAAGATGAATTCATTTTGAATCCGTCTTACCGCTTTGAACATGAGAAAGAGGTGCAACGCATGGCTACTCCTGAAGAGGTGTGCGCGTACGAATCTTACCGTCACGCCGTCGCCGTGCTCTGCAAGGATCGAGACCGCGAGGAACAGGAGCGTATATTGCGACTCTCAACGCTAACTCTGCAGCAGTTGACGAATGCAATCACGGTGTTGGTTCGACACACGGAAGGGAAGCGTAAGCGTGCGCTCGAAAACCTCGAGCTGTGGTTGCAGATTCAGCCGTGGGCCCAGACGCACGAATTCCTTCAAGCGGCGCAAGGTAACAAGGGCATTCTCCACCTCGAGACGTCGCGCAGAATCCAGCGCCTGACTGGTAAATTTTACAATTACATTCGACGCATGACCAAACCAGATCCTCCAGAGGACCGCCGCCCGCGTCGCGAGCCTGGTACAGTGACTGGTACGAATGCGGATCTTCGCAAGCTTACGATGCCTCAGGCACAGCGCATCCTTGAAAACTTTGGTGTCCAGAAGGAGGTGATTCTCCAGCTCGAGCGTTGGAAGCGTATCGGTTTGATTCGTGAGCTTTCTGGCGCAGCGACGGCCGATGGTGCCGTTCAGCACGCCGGTATGGCGCGCTTCGCAAGACGTCTGCGCGTGAGTGAAGCTCAGCAACTCGTGGAGCTTCGAGAGAATTCAAACACTCTCTTCAAACGCCAATTCAAAGACTACGCTCAGCGACGCATCAGGCATGAGGACTCATCTAGTGGTGGTGAATCCGATGACGATGATGACGACGATGACGACGAATCGAGCGAAAGCGAAAGCGAAAGCGATTCCTTGGCGGATGAACTCGAGGCACAGCTCGCGTCAAAGGCTCCCGATGAGGGCCCGACGGAAGCCGACGAACGCGCTGAGCTTGAGGCGCTTCGTAGCGCGCTGCAAGACGGTGCGCCAATCGAACCTAGCGTGGATCCCATGAAGGCGTTGTCGCAAGGGATTGTCGTTCCGGGCAAGAGATTGGTGTTGAAGCGAGTTACTACCCACATCTTTGCGGATGGTAGATCGGCCAAGGTTGAGGATGATATCACAGAATACGCCGGCGCCGCGTGGTTGGCTGCTCGTTCACAAGGTGTCGACGCTGCCGATGCGGCGACGACTCAAGCCTTGATCGAAGCTGGTAAGGATAAACCACCACCACCACCCAAGGAGGCATTGGAGAGGAAGGAACTGGATGAGGAAGAGACTGGTCTCACGCCGGAAGCCAAGGCACGCTACGAGATGCTTCGTCAGCGTAAGCGCGCTAAAGAGCGCGTCAGACGCGCTGGAGAAAAGATTAAGCGTCTAGAAATGATGGGCGTCACAGACGAAGGCGCCACGCTGAAGAGCACCGAGACTCCAGCAAAGCCCACCGTCAAGGCGCCATCCGTGCCGCCGGTGCCGGGCGGACTGAAGATTAAGGTTGGCGTGAGTAAGGCGACGATGAAGCGTGTTTTCAATGCTGGAGCCACGCCCGAGAAACGATCGACGCTTGGGCGTAAGATACCGTGGGATAAGGTTCTGATGAAGGTGACAGAGGCGACAATGAAGCACGGCACATACGGCCCTGTCTTCTCGGCGCCTGTTACGCTAGAAGATTACACCAACTTTGTCGATCAACCGATGGACCTCAGCGCCATTATGTCTCGCTTGAGAGAAGGATTGTACGACAACCCCTTCGACTGGGCTGCAGACATGAAAATGATCGCCACGAATGCGAAAAAGTATCACATGAGCGAGCAACCGGTCCAGCTTCGACTGGAATGGGTACCGGCGATGGCTGCGGACATGTGCAACTACGTTGCCGATACCACCGCAAAACACGAAGCGGACATCCAATCGACATTCAAGGATTTCTCTTCTTCTTCTCTGCGGGTTGCTCTTCCAGCGGGTGCGCCAAATCTCGCTGCCGAGCCGGCTCTGGCGCCCGCCCCGGCGCCGCCGAAGACATTGCCGAAACTGAAATTCTCCTTTGGAAAGAAAAAGTGACAAACACATTTTAGGAAATTGTTCAATATGAAAACAGATGATATAGCTTATGAAGACGATGATGCTTCGTTGCGTTACAAAATCTTGCTCGCGCTCGAGTCATCACACTCCCGGCGGCCAAGAAAGCTGTTGCCCGCCCAGGACGTGAATGTGAAGATGATACACGCTTTGGCAGCCCTCCACTCCGTCGTTGATCACGCATCGGAATCCCGCGTCGAGCTTCTCTTGCTTGGCCACGAGTTGAGCGGTGTACATGAGATGACCCAAAATAGCCTTGTGTTCCTCCGTCGCCTTGGAGAGACGCGTCAAACCGGCGCGAATCTTTGGAATGACCAAAAAGTGAGTCTTTGCCTGCGGGTTGATGTCGCGGAAAGCCAACGCCAAGTTGTCCTCGTAAATGATGGTGGCGGGGATTTCCTTGGAGATGATTTTATCAAAGATGGTGCGCTCTTCGCTATCAGCCATACCGTTCAGGTGCGCCTCTTGCGCCGCCAACACTTCGTCGTGCGGAGTGGACATTGTTCGATGCTGATTGCGCGCGGATTGCTGAAACTGTCGAGCGGTACCTCGGGATCGAAACTGCGCGCAGCGCTCGAGTGCGGCGGCGTGCGACCGAGTTCGAAAAGGGAGGTGTTCGACGCGAAGAGTGCGTGCTCGAGCCGGGGCGACGCGCGTGAGCGTTCGTAACAGGGCGGTCGTCGTCGACGTCGTCACAGGCATATAATATGCTGCGCGCCTCGTTGTGGAGCTGACGGCAAACACGTGTGCGTCACACGACGTCGCTCGGAACGAAGTAAAGGTGCGTCGACGCAAAGGCGACAAAGATGACGCGCTACTTTTTCTCACGCCTTTTACCCGCGCCTCGTTCGCGACGCTCGACGGTGTTCGATAATCCTAACGACGAGGACGACTTTAACCACGTCCTCGCACGTCTTGAACGACACCGAAATTAATGCCGTTTTCGCGGCATCCGCAGTGGAACGGGGCGAGTGAACGCTCCGAACCTACGTGTCGACGTGACATCGGTCTTCACCGCGGTGATCCGGTCGATGCGAACGCGGGACATGCTGTTTGTATTTCTCCAAAGACACTCCAAAGGCTCTTCCCAGAGCCGTCGGACGGGCGCTAGCGCGCGCGACGACGTTCTTAGCAAAGACTGACGCGTATTTTCTTTTCAACCTCAAATAGGCAAGGAAGTAGAAGTTAGATTTTAGAAGCTAGATTTGTTGTCGTTCGAGCGCGAGCATGTCGGCGTCAGATGCGGCATCGAAGCGGCAAGCCGAAGAGGACGAAGAGGACGACGACAGCAGCGACGACAACGAAGTTGGGCTTCGTCGTCAAGTGTTAGCGGTAGATGGTGAGCCAGATTACTCCAGTGGCCCTCCAATGGATGGATTTGAGTATCTCAGGCGTGTCGCGTACGAGGCGAAGCAAACTCCCAATATTATGCGGGCAAAGAATCTGGAAGCTGATGCGTTGGCGTCGCCGCTCAACACAAAGCATGAAGCGGCGTTCCGCGATGAAGAAGAGGAGCTCGCCGCACCTTCTTGGGCACGTGCGGATCGTGAATGGGCTCAGCGTACTATTGGTGAGTTTAGTGACTTGAGGGTTCAAATATCGAGAATGCTCGCCATCCCTGAGCTCGTAAAGACTACATCGGGCGTTTATCCGTCAAATCGAGACAAGCGCTCTTGGGAGAGCTTATCGGCGGATGTTTCAGAACCTCCTCTCGGAGCCATTCTCGCCCTGGATGCGGTCACTTGTGCTCACTTGCTCCGTCATGTTTCCAAAAAGATTCACCAATCCGACTTTAGCGCGGTGAGTCAGGATAGAATCATTCAACTGTTGCGCTGGTTCCATGCGCTTTCGGCTCGAGTCGATCAGCCGTTGGATGCGGATACGACAGCTGCTCTGAGATCAGCTATGAAAGGCATAGCACGCGCCCGCTTGTTGACCAAGTCCAAGTCCGATGTATTGATTCCGCACCTCAACCTGGCCATGTCCATCGGAGGTGGTTACTTCAAGCAGTGGCGCGATGTGTACCAATAGATTCCCTAAAATTAGAAGTAGCTAGTTGTAGCTGTGCAATGTTCGATGTAGTCACTCACACGCTCGCGAACTCAGTGATGGTCCCATCGATCGTGGAGGCGATAGACACCGGTTCGGTGGATCATTTAGATGCGGCTCTCGCGGCTGGGACACAGATAGATGAGAGTTTCGGAGAGTTAGCGGAGGACGGCCTCATGCTGGCGACGAGGCGAAAAAGTCAACTCATGGTTTCCGCGCTCCTCGAGAGAGGCGCGAATTGTCGGTATAAAAACGCATCTGGAGACTCGGCGCTTCACCTATCGTGTTTGAACGGCGAATTGAATATTTCACGACTTCTTCTCGCTCATGGATCGCACATTGACGAGCCTGGCGACATGCATAACTTGCCAATTCACCTCGCGGCGGCTGGGGGACATGAACCACTTGTCGTGTTGCTCATTTTGAGAGGTTGTGCGCTCAGCTCGAATGCAAACGGTGCGTTCCCTTCAGCGCTTGCATCTGGTTTCGAGCGAGTCAAGAAAATTCTCAGCGAGATTGAGTCGGAGGGCGAGCCAGCTCGCGAACGTCTAAGAATACGATTTGCCCGGCAAATGGCCTCCGACGCCATGGAGCAAAGACTTCGCGAACAGGAAGAAGAACGACATCGACAAGAGCTCGTGGAAGCCGAGAGAAACGAGCTACGAAAAAGAGATCGCGAGAGACAGGAAGAGAGAAGCGCGCTCTTGGTCGAATGCGAACAACTCAAGAGCCAAATTGAAGAGCTCGAGGAGAAAGAAGCCAATCGCTTGCGCGAAGAGGAGAAAAAGCGAAAGCTTCGAGCGAAGAAGAAGTCAAAGTCCACGACTAGAGGTTAATTGACAAGACGTACGCTAAAGATGCGACTTGTGCCGGAGTTCGTGCAGCACAGAGCTTTGCCCGCCACAATTGACGACAGGCGCTCCACGCTCTTCCATTCAGCAATCCAATTCTATAATAAGCAACTTCAACATTCCAGAGCACAAGTCGTAGTTCTATCAAAGATGCATTCTTGCACTGCGTCACGAGAGCCAAAATTGGCTCGCGTAGACCTACTCGATTCCAATGATGCGACGAAGAGTTGAGTATGAGCATCAAATCGAGCTTTGTTCTCGCCACGATGGGATGATCTTCAATGTCGCCCTCGATCAGGTCCTCGTATCCGTCCAAATTGCTGCACTCATCATCCAGCGTCAGCAGTTGTTGCGTCGACGTGCTGATTATCTTTTTTCCATCTCCGTCGATCGCTTGAGCGCGCGAGCTTTGAACGTACTTGTGGAATTCGGGTGATTTGAGCGTGAGCGTGACGAGAGCCGACAGAGTTGCCATTCGCAATCTAAGCGTCAGCTGGAAGAAGTCTACTCTCCCGAGCAACGCAGCGGCACGAATAGCCGCGAGTGAGACATCGCTAACATCAGCGCTATGAATCAGATTCCCGACAATGTCTGGCCAGGCGTGGACAGAGATTGGTACGTCACCCAGTGATTTGCGACGCACGTCTGTTCCATTGCAGCTGTCGTCTCCTCTATCTTCTTTTCTCGAAGAAGTCTCTGTGACGATGAGATCCATCATAGAGCATCGTGGATCTATGGCGGCGATGAGTGCGCAGTGGACGTCTCGAAGTACGGCCAGCGATGTGACTGAGACGCGCGACGCGACCAAGGCTGTAACAAAACGCTTCATCGTGAAACGTGGAAGACGCAAAAATTCAGCATGTCGCATACAAAACTGCCATATCACCACAGCTTCTTCGAGAACGTCATGATTTAAGCAATCGTCTGCGTTTTTTAAGCTTTCAGATAATGATTCCATGATCTCTCTGGGTATTGTCAACAGCGGATCGGCGTTGCCGCCGACGCGGAGCGGCGTGTCAATGCATACTTTGCTTAGACACGGGCCGAACACAAGTTGAAGATCAGACATAACTGGATCGGTTATTTCAGACGCGTGGCACAACACAAACTCTTCCCGGCGATCGCGAATGAGATCGTCCTGAGACATGAACTTTTTGGTCAGAGTCGCGACGAGACTCGCAACGCGGTGACTCAAATGACTCATTTCGCACTCGCACAGATATAGCAGCGTCTCTTTGCACGACCAGACGTCTCTTTCTTGGTACATGGCCCAGCTTTCACCAGCTTCATCGCACTCTCGTGGGCACTGCAACGCGTGGACGGACGGCTCTCTCGTCAACAAGTTTGGTAATACCGAATCGTACGACGCTTTCGCATTTGTCTGCAACGCGCGCGCCGCGCGAAGCGCCAGATCGAACCGCATTTGAATGCTTCTATCGTAGAGAGCGGCATACGCAACTTTTGGTCTCAGAAGCTTGTACCACGCGTGTGGCGTCGCTATATAAAATCCTCTGTGTTTGAGGTGCTCGGTGGTGAACATGTAGTGAAAGCCGACGATGTCGTCGAGTTCAACGTCAAAAGACTCCGCGTCTCGACTGACCGCAAGTGCATCGCTCGAACAACATCGGAGCTTTCCAGAGACTCGGATGTTCGTTTCAAAGCGCTTCTCGAATAACTTTTCGCTGAATTTCACGTGTCGTCGTTTCGCATCCCCGGGACGTTGCGCGACAATGTCAAAGTCATCGAGAAGTCGAACGAGTGTTCCCGTATCCTCAAACAAACCTCGGCACGCTTTTTCAGAAGCGTTGTACCTTTCGTGCACCTCTAACTCACTGACTGCCGGAAATATCGCCCACGCCGATCGTGCCGCCTCTCGAGCAACGTCTCTGCGTCTCGCCTCCCCTCTGCTCCTTCTCGTTGACTCGACGCATCCGCCAGGCCGACTGTTCATCGCGTCCTCCACGATTTCATCCAAGAGACCTCCGAGCGACTCTAAAAGTGTGCGCAACGTTTCTCGTATCTTTAAATCATCTTCACGTCGACTCTTGGCATCTTCGAACGCGTCCCTCATCGCTTGTCTCACGCTTCGAATCGCCTCGTACACTCTCGACCCAGTCGCGTCGTCTTCGGCGTCTCGCGCGTCGTCTCTCTCCTCCAACAGTCTCCATCGCTCCATCGCGCCGCGTTCTGCGCTCGACGCGATCGCGTTTCGCACCGCTCGCGCGCGCGCAGACGACTCACACGTCGTTCCATCCCTCACGTCGTCGTCATCGTCGTCATCTCGTCTCATCGTCGTCGTCGTCGTCGTCGTCGTCCTCTCTTCTTCTTCTTCCATCACATCCTTCCCATCAGTTCGAGACTTTTTGTTTCTCTGTCTCGTCGTCGTCGTCGTCGTCGTCCTCTCCCACACCGCTCGACGCACCAACGCGTGAACGCGACGCTCGAAATCATCTCTTTGCCCCGCGTCATCACGCATCGGTGCGTCGTCGTCGCCTCGATCGGTCGTCGTCGTCGTCCTCGGTCAACGCCCGTCCTCGCGGCGACGACGAGTGGAGTTCTTCAACAAACGTCCGTTCGTGTCTCCATCCATCCGTCACCCCATCCGTCACCCCTCAACGGGTTTAGGCGGAAGCGCGCGATCGATCGTCGATCCCATCCCATCATCCGTCGATTCGGACACTTATCGATAAATCTTCTTCGTGGATCTTCCCTCCTTTGTGATTTTTGAAGCGGTGTACGCGGATGACAATTTAGATGACGATTTCACCGTTCATCACTCCTCGATTGGGGAAGGGACAGATTGGCGAACGGACGAACCCCTCGATGTACGTCTTCGTCTCGGACGACATATCCACGCACGAGCGATTGAAGACTGAAGATGTCCCTCTCCATGCGCGCCTCCATCCCGGCCGGGTACGTGGTCGATTGACGACGCGCGCTCGCTCGACGAACCCGCGTCTTCGGCTTTCGTTTGTTTTTTTCTTCTCTCCGCCGACGCGCCCGCTCGAGGACCGAGCCGCGTCCGAGCCGCGTTGTCTCTCGACGACGGCGCGCGCGCGCGCTCGGGATCGCCCGAACGCCATCCGTCGTCGTCGAGCGGGCGCGTTCATCCTGGGGCGGTTGGATCGGATCGGATCGGGTCGGGCCGATCGGGTGCTCGACGTTCGGTCCGCGTCGGGTCTCGGCGACGGGGCGGCGGTGACGACGACGACGACGTCGGCGAACGAACGAACGACCTCCGCGTTCGGCGCGGCGCCGCGCGGGGTCGATCGGTCGCCGGTTCAAACGTCCCCGTCTTCCAGCCCTCACCCACCCGTGGGTGCTCGCTCGTTTTCGCACACCACGCACGGGTCGTATCTCTAGGCGTATCTATGAGTGACGACGACGACGGGTGAAAACGCGGTGGAGGTTGAGGACGTTGGACGCCGACGCCGAGGAACGACGAACGAGACGGGCGCGGAGGGCGACGACGGGAGTTCCGGGCGAAGCACCGCCGAGGACGGACGACCCGACCCGTCCGCGCCGTCGTCCGTGCCGTCAACCATCATCGTCCATCGTCCGCCCATCCATCCCTTTGCATCGGGGATACGCCGATACGCTTTTTTTTGAAGTCGAGGTGGTTGAATTTCTACGAGTACACACTGTTTGCTCATACAAATATGTTTGGCTGAGCTGTTTCATCGCGAACGAGAGACTAACCGCGCGCGCGCTTCGTCTCGCTCTTCCGTCGCCACGCAGGCTCAAGACCCGCGCCATGACCAAGACCCGCGCGGCTCGCGGTCCGGTTGCCGTGTCCGCCAACGCCGACCGTCCGGTCTGGTACCCGGGCAAGGCGCCGGCGGCGCACCTCGACGGCTCCCTCCCGGGCGATTACGGCTTTGACCCGCTCTCCCTTTCTGCCGATCCGGAAATGAGAAAGTGGATGGTCCAAGCCGAGCTTCAACACGCCCGCTGGGCCATGTTGGGCGTCGCTGGCATTGTCGCGCCGGAACTTCTCACGAAGATTGGCATCGCTGACTTGCCGAACTGGATCGACGCCGCCACTTACGAGTACTGGGCGCCGGGCGGCACCCTCTTCTTCATTCAAATGGCGATGTTCAACTGGGCCGAAATTCGCCGCTGGCAAGACATGAAGAACCCGGGCTCCGTCAACACGGACCCGCTCTTCGGCTACAACGCGAACGACACCAACACGGATGTCGGCTACCCCAAGGGTCTCTTCGACAAGTTCGGCTGGGCTAAGGATGAGAAGACCACCGCGGAGCTCAAGCTCAAGGAGATTAAGAACGGCCGCCTCGCGATGGTTGCCTTCTTGGGCTGCTGCGCCCAAGCCGTGACCACGGGTACCGGTCCGGTTGACAACTTGTTCTCCCACATGGCGAACCCGGGCGCCATCGGCGTCTTCACCTCCCAAGGCTTGTAAGCGCCGTTGCGTTGGAACCTCTTAGAGAATTAAACTTTGCAACGAAAACAAACAAACCGCATATAAAATTATCTTTCCGTCACTCTTCTTCACTCTACAATTCAAGGCGACGCGCTACTAGTCGCTGCTACAGGCTATGCTTAACAAAATATTTTGAACACGTCGTGTGTTCTCCCCTCTTACGCGTCCTCGAGCTCGCCGTCATCGTGGAGTTGCTTTGCGATGACGGAAGCCCACTCGCCTTGCGCGTACGCAAGCTTCACCTCTTCCGCGCTGAGCTCGCGAACTCTCGACACCGGTCCGTTCGCCCCACGCACGGTTGTGCCACCAGAAATCGTCGTGCCGAACACCGTCGAGTTTTGAGCCGACTCGAGCACCGGCAGCGGCGGGACGCCCACAGATATCATGCCGTGCTGCATGAAGAATGAATGAAACGTCATGAGTGAGATCTCGTGTCCACCGTATCCTTGTCCAGGTCCACCAACCTCGGTGAACGAGCTTCCAATCTTCCCCTTTAACGCGCAGCCGTTCGCGTGAAAGCTCGCCAGTCGGTCAAAGAACAGCGACATCTCTGGCGCGAGCCTACCGTGTCGCGTCTGAGCGCCAAAAATGACGCAATCGCTCTCTAGTATGTCTTGCGGAGTCACGATGGCGCAATCTAAAATCCCCCTCTCGTACGCCGACGCGTCCTCCTCCGCCCTCGTCGTGTCCCGCACTCGAAACACGCGCACGTCCGCACCCTCAACCGCTCGAGCGCCCTCGGCGATGACGTTCGCCAGCGTCACCAAACGCGCCGTCTTACTGAAGAAAACCACGGAGACGCGAAACACCATCTTCTTCCTATTTTTTTCGCGGGTCCCGCCGAGACGCGTCTCCGTCGCCGTCTCGCGTCCGTCGCTCGTGACGTTCGAACGGTTGAACACCGTTCGACCGGGCGAGACTGCCTAGGGTTGGGAGGCTACCAAATGTAAAGTAAACTAAATGCCCACGCGAAGTCCACGCTGGATAACGTGAAAGTAATCAATCCGCTTCAACTCTGCGCGCGGCGGCACTCGCTCACTCGCGCGGCGTCCGCGCTCCCGAGGTTTGACACTCCGTGAGAACTCGAGCTCTCTTTTGATTTTTTTTTGGTCATGTTCACGGCACCGAGCGGTGGGTGCTTTCGAGTGTGTCCCTCATGTCGAGGGTGCGGTGTCACCAGAGGAGGGTCCCGTGCGGCGACGACGACGACGACGACGGTCGGCGCGATGTCGGGTGGTCGGCGTGATGAACGCGTCATCATCGATGGTGGCGTGACCAGTTCTGGGACGAATGACCTCGTCGCCTCGGATGAGCGCACGAGCACGAGCGGGTTGAACGAGGGCGTCGTCGGGTCTTCTCGACGCAGAGCGCTCATCGCGCTGGGAGCGGCGACTCTGAGCTTGGCTGGCGTCGATGTCGAACGCGCGAACGCTGAATTGGGACCGAACGATTGCTTGGAGTGCGGTGGACGAGGCGTCGTCGCGTGTGACATGTGTGGAGGCACGGGTAAGTGGAAGGCTCTCAACCGGAAGCGCGCGAACGATACCTATGAGTTTACCGAGTGTCCTCAGTGCTTTGGTCGCGGAATTCGCGTCTGTCCCGTGTGCTTTGGCACCGGTGAACGCAACGTCAAGGGCCTCTTGCGCAGAACGGAAGCTACCGAACTGGTCAAGGCTATGCAACGCGGCGAGCTTCGCCCGGGCGACGTGCAAAAGCTCATCGAAGAGGGCCGGATGATGAAATCAGAGCAAGGCTCGTTCGCCGCCGCCGACGCGCCGGCGGTTGTTTCCGCACCGGCGCAGCGCGAGTTCTTGTGAGGTAAGAACGCGTGAAAGTGCCGCGTCGCGTCGTCCGGATTTGTTGTTTTTAAAGGGGCTGTTTACGCTCTCTTTTAGATGCTACCGTTATGAAATTACAACTACTACTTTTTAGAGAAGTTTTCGTCACACTCATCCTTCGCTCGCCTCTTGCAGACACTCGATGAATAACTTTTTAACACCTTCCCGCGTCGGCTTGTTGAGAGACTTGGACGCCAGCTGTAAAAAGTCTCTCTTACGTCGCCGGAGTTCGGCCAAGGTGAGCACGCGCGAGCACCTGAGCGGCGGCATGTCCGGGCCGAATGAGTACGCCGAGCAACTGCCTCCAGCGTTTCGTTGCGCCTCCATGATGGCGTCCACCACCTCTTGCGTCGCCCTATCCATCTCGTAACGCATGTTGGTCTCGCTCAAAGGTGCATTCTGTGTCGCTTTATTGGGAGTCAGCGTTCGAGCGCTCGGTTTCGTACTCGAAGCGTCGCCTCGAACGTGCGCGCACACCGCGTCCAATATGTCTTCCTCGTGCCCCGGCGTATCCGTCGCCGGCCGAAACGTAAAGAGCGGGGAGTCCCACCGATTGCTCGCGATCGGGTGCTCGAATCGAAAACACAAATCTTCAAGTATGGCATCGTCGTACGAATCCTCTCCTCTCGCTCGTCGCTCTTCGTTCCAAGTCTTGACATTTTCGTCGCTCGTCTCCACGTACACGACGGCGTACCTCGACGCCGCCGCGCGGGCGACGCACCACAGCTCGTATCTGAATCCCTTGATTGCGTTGAGCGAATCTAGTATCACACACGGACCGGACCGATGCAAGCTTCGATCGCACGCGCTTCTCAAGCCCCCTCTCGTCATCTTTTCCTTGGTTGCGTTTTCGTACGCTTCGTCGCGCTTTCCCGCGTTGACGCTCGCCTCATCCACGACGACCACGTCCGCCCCGACATCGTCTCTTCCCAGCCGTTCTCGCAGCTTATCCACCGTGCGAGTCTTTCCACTCGAAGGTTTACCGCACACCACAACCAAACACGCCTCGGGACGTCGCCCGCGCATTCTGTCGAGTCGGTCACCCGAGAGAGAGAGAGCCGCCAGCCAGTGTGTGTGCGCGCGCGTTGTTTGACGCCGTTTCGTTTCCGTCCCCTCCCCGTCTCTCTCGCCGCCCCGGTGGTGACTCTGAAACGACGACGACTGAGCGCACTCGGCACGCGCGCGTCGTTTACCCCGGATCGATCGATCGATTCAACGACGCCGCGCACTGGCGAGAGGCACTGACGACACCGTTCGTCACGCGTAAAGTCCTCTCCTCTCCACCCTCACTGTTTACCTCGGTTCTTCCGGGCGGGCGCGAGAAACGAGGGAAACCGACAGAGAGACGAACGGACGGACGAGGAGACGGATCGAACCGAGAGCGCGAGTGAAACCGACATGGGTGGTAAGCGCAGGCGCGAGGGATCGACGGAGAAAGACGAGGTTGTTGAGAAATCACAAACACTTCTCTCCACTCGAACGGATGAACCGGGAGAGACGACGACGACGACGACGACGACGACAAAGCTAGGTGAAGATGATCACACGAAGAGTGATGCCGCGAGACTGGTGGCGCAACACTACAGCGGTCGGTCGAACCAGACGACGGCGCAGAGAAAGCAGAGCGTAATCTATCGTCTGCGTTGCCTCAACAACTGGGTGAAATCGAACCTGCTTCAGCACCACCTCAAGCCCGGCGATCGAGTGATGGATTTAGCGTGCGGTAAAGGTGGCGATTTAAGAAAGTACGCAAAAGCAAACATAGGGTCTTACGTGGGTGTGGATATCGCCTTGGAGAGCGTTCGAAGGGATGCGGTCGGGCGATACAATAAGGAACACGCGAGAGAGTTTCCCGCGGTCTTCATCGCGGGCGACGCCTTTCTCGTCGATCTCGCCGCCGTGCTCCCAGAACACGTGCGCACGCTTGATGTCATCTCGTGTCAATTCGCGATTCACTACTCGTTATCGACCGAGCAACGCGCTCGGCGAGCTCTGAGAAATGTTTGCAAAATGTTGAGGCCGGGTGGATATTTCATCGGCACCACGGTTGATTCCAACGTGCTCGTTCGCAAGCTACGCGAAGCCGACGGGCTCGCCTTTTGGAATCCCGTGTACGAGGTTGAGTTTGACGAGGCATTCAAGAGCAAAACGTTCCCCACGAGCGAGACTGGTGGGTTTGGAATTGAGTATACATTCACGCTCGCGGACGCGGTGACCAAGTGCAGAGAGTGCATGGTGCCGAAAGATGTTTGGGTCGAGCTCGCCGCGGAATACGGGTTAGAACTCGTCGAGTGGCAAAACTTTCACGATTACGTGCACACGCAGCTCACAGGAGAACAGACGCGCGAGCGAGCGTCTGGATTGTGGTCGCAAATAATGGGCGACGAAGCCATGTCGATGACGGATGAGGAATGGGAAGCGGCGTATCTGTACACAGTTTTCGCCTTTAGGATGTCTGGTAGCGCCGAGAGCGCCGCTGCGGCTGTATTCAATCGCAAACCTCCGGCCGAGGCGTGTAAGATTGAACAAGACGCAGTTCTCGTGCTCGAAGGGGCGGCGTAGAGGGAGGTTTGTTTCCTCCGCGACGCGTTGAGTGTAATTTTATTTTCATTTTGACTGACAACATCTGGCTCTCTGCTGTTCGACTTACATCGGCATGAGAGTGAAAGTTTGCGTCTCAACCGTGGAAACACCGTCGATGGCACCGAGCTCGGCGAGGATATCAGCCTCCGGGGCGAAACCTTCGGCTTCCCACTTGCCAAAGTCATCGGCGGACATGGAGGTGATGATCTTGAAGTCCAAGCAGCCGCCGCAGACGACGCGCTGAACGGTACCCTTCGCCTTGAGCGCCGGGAGGTGCTTGGCGAGGACTTCTTGAGCCTTTTGCAAAGAAGCCTTGTCGTTATCCGCAGACCACTTGCAGCGTTGTTCGCGAGCGACGGTGTCGAAGCTCACACCCTTGGCTAAGGTTCGCGTCGAAAAGTAATCAATCCAATCCAGTCAGTCCTCTGAAGCGGTCGCGCTCTCTAAACTCCCTTCAAACGGGACGGGAATCGTTTCCGAAAATGAACCCTCCGCGGGCGCTCGCGAGAACCCTTCGAAACGTCACCCCGGGCGAGGTTTTTCCCTAGCCCGCGCGTCGGACGTCGGCGGGGTCGTTCGTTGATGTTGACGATGAAGGATGATGACGTACTGATTTCAATCGAAGCCATGGTTCTGACGCTCGCTCTTCTTCGAGACGCGACGGTGACTTGTCTGGTGGCGAAAGCGGCAACCTTGGAGGAGAGCGCGATTTGAGACATTGAAGGCTGGTGGACGTCCTGAACGGGTCGTCACGTTCGAGCGTCGGCGAGTGAGGCAGTCGGCACGGCGTCCGATCGGTTCGATCGGATTACCGAGACGACTACTACCGGTCTACCGGTACCAGGTACAAGATTTTGTTAAACTAAAATTTAAAACGCGACCGACAAACTGGGAAGTGCGCGAGCGAGACACGCGCCCCTCCTTGCCTTGTCTTGTTTTTCTTTTTTATCCGTCCAGCGCCCGCCCTCAGTCCCGGTCGCGGTCGGGGTCGCGGTCGGGCACGAACGATTCGATGGCGACGTCAAACCTGACCAGGGCGACGACCCGGGCGACGACGCGCGCCCCCGTCGCGCCACGCCGCGCTCGCGCGAGTGCCTCTTGGCGCCGCCGGCGAGGCTCTTCGTCTTCTCCATCTTCTTGTGGGCACCCCGCTTTGGCGACCGATGACGCCGACGCGAATCGTTCGCTCGTCGTCGTCTCGCCGACGGTTTCATCGACGAAAGAGTCTCCCTCCGCGTTTTCGTCGGATGAAGTCGACGACCTCTTCGCCGAATTCGCCCAGTCGCACTGCGAGTTTACCGCGCGCGCTTTCACGACGGCTGCAGAGGTGGACGCGCGGTGCATGATATACATGAGAGCTTCCGGGGTTGGTTCGGCGGGAATGCGTCTGACTCGCGTCGCGTCTTGGCCGAGCGCACAAACTGTAGGTGAGAGCGCGGTGAACCTCTCGGGCGAGTGGGACGCGCCGTCTTCGTCGCCTTCGGAAGCGATAGACTGGGACGCCCCAGAGGATACGTTGGCGTCGCAGTCTATTTTTGAGTTGCCTTCGGCGAACGCAGTCGTCGCGTGTTTGACTTTTGAGGAAACAGTCGTCGGGCTTTTGGTCGTTGAACGCATCGGTAGCGACGTCGCTATCGCCCTTCCGCGAGAGCGTAGTCTCCTCGAAGCTTCCGCGGCGACATTCGTTCGGACGTGGGCGATTCATAGAAATCGAATCATGGCGGTCGCCGCCGCTTACAGAGCCGACAAGAGCGTCGGAGGCTATTTAAAAGAGTCCAAGCAGCCGCTCACAGCGCTTCGTACGCTCGGGAGCATGTTGAAGAATTATCTAGAGCCCGATGATCCGGCGGGGGACATGGCGTCTGCGCTTCTCCAGCAAGGCGATAAACTCGCCGAACTGAGTCAGCGATTAGAACGCGTCTTGTACCCGAGCGAGACGAATAGAATGATTAGCGGTAGCGACGCTGGGTTTAGTGGCGAACGCTCGAGGTCACGCCAAATGCTGCCTGGCGCTGGAAGTGCGGATGCTGAAATCGTATTGGACGCGGCGCGTTCGATAGATTCGGTATGCGATGTCACCCCCGTCGTGCTCACCCTCGTCGCAAGCAGCGACGTGGTGGCGACATCGAACGATGTCGTTATGCGGGCGCAACTTCCAGAATCAGCCGCTCCGCGAACAACCGTGCGAGCAGACCCGAAAGACGTAAAGAGCGCATTCGCGCAGATGATTGATGTCGCGTTAATAGTCGCGCCTCGCATGTCTGTCGTCGACGTCTCGGTGCAAGAAGCCGTCGCGCGCGGTTCCGGCGTCACGGTGACGGTGACGGTGGATACGTCCGCAAACGCCGAAGCGATGGTCATGTTGAGTGAAGTGTACGAATCTCGCGGTTTGAGGATTGCGCAGAAACTTATTCAAGACAACGGCGGAGTCTTAGATGTCAACTCGACGAGCGACGGCCAAGAGCTCACCATGCGCGCGCGACTTCCCTGTGTATAAAGTAGATTTTTAACCGCTGGCGTGGCTGGCAATTCAGTGAAATCACCGTCTTCACTTAACGGCGCGCAACTTTACCCGCCGTGACGTCAACCCGAAAAAAACGTAGGCGCAAGAATAAGAACGCCAACCAACCCCTCATCGATCTCGCTTTCGGCGTTTCGAGGGCGTGTCACCACTCTGTCCCTGATAAAATAATCCTCGTCAACAGATGGCTGACGATGATGAATCCTCGAACGTTCTCCCCGTCTCGCGTTGTCCTTTTGGACACGGAACCGCGACGGTGGACCCGTACCCTGGATACGTTCACGGCAAGCACCCAGCCGTGTGCCCGCGCGGGTGCGTCCCGCTCAAGGCTGACGTCTCGAAAGCAGAAGCGCCCAAGGACAAGCTCAAGCGCGAGGCGACTGAATTCATCGAGCTGTATGGCAAGGAAAACAAGGTGAGCGAAGAAGATACGAAGCGAAGAGTCGCGGAAGTGTTGGAATCGATCGAATCCACGGGGACGTACACGCATACCGTTGATGAGATCAGACACGGCGCTCGAGTGAGCTGGCGGAACGCTCCCAAATGTATCAATCGCAAATTTTACAATACGCTCGACGTCATCGATGCTCGCGAGGCGACGACGAATGAACAAATGTTTGAGGCAATCAAGACGCACTTGAAGAGAGGCATAGGCGCCGATCACATTCCAGTGTTGATGACTGTTTTTCGACCGCAAACGCCCGGCACGGATGACGGCCCGAGAATTTGGAATTCGCAGTTGATTCGTTACGCCGGGCATCGCGGCGATGGCGAAGAAGTCATCGGCGACCCAGCAGAGTTGAACTTTACAGATACGATTAAAAAGTACTTTTCGTGGGTTCCAAAGTCTGGGTCGCCAGGCATGTTTGATTGCTTGCCGCTTGTTTTGCAAATCGATCCGAAACAACCGCCGAGCATCTTTGAACTGCCAGAAGAGTGTCTGCTTGAGGTGCCTATTCATCATCCTGATGTTCCTGAAATTTCATCTCTCGGTTTGAAGTGGTACGGTATTCCAGCAGTGTCAAACATCACTCTCGACCTCGGAGGCTTGCACTACACCGCCGCACCGTTCAACGGTTGGTACATGGTGACGGAGATTGCGACTCGAAATTTCGGCGACGAGAGCCGGTACAACTTGCTTCCAAAGATCGCCGAATCGATGGGAATAGACTCTTCCACGGAGGAGACTCTGTGGCGAGATCACGCCTTGGCTGCAATCAACTTTGCCGTGTTGTACTCATTCAAGCGCGCGCGCGTGAGCATTGTCGATCATCACACGGCGGCGGCTTCGTTCGCTCAATGGCACACCGAAGAGTTGAAAAATCGTGGATACTGCCCAGGCAACTGGAAGTGGATCATTCCACCCACGGCGTCGTCGACGAGCTCTATCTATTTGGGTTTAAACAAAATGACTGAGTACACGCTCAAGCCTGCGCTCGTCGGCGGCATGAGCGTAAAAAAGCTCGTCACGCGAGCCATTGCCAGCGGCTTTTTTACGCCATCCGGACCGAGCGGTGCGATGATGCGGGCGACATTGGCGGCTGCAAAGTGGACCAAGCGCGTACGTCGCGTTCACGGCGGCGTGGTTTTGTTTGCGTCCGATGGAGGTCGCACACAGTCTCGTGCGACGTGGATGTGGTCATTCTTACGGCAGCGCTTGCCCATGATTAGGCCGGTGAACATCGCGAACCCGGATGTCGACTTCAAGACAGCCATCGGAGCGTGCGAATTCATCATGCTTCTCGCGTCGACGACTGGTTCTGGACAAATACCCACCGGAAGTCAGCTCTTCTTGGACTGGGTAAACTCTGATGAAGGGAAAGACATTCTCAAAGATAAATATTTCAGCGTTTGCGCCTTTGGTTCTAGAGCCTACCCAAAATTTTGCGCGGGAGGGAAGCAATTTGCAGCCGCGTTGCGCGACGTCGGCGCCTCTGAGATGTTTGACGTCGTCTGTGTCGATCAGCTCGATTGCGAAGACGTGAGCGTGCAGAAGTACATGCGATCCGTGTTCGACTGGCTGCTCTCCAAAGAAAAAATGACGTCCGCCGTGAATCAACTACTCAAGGAAAGCCTGGCGAGTGGGAAGGCGATTCAGCCCCCGTTTGCAATCAAGCTGCTCCCTCACGACGTGCACGGAAAACGCACAGAATACGAGAGACCTGGTGTCACGGCGACGCTCGTGGAACGCGAAGTCTTAGGCTCCGCCGAACGATTGAGTACGGTCTCAGTGACGTTTGAGCTGCAAGACGTCAGAGTCGGCGTCGAGTATTACAAGCCCGGAGACCACGTCGCTGTTTGGCCACGTACGAGCGAAGCCCAAGGTCGATTTTTCGCTGCGCACTTTGGCATCGAGTACAAGGAATTCATCGAAATCGTGTCGCTCGATGATTCAGTCTTTTCATCGAAGCGCGCCATCGACCCAGCCATTCCGCGTCGAGTCTCTGTCGCCGACCTTTTCACGAAGATCCTCGACATCAACGCCGAACCGCCGGCGGAAATGCTCGCGTCGTTGGCAAACTACGTCGATGAATCTGAGTGCAAGCAAATGCTTGAAAAGCTTGCTCGCGAAGAAGACTTTCGACGAGAGTGGTTGGAACAGACGGGTGCGTGCGTCCGAACGATCTTTGAGCAATTCCCCACACTGTCGACGATTCACCGCCGTGAAAAGGCGGTTGGTTTGACAATGCTTCAGGATATACTGCTACAAATCCCCAAGCTGAGAGCACGCTTTTACTCAGTCTCGAGTGCCCCAGACGTGTGCGGTAACGCGCGCTTTGCGCTCACCGTCGGACGGCTGGTGTATCGCAGCGCTGATAACAGACGCATCAATCTCGGATTTTGCAGCGATTTCATCGCGACGCTACCGATTGGTACGAATGTCACGGTCGAGCTGCGACCAGCGCCCATGTTCAGAATGCCAAAGTCGAACGCACGACCAATCATTATGCTCTGCGCAGGGACGGGTATCGCGCCGTTCAAGGGCTTTGTCGATCAATTTACTGCGCGCTCTGAACCGACTGCCGAAGCGTGGCTTTTCTACGGCTGTAGAACCCGATCGAACGAGCTGTACGCGGAAGACATGCGTCTCGCGGAACAGAGTGGGCATTTGACAAAGTACCTCGTCGCATACTCTCGCGAAGAAGGGCAACCGAAGACATACGTCGACGCAAAAATGCGTCAACACGCTGATGACATTCGGCGACTCGTCTTGAATGAAGATGCGCACGTCTACGTGTGCGGCGACGTCCGAATCGAAACGTCTGTGCAAACGGCGCTCACAGAGATCATGGGCGGACCGGAAGCTTTCCGCACATTGGAGCGCTCCAACAAATATCACTTGGACATTTTTGGCGCGTTTGACGTGCAAAAGCAACATGTAAACAAGCTCGCAAATGCACGCAAGTCTCTATCGATGCGAAAATAGAAATTGAACGTAGGAAATGTAATGAAAATTAAGGGAACGAGTCACTCGGGGTTCGAAGAAGGCACAAAACGGGCATTATATTAAAGGGACGTTTTGTGTGTTCGCGTGGGTGTGTGATTTGTCGTTGTTGTTACATGAAATTCAGGAGTCTTCGATTTGCACGAACAGCGCTCCGTTCGGGTGCACGCCCGCTTCTAAGAGTGTCATGTCTTCGCCGTCCCTCGTGAATGTTTTCCTTGGAAAATTGCTGACGAGACTGTACGAGTCGATGTCGAGTTCTTGCAATGTGTCGACAAAGTTGTACACGTCTGATATTCTATCTGCGCTGTAAAAGCGACGCTCTGCGCGCGACCCGTCTGGAAGGCGAATGGCGAGTTTGGAAACGCCATCTTCATCTTCACCCGGCTCGCTGCGAAGTTTCCCTACTTTTTCGACGCGCCGCGCATCGATGGCGTCTCTGCGCGCAGACTCAGCCTCTTCTTCCAGTCGTTTGATATCGGCCGCGATGCGCGCTTCTTCCGCCAACCGCGCCCGTTCCTCTTCTTCTCTTTGTCTAGCTTGTTCCTGCTCTCGCGCTCGCGCCGCGTCTCTCGCCAATGATTCGGCAAAAGCGGCGTCTTGCTCCTCGCGAAGTCGGCGAGCCGCCTCAAGCTCTGCGTTTCTCACTCTCGCTTCATCCAAACTTCCACTTTGTCTATTCGTCGCCTCTTCGCAGGCTGCGATCAAACCATCAGTATCTATGAATCCATCGCACGACATGACCAAACTGGTGCCGCCACGAGCTGTTGAATCTAAAAGTGCGACGTAGGGAAACGAAGTGACGTTGACGCCTTCGGCGAGAGCGTGCGCGTCTCCGTCTCTCACGCAGCCTCCCCACGCTACAAAGTTTTCATTCACATAGCTCGTGACCTCGGGTGCAGTGAGCACCTGGGAACAGAACAGTTCGGACTCTTGATGCGTCGGAGAGTGCAGGTAAACTAGAAGCAATTTCGTTTGGCGAGACGCAAACCTTAAAGCCTCCCGATGGGAGAGCTGAACAAAGTGTATGCCCGACGCGGCGTCGCCGTCGTGGAATTCATCGGAAAACCACTCGCTAAATTCTCGCGCTTGCGTCTCGGAAGTCGATTCCGAATTGAC
>Ga0255778_10000690_pt1 | contig 30634 bp, 31 predicted proteins | sample 071ome_31_FD_179976 | JGI IMG/M metagenome (GOLD analysis project Ga0255778, IMG submission 179976) | Coastal salt marsh microbial communities from the Groves Creek Marsh, Skidaway Island, Georgia - 071405CT metaG (version 2) | ecosystem: Environmental > Aquatic > Marine > Intertidal zone >...
GATTTAACACCCTACTGTTTCTAATTTTAATCGAGATATTCTATACCATATTCGATGAATCGTCCGCGCCTTTTGTTTGGGCTGTATCTTGGATTTTGACAAGTTACATGGCCCATTTCATTCATCGATGGTTCACATTTGATACTACAGAACCCATTCGGAAAACCATACCTTTAGTTGCGATTCTCTACATTTTTGGGATGTTAGGCTCCACGTGGACATATGTTGAATTCTTGCAGATTCTGTCCATTGACATTCGACTGATTGCGTTACTTAATGTGCTCTTGTGGGGGGCAATCACATGGTTGAGTATGCGAGTACTCATCTTCAAGCATGTCAAAGAAATTAAGTTGCATATGATTCCAACAATGCAAGAGGAATAATCTCTAAAGCGCGTTCATTCGTTGATTCCAAATCCACAGGGCATGCGGCCCCCTGCTGAACTGCAGATAGCCATGTAGCTGCACATACACACCACGAATCACCGGGCTTCAAACCAGGGAAATTGAATTGAGGAGCTGGTGTAATCAGGTCGTTTCCCTGTCCGCGAGCGAATTCGAGAAAAGCCTCGGTGACGATACAACATACGGTGTGGGATCCTCTGTCAGATGAATCAGTATTGCAGAAACCATCCCGGTACCACCCTGTTAATGGTTTGCAAGAACATTCTGCGATAGGTTGTCCGAGCACATTTTTCTGCTGCATGATGAGTTCACAACCAGCAGACATTTGAATTTGTGTACGAAATCAAAATAAATCATTTATTTTCTTTTTTTGAAAAATGAAAATTTCCGATGTGTTGGCTGAGATTGAATGATTTGTTTCAACTTCCCCTTTTTTTCAAGGTTTAAGAGGTCATCGAAACCACCAATTCGATTGCCGTTGATGATGATCTGAGGAACTGTTTTCGCATTGTTTGTTTGTTGTTGGAAGTACATTTGAACACCGGGGTCATTTGAAAGTTTATGTTCATTGAATTTTATTTTTCTTGAATAAAAAAATTGTTTTGCTTGTGTGCATGCTGAACAACCTCTCCTCGTCCAAATATCAACCTGAATTTCGTCCTGAGGCACATGTTTGGCAAAGTGAATCATGGTTTGAATATAATGTTGATTTGCTAAAATCTTCCGTTGAGTTCTTGAAGAATAAAGTCGCGCGTGATTCTATGCTACCCGATACAGTGCACAAACTACCCCGTGAGGAACGATTCGCCTATGCTAAATTACTTGCTTTCATCGCTCGTATTGATAACGAATTGACCGTAGATGAAATGGCCATGTTTGAACAACGACTAGGGACCGCACTCCTCTCTCCAAATCAAAGGGACATGATACGTGCTGCTCTCAAGAATCCGCCAACACTTGAGGAATGCCTTGAGGATTTGCACGGAGAGGCGGGTAGACTAGCTCTACGTGACGCTGTTCTTATGGCAGCTGCAGATGGTAATGTAGACGAAGATGAACGGGATGTTCTCGAAGAGATCTCGGAGCATTTAGGTCTCAAAGAAGAAGCGGTTGATCTGCTTCTCGAATGGACGGTCAAGGGCTACAAATGGATGAAACAAGGGTACGAACTTCTCAACTCTCTTGAGGAGTGAGAATGTTCCCCGATCCAGTCGGTTTATTCCCATTGAATGAACGACTTTCTTACGCCCATATTCTTGTTCATATCGCAGCAGTCGACGGCTCTCTTGTGAGAGAAGAGGTCCAAGCAATAGAAGGATACATGGGAAAATGTCTGATTCCTCCAGGGCAGAGGGATGAGATTCGACAGGGGTTTGAGAATCCAAAATCCTTTGGCGAACTTTTGAACAACATCTCCGACGAAATTTTGCAATATGCTCTTCGCGATGCAATCATTGTTGCTTCAATTGACGGTGAGTATGATGAATCTGAGATTGCGTGTATTCGTGAGATAGCATCGAAGATTGACATGTCCGATGAAGAGTTATCCAAGGTATTTGACTGGGTAAAATCGGGATGGAAATGGAATAGTGGATATAAAAAATTTATCTCTAAAAATAGCCAAAAATGAACCTTTTCCGAAGGGCTACATTCAAACCGTGAAAGCCTTCCGCTCAGTTTGGTGGGGGACTTTTGCAGAACGGAGTAAGTGGATGGTACGCTAGACTGGACCGATGTTTAGAAGATAGAAACATGCAGATTGAAATCTGGCTTGAAACTTGGGAGAAATCACTCAGAACGTTTCAACCAATCGCAGCATTGTTGCCAGAAGACTGGCCAACGCTCCCTGCTAATCTCCTTACTGACCCAGGTCATGTCCTCGACCATTTACTTGCTCGCCACGATGCTGAGTCTGATGGAAGGTCCCCGAGAGGTGCTCATCCAACCCCGCCTCGCCTTGCAGATGCGATCATCGCATCTGAGTTACGAGAACCTCTCGTTCATCCAAAAAAACCAATTCAACAAAATAATTTCTTGATGGCGAACTTACCACCAGGCTTCCGTCAACATGTCAAAAATCTGAATCTTCCACCTTCTGCACAAGAAGAATCTGTTGACAACGAAGATGAACAAGCAAATGTCGATAATAATCGACGCACAATCAGCGGCATACCCCTGCCTATTGCCGATACTGCAGCAGGAGGAGGATTGTTCCATGCTCGGCTTATGCGGCGACATGCGGAAATTCATGAAGACAGCACGCCAGAAACAAGGAAACAAGACACACGCAAATTTTTCGAACACATACAACTGCTCGATATCGATCCATTGGCTGTACAAAGTACAAAGCGACGACTCTTACTTGAAGCAATTCGATTGGAACTTGTGAGTTTTGGTGCTGAGCAACCAAATAAAATTTCACGAAAAGAAATGGAAACTTTGCTTGACAAAGGGGTAAAAGAAGGCGACGCCTTACAAGATGACTGGCCATGGGAAACCGAACCACAACTCGTTCTTACAAATCCACCGTGGTTGAGAATTAAAGACCGATTCCGCGGCCAAGATGATGGAAGTAAACTTAGAAAAGAACTTGGAGATCAATTGCGATCCATCGTTGACGATGATAAACCACGATTTTCCACAATGCGAGGTAATGTGAATCTTTACAGATTATTCATTGAGCGAAGTTTACAGATATTGGAAAAAGGGGGCCGGCTCCGTCTCATTGCTCCCGATAGCCTTCTTAGAGAACAGTCATCTCACCCACTTCGAGAACTCCTTGTGAATGAACATGCATGGCATGATGTTTGGTGCATTGAAGAAGCAAATCTTCTGTTCCCGGGCATGACTCAAGGCGTTGTTGTTCTTGGCATTGATGCTAAAGAAACCCCTGTTCCGCTCACTTTACGAGGGCCAATTACTCGTTCAGACTTGCGAAAGGAAGGCGATGGACTCTCATCGCGAGTTCCTTCCTTCCAAATGGAAGAGGTACGTTGGAAGAAATGGGCTCGAGATACTTGGGCTGTTCCACGCCTTCCTCGTGATAGAATTGAGAGGAAGTACACACTCGAAGTTCTTGACAAACTTGCAACACGTCCACGACTTAACGACGACCATCACGTCCTCACAACAAATGGCCAACATGTGCGAGTTCGAGTGGGAGAAATTGACCAAACTTCGAATTCAAAGAGCATTGAGACTTGGGTAAAGGGGAGGGAGAGCCATCCATTCATTCGTGGTGTACATTTCCATGAAGATGATTCAGGACAAGTGTTCATTCGCCATCCTGCGTTTAGAACAGATATTCCATCCCGAGCAAGCGAACGTCAACTCGCAATGTGGATAGGGGAGCAGCCAACACACCAAGGACCACGGCTCGCATGTCAAGCTATTGTCAACGCACATCAAGAGCGACGATTGAGGTGGGCGGTTATTCCAGCAAATTGTGTGTTGGGAAACAGCGTCAATCATATTGAACTTCACTCAGATATCGAAAAGAGACTTACAGACGAACACGGCAATTTGCACAATGCTTTGGATTGGTTGTGCAATCATTTGAACGATAACGACCTTGATGAATGGGCGCGAGCATGGGCAGCAAACAATAACGTCAACAATTACGAATTGGAAACCCTTCCTCTCGACTTAAATGGTGAAATGGTGAAACCTGATTCACAATGAGGAAACGATTTCTCAAATCCTTTCCGTTTAGGAGTATCAATATGCCGTAATATGTACATATTTTTAAATGGTTAAAGTTAGTGGCAAAGGCGTCGTTCTAAAAATTGGTGATACAAGATGGGAATTCATCCAAAAATTGGCATTACAGGATTACCCCGAAGCGGTAAATCTGCTGTCATGGAAAGAGTTCTTGAGATGCTTGTTGAAGAGCGAACAAGAGAGATTGAGATGCGATCAGGCATCATTGAAAAACCGATAATAGGCGGAGTTCAAACCGAACCTCTGATTGAAAATGGTGAACGTCTTGGATACAAAATTATTGACATCGTTACCAAAGAAGAAGGTATCATCGCCCATCGAGAAATCGATTCAAGACTTCGAGTTTTAGGCTTCGGCCTTGACCTTGAAGCATTAGCTAAAGTTGCGGTCCCAGCTATAACGTACGCACATGAAAAATGTGAAGTCCTCGTTATCGATGAAATAGGTAAATTTTCGGTTGAATCAGAAGAATTTGTCAATGCAGTTCGTGAGGCACTTGAAGTTGATATGCCGACATTGCTCACCCTTCACAAAAAGAGTCGCCATCCTTTACTTCAAGATATTCGACGAAGAGATGACGGAAGAATACTTGAAGTAACACCGGTCAATCGAGCACTTCTTCCTTACAAAATTCACAAATTGATGAGAGAAACATACTGAGGCCAATTTACCAATGGCTTGATGTTCCTATGCTCTATCGCCGTTTATGCACGCACCTCACAAGGCAGCCTCTTATCTCTTGGGCGGCTTGGGTATGGGGCTTCTTGTTGCAACAGGATTCGCACTCCAACAGGATAGGATGTCAATCACTGAAATTAACATCGGACATCTCCTTTTCATCTCGGCAATTGTTAGTCTGTTTTTTGCATATATGACGAGAAAAGGCATTGGCCCATTATCTTCACTTTTTCCGAATGAATCTTTAGAAGAGTTATCGGAAAGAATCCAATCAGAATTTCATGAAGAAGAAAAATATGAGCGAGTAAGCAATGCTTGGGCTGAACTTGAAGCCACGGTTCTATCTTCAGAACTTGTGGAAGGTGAAGAATGAAAATAGTCAAAAACTAATCAACTCTCATCACTTCATGGCCTCGGGAATACTTCTCCCACCCGAGCAAACCACAGAAGGATACAAGAAAGCGTTGAAAATTTTAGCAATTGTATGGTTTTTCACATTATTAGGAATTGATAACCCGGCACTTTCGACGCTCAATGGCCTTTCTTGTTGCGGCATGCTGCTTATGATGTTATTGATTTCGAGTGGTAATTCGAAATACAAAAAACAGATGGCTAGATACAAAGTTCAACTTGCACGAGTACAACAACAGCAGGTGTTGAATTCTCAACCAGTTCAACAACAAGTCATTCATCATCACCATCATGCCCCTCAAGCCCAACAGCAACAACAGGTTCAACGCCCATCACAATTAACTCCTGAATTCAAACTTAATTACGCAATGAATCTAGAAAAAGCTCGAAATTTTGAGAAAGCAGCAGAAGCATATTTTGAACTAGGAATGTTCGAAGAATCCGCAAGAATTCGTCAAACGTATCTCGAAAAAGACACTGGGACGACAGTGAACATTGGAAAAGTAGGCGATACGCACATCAATGATTCTGTTGTGATGAATGAACCGACTTCCTCAATGCAACCAACGAGATGCAGGTCATGCCAACAAACGGTTGAGCCCGAATGGACAATGTGCCCGCACTGCACCCAACCCCTCTAATTTTCACATCGGTGAATTCTTGAATCAGGAGTCTGTCCATTGACTCGGTGAGCAAATGAGCGATGTGCCTGAAGGATTGTATTACACAAAAGAACACGAATGGATTCGAATGAATGGCAATGTTGCTACGCTAGGAATAACAGACCATGCACAAGAAATGCTCACGGACATTGTTTACATTGAATTGCCGATGTCTGGAGATTCCGTTGAGGATATGGGCGAATTTGCAATAGTCGAATCTGTAAAATCTGCATCACCAATATTTGCACCTCTTGCTGGAGTCATCACTGAGGTGAATGATGCACTTGACGATACTCCTGAATTGATGAATACAGATCCCTACGGTGAAGGCTGGATTGTTAAAATTGAACTTCAAAACCCCGATCAAGTATCAACACTCATGGATGCTGCTGCCTACAAATCAGAAATTGGCGAGTGAAGATGTCAAGCTCCAACCATTGGAGCCTTTACGTCGACGGTTCATGTTTAGAAAACCAAAATGTTACTGCCCAAACGCCTGCAGCATGGGGCGTGGTTATCGTTCTCGGTGATTCTGGATTAGGAAAAGGAACGGGCGAACTTTTCCATGAATTTTCAGGGATGGTCATCACATCTTCTGATGAACATGAGTTTATTGGAGCCGAGGTGGGTTCAAACAACACTGCCGAATTAACAGCGTTTGCAGAGGCACTACGCTGGCTTCTCATCGAAGGGGGTACTGATTCAGCCATCATACGAACCGATTCACAATATGCTGGTAATTTAGCATGTGGCAAATGGAAACCATCGGCGAATGTTCAACTTGTCCGCCATGTCCAATCACTTTGGAATGAGGTAAGTGAAATGAGACCTCTTGAATGGCAACATGTCCGAGCACATCGTGGACATCGGTGGAACGAAAGGGCAGATCATATCGCTAGTCGTAAGGCGGCTGGCGAATTACCTGAGCCACTAAGTTTTTGGAAACCAGGCCAACGTTAACCGATTCTTTCTCTCAACCATTCCAAAAGATCATCCTTGTAATCGGCCCTTCTCAAACCATGGTCTATCTGTGATTTTAACCATGCAAGAGGCAATCCGGAGTCGTACCAAGCCATCTGGTCAAATAGGTGGCCATGCAAACGCCCTTCTTCCATCCAACGTTTCTGCATTTCAATCGTTTGTAATTCTCCAAATTCCTCATACGAAAATTTCTGCAACAATTCCATCGCATCTTGTGTAAAGATGTAACGACCACACAATGCGAGATTTGAAGGAGCTTCATGTTGACTTGGTTTCTCAACGATTTCAATCAGTTTGCCCTCCTCTACTTTGGCAATGCCATAGTGCCCAACTTCTTCTGGTTTAACTCGAAATAGTGCAACTGTAGGCTCATTTGTTTTGACAAATGTATTGACCAATTGCATGCTCGCCGTCGATGGTTGGAAATCTTCAGTCGATGAATGCCGATCGAGAAGAATGTTGTCTCCAAGCAGAACTAAACAAGCACCTTCGACAAACGGTAGGGCTTGCATGAGAGCATCACCGAAGCCCTTTGGTTGATGTTGAACATGAAATTGAATGTCAATACCATTGCAGGCATCAAAGAGTTGCTCATCCATTTTCCCCCTATATTGTTTCATTGCGGTGGCATCAACAATCGCCTCTAGATTTTTATTCGGCGATGTCACGATGTGCAAGACTTCAACACCGGCTAACTTTGCCTCAAAAATGAGATGAAGAATTGCTGGAATATCAACGAGAGGCAACATTTCCTTGGGGACGTAGGCACTTGCAGGAAACATCCGAGACCCGATGCCTCCCGCCACAATAATGCCGTGAGAAACACCCGTCATGGTTCCTTCAAGAATGAATAGGCTTTCAAATATAGGCTCTTTCAGAATCTCAATGAGGGGAAATAAAGCAATTCCATCCCTCGCCATTTTTGGCTTTGTGGGAGTTCTGTTTTCCATCAGTAACGCTCAAATTTCAGGTCCATGGAATTCGCCTTCATTCACTCGGGGCGTCATAGGATTAGGAGGATTAGCTTGCTTGTATTTTGCATGGTTTTGGATGGTGTTTGGTCGGTTTGGAATTGTGCCAAGTCAAACCATGTGGAAAAATCCTCAAACAACAAAATGGAGTGTTTTCTTGTTTGGATGTTGTATGCTTTCGATCACAAAAATCTTCCAAATATCTTCCATCGGTAATCAGTTTCCGGCTCCGACAGGCCTTCTTTTGACATTTATTGGTTGTCTTGCTCTCCTCAATGCGACATATGTTCATCTTTCACAAGGCGTTCTTTCTGAAGAAGAATAAATCAGTCATCGAGAAAGCCTAGGTCTTGGTCGAGAACTTCAAGAGCCGAATCCAGTTTAGGCAGTTTTTCTGGAACTTCCATCGATGAAACATGCGACGTATTCTCCTGATGTTGTGGTATGTCGCCACCGTCATTGAGCCATTGTAACCACATATCTTTTCCTCCAGGTTTTCTCATTTCTAGCGGTTCCCAGAGTGGATTCAAATCAGCATTAAGTTTCGTGAGTTGATGGATTTTTTGAGCAAAATGATGTGGTGCAATTTCCTCCATCCGTAGAAGGAGTTCTCGTAATCGAGTTCGTACGACTTCGTCCCCATCTACCCATAAAACAGGAACGATATTCCTTCGGTCCTCAGGGTCAAATTCGATATAATCCCTCAAATTTGAAACGAGATTTCGTCGTACGATTGGAGTTGGATGTGAGGCCAGAGATTGAATGGTATCAGCCCAAGTATCCTTGTCAAGATATTTCAAATCACCAACTGTTGAACTCGCTGCTGCTAGGACACCTTCATCTTTTGACTCCAACATATCTAGGAGATATGGGTGTGCTTTCCATCCCAGCCTTCTGAACATTCTTGTCAAGACATCAGCCATGCCGCGTTGAATGAGGACTTCATCTCTCTGATGGAGGCGTTGAGCGAGTTCAAGGCCCAACTCAGAATCAAATTCTATTGTTTTTGCCAAACATAAAATCACTTTCAATACAACATCAACATTTGAATCAGCACTTCTCCTCAACAAAATATTTGGCAAGTCGAGCGGCTCGACAAGTGGTGGTCTTTCCATCAACAACCTCACCCATTCCATGAGAAGTAGTCGACGCTCAGCATTGTCGGATTCCAACCGTTCGAGAATCCAGATGGCAGCTTTTACGCCTTCTTCATGGGCAACCACATCGGTCATTCGTGGAACGACAGCATTAGGATTCCACTCCATATGTTGTGGCCCAACATCAGGTTGTGTATGCCATGTACCTGGTCGTTCAGCCAAGGCAATTGACTCAAGCAAATGGTATCCTTCGTGGACTGCAGAGCCATGAGGCTTCGTACACAAACCATCGATAAGCGCCACACTGAGCCACCATTTGTCAGAATTAGGTGCATATTTATCAAATGCTTCGGCTAACCAATCAGTAGCAATATGAAACATTAAACGATCAGCAACCTCATCTTGACGTTTCTTTAGCCAAGTATTGTGAACTTCAAATGGGTCATCGGTTAGATTCATTCTGTAGGGAACCAGTCGTTCGACGACATTGATGAGATGGCGTTCGAACATTCCTTGATCGAGATTTAGAATCCCAAGACCAAGAGAAAAAAGGTCGTGTGGGGAGGCTGGATGAAGTGCCGGAAAATCAGGGTCTTGGACTGGAGGGCCCGGAAGAGGCCATTTTGTTGTACCATATTCAAGTGCTTCAATGAGTTTTTTTGCAGCCAATTCAAAAATTGATTCAACCAATTCTTTTCGGGCTTTGGACATCTAACCCACCAAAGTTATCAAATGGGACCTTACAGGAGATTTAGATGTCGAGTTCGATATTGAGGTTTTGAATCAATTCCTTGTATCGGTTACGAATCGTAACTTCGGTCACACCAGCAACTTCGGCAACTTCTCTTTGTGTTCTTCTTTTCCCGCAAAGAACTGAGGCGATATAAATAATCGAAGCAGCGATGCCCGTAGGCCCTCGGCCGCTCGTCAACTCTTTTTCCTGTGCAGCCTTGATGAGTTCGTGCGCTTTTGATTCAACTTCAGCATCGAGACCAAGCCCTGAACAGAATCTAGAGATATAATCCTCTGGACCTGTTGGCATAATTTTCATTTTCAGTTCCCGAACCATAAATCGGTAGGTTCGACCAATTTCTTTTCGACCAGTTCGTGATGCCTGTCCAATTTCATCGAGTGTTCGAGGAACGCCACATTGTCTGCATGCGGCATAAAGAGATGCAGCAGCAACACCTTCAATCGAGCGACCACGAATCAATCTCTTGTCAACAGCTTTCTTGTAATTCACAGCGGCTGCCTCGCGAACAGTCTTTGGAAGTTCGAGCCTGCTTGCCATTCTATCGAGTTCAGCAAGTGCCATTGCAAGATTTCTTTCGGTTGCGTTTGAAACTCTGCTTCGCTTTTGCCATTTCCTCATTCTGTAAAACTGAGATCTGTATTTGGAGTTGATGGTTTTTCCAGAATAATCCTTGTTTTGCCAATCGATGTCTGTGGATAGACCTTTGTCGTGAAGCATGACCGTCATCGGAGCACCAGTTCTTGCTCTTTGATCGCCTTGTTCAGGTGAGAAAACACGCCATTCTGCACCTTGATCAATGACATTATCTTCAAGAACGAGTCCGCAGTCGTTACAAACGACTTCGCCCCGTGTTTCGTCTCTGGATAGAGACCGACTTCCGCAATCACTGCATTTTACGATATCTTCGACTTGTTGGTTATCCATAATCTCACCTACCTATGTTCCAAAGGAACATTTTTTCCCCCAAAGAAAGTATATTTAAACTTTTCATGTTGAGTTAATAATCATATTCATTTTACATTAAGCGATTTTCACAAATTCATCTTTCATCAAAGCCGAACGGGTTAAACATGGGAAAGGCCTCCAGTGACATGGGGATGGAATGGAACAACGCATGACGCCGCAAACAATCCGCCTCACCCCTGGAAAACGAGTCCTTTTTCTTACCAAAGACTTAGATTTGATTCGAAAACAATTGTATGATGGATTGAATCTTCGAATGGAAGACCTGCGGATGGAAGACCTCCTTGATGATATCAACACCGATGTGATGACTCCAGCTTGGGTTTGTTTTGACCACCGGCCCGAAGATATCGCAAAAAATGCATATGCTGGCTTAATGCAAAATGGTTTGCGAGTATTTTCTGAAAAAGCACTCATGAACGGAAATTTCGAAGTCATTGTTTCTGGTCAACGCAAAGGAACAGGTTCAAGCAGAGAAACCGCCGCTCAATGCGAACGTTGGGCGGGTATTCGAATCGTAATTGCAGCATCGTTCGCTCCAATCCATGAACGAAATAACATCAATTTAGGTCAACTCATGGGCGATTATGAGATTCTAAAGCGGCTTCAAAATGATGAGGAAATACCCCTAGAAGAATTCACCAACCGATACGACCCAGTTACAAAACTCATATTGGAGCACGGGGGATTGTTTCAATTTGCTCAGGCATTAAAAAATAATACAATTCAACTTCCCGAAATATCGACACCACCTCGGCCAATGACAATGGCAGAAAAAATCATTGCAAACAATCTTGTTGGACAATCGAAAGGTCAATGCGTTCAACCGGGTGACCCAGTCATCGCTGAGGTTCAAGGAGGATACTCACATGAATTTACAACCGCACAAGTGCATGAGTTTCTAGCTGAGGAATATGGCTCGGAGTATACACTGCCGAATCCAGCAAAATTTGCGGTTTTTGAAGACCATCTTTTGTATGCCCATCATAATCCAAAATTTGTTCCGTTTATGGATAAGGTCGAAACGCTTCGCCGTTTACAAAAGGAATTCCAAGTCCACACCGAAGTACGGGATTATTCAGCAGTTGATGGTATATCGCCGGGCATTTGTCACCAAGTCGCACGAGAAGAATTCATCGAAGTTGGAGATTTTATTCAAGCAACAGACTCTCACACATGCATGGGAGGGGCTTCGAATGCTCTCACTTGGGGTGTTGGAGCAACAGAATATGCAAATTTGATCAGCGCCGGATTCACCTTCGTAAAGGTTCCAGAATCGATTCGCTTTGAACTCATTGGAACGCTTCATCCTGGATGTACTGCAAAGGACGTCATCCTCTACATCTTAGCAGACCATGCACGCAAGGAGTTGACTCTTAATCGAAGTATGGAATTCGGAGGCCCTGGCCTTGCATCATTATCAATCGACGAACGTGCAACCCTGTGCAACATGGCGACTGAATGTTCAGGAAGAACAGGCATCTGTGAAGCAGATGACGCTCTCCTCGACTGGATTATCGCATCACAACCACATCTTTCCCGTGAAGATCAATCTCGAAAAATCATCACAGCCGACGAAGGAGCACAATACGATGGTGGTGTTCACACCATTGATTTGTCGAACATCGTGCCCATGGTCGCTCATCCTGGAGACCCAGACAAAGGGATCCCAAGCGACCCGACGAACGGAGCAAATATTTCCGATATAGGGGAAGTTTCAATCAATATAGCCTATGGAGGTTCTTGCACGGCTGGAAAAATCGATGACATTGCGTATTATGCACAAGTATGTCTTGCTGCAAAAGATGCTGGCCTCATTGTCAATGATGAAGTCGATTTTTACATTCAGTATGGTTCCAAGCATGTCAAAGATGTTGCAATATCAAATGGCTGGCACAAACTTTTCATCGAGGTTGGAGTGAAAATCATTGACCCTGGATGTGGTGCTTGTATTGGTGCAGGTCCGGGCGTATCGACTGACGAACATCAAGTGACCGTTTCAGCAATCAATAGAAATTTCCAGGGCCGTTCCGGGCCGGGTAAGCTTTACCTTGCTAGTCCTCTCACGGTTGCAGCAAGTGCGTTCACAGGTAAAATTACTTCATGGGTTGACGATTTATTTGCATAATTTGACGCGCACTTCACGCTCACATCGAAAAAAAGTGGCTCTGCAACTTCATTTTACGATGATATTTTAAGATGGGTTGTCCCGCTGTCCGTTGTACCACTGGCCCAACGTTGTGATGACAAAGGAGTACCAGGAGGAAGAATTATGGGAATAGCAGAACGCCTCGCCTCACAACAAAAACAAGTTGCTATATCGGAATTTTTTGAAAAGAACAAGCATTTTCTTGGCTTCGACTCATCTATACGTTCTCTCATTACTGCGGTGAAGGAAGCAGTCGATAATGCGCTTGACGCTTGCGAAGAAGCACGAATTTTACCAGAAATTTTTATCCAGATTTCAAAAGTCGATGACAAGAAAAATATCATTGAACTCTTGATTGAAGACAACGGACCTGGCATTCCAAAAAAGAGCATTGAAAAGGTGTTTGGACAACTTCTTTTCGGTTCAAGATTTCACGCTATTCGACAATCTCGCGGTCAACAAGGTATTGGCATCACAGGTGTTGTTATGTACAGTCAATTAACAACGGGACGAAAGACCCACGTTCGATCAAAAATAAAGTCTGAGGCTACGGCATCAATCGTCAAAATCGGTCTCGATACGCGTGCGAATAAAGCCATCAAAGAAGGGGAGGATAGAGAAATATGGATGGGCCGAGATGGTGAACCAAAAGAACACGGGTTAGAGGTTCGAACGCGTATGAAAGGGAAGTACCAAAAAGGTAGGCAAAGCGTTTGGCAGTACTTGAGAATGACGAGCATCGTCAATCCTCACGCTGATATCACTTATGTTGACCCCGACGGTGAGACATTCCACTGGCCGAGGGTTACCGAACGATTACCAACAAAGGTTGAGGCCATTAAACCCCACCCTCACGGTATCGAACTTGGTGCGTTGCAACGTATGCTTCGAGAATCAAAAGATTCCAAGATGAATATTTTTTTGAGAAACAATTTCAGTGGAATATCGGTTCGTGCTGCCAAGGAATTGCTGGCTGCCGCAGAAATCGAGGAAAAAACCAAACCTCCTTCAATGGCTCCAGAGCAAATACGTTCTCTCCTCGAAGCGTTTCAGGGGGACAGATTGTATCAAGGAAAACAGATTAAACTTCTCAATCCTCCAACCAACTGTCTGTCGCCTATCGAAGAACTCCTCATCAAAAAGGGGTTATCAAAAACCATTGATTCAAAGTTCGTAACGACGATGACTCGAGCACCTGCAGTATCTTCAGGTAACCCGTATCAAGTGGAGGTCGGCCTCATTTTTGGTGAAGGAATGGCGGCGGACAAACCTGTGGAAATCTTACGATTTGCGAATCGTGTTCCGCTCATGTATCAACAAGGTGGATGCTTGCTCACCAAAGCCATTGAAAGCGTTGATTGGCGCCAGTACGGGCTCGAACAAGCTGGTGGAAAAGGAATACCCAAAGGCCCAGCGGCCCTTTTGGTCCACTTGGCAAGCACCAATGTTCAATTCACATCTGAGGCCAAAGAAGCGGTGGCAGATAACGAGGAAGTGTTAGAAGAATTGCGGAAAGCGATGCTCGAAATGGGCAGGGGTTTACGTAAGCATTTAGAAAAACAAAAGAAAAAAGCAAAAACACAAGAGAAGTTTGAGTTGGTCAACGATATCATTCCCGCAATAGCTGAAAAATCTGCAAAGATTCTTGAGCGTCCAGTACCAGATTTGTCAGGATCAATCACCAGAATTATGGGCGCAGTCATCGCAGAATCAGAAACTAAATGGAATAAAGAAACGAAGATGGTCGACGTAAATATTACAATTTTTAATTACACCACAAGAGCGAGATCGTACACAATACTCGCAAACTATCCTGAACGTGATGGTGCTCAAATAACGGAAAATCAAACTGGAGGTCGCAAGGAGACCGTTGGGCTTTGGGCTTGGAAATTAGACACATTACAACCTGGTGAGGTCACGTCTATTACATACTCACTAGCTAATCTCGAGCGAGGTGATTGGAATGACACGGATGTCTTCTATCGGGGGACTCAAGAAATTATTGGGGCTTCAAAGATGGATGAAAAAATCCTTCAGGATTTGAAGACAAGAGAAGAGCAGGGTGCCAATGAATCTGATGATGACGTCCATCAAGATGTTGAAGATGAGGTTGATGATGAGCAACCAGCAAGTAAAATCGAGGATGAGGATATTCCAGATGAGGATATACCCTCACCAAAATCACCACCACCCACTGGCCAACGAACACTTTTCGGAGGAGATGAATAATGGCTGCTCGAAGAACTGTAGAAGAAACAAAAGAAGCGTTACATGATGTTGTTGCTGAAATGTATGATAAAATTGTCAAAGGCGAACCTCCAACAATGACACTTCCAGTACGAACGAAAAACAACATTGGATTCGATAATAAACTTGGAGTGTACAAATATGGCAAGAAAAAATCGATTCGAGATGCAACGAGTTTAGGATCTGCAAAGCAATTGCTACGCGCCCTCCACGTCATTGAGTTCATTGAAGAGATGATCGACGCAGAAAAATCATCGACGCTTCGTGAAATGTACTACATTTCTGAAGGTTGGGGGTTAGGGAAATTCGGTTCGCAAAATGAATCGAATAACCTTGCAGAAGATCTCGAAGTCGTTACGCAATGTTTGCGTGAAGATTTCAAACTCAGGCCAGAAGAAGATGGTGCACGTATGATTGGTAACTTGACTTTGCGAGAACGAAATCGCCGAGGACAATGGATGGAGATTAACGCCCGAGATGACGTAGGGGATTCAGGATATGGTGTTCCATACAATGTTGAAGAAGAAAAGATAGAGTTGATGCATCATGATATTGATTTCATAATGGCCATTGAGACAGGTGGTATGTTCGATAGGCTGGTTGAAAATGGATTTGATGAACAATATCGTTGTGGTTTGTTGCACCTCAAAGGACAACCTGCACGGTCAACTCGGCGAATTATGAAGCGCATGAGCGAGGAATGGGATCTACCTGTCGTTGTATTTCTCGATGGTGACCCGTGGTCATTCCGTATCTTCGCTTCAATAGCCTACGGCGCAATCAAGACAGCCCACATTTCGGAATATCTTGCAACACCTTCTGCGACATATCTCGGTATCACGGCAGATGATATTATTGCTTACGATTTGCCGAGCGATGATTTATCGACCAAGGATAAAGAGGCACTAACGGCTGAATTAAGCGATCCTCGTTTTGCTGATGGATGGTGGCAGGAACAAATCAACATGATGCTTGATATTGGCAAAAAAGCTGAGCAACAATCACTTGCAAAATATGGTTTAGATTTCGTGACCGAGACCTATCTGCCCGAAAAGCTGGCAGCATTGGGTTTAGGTTGATGTGAATGTATTCTGCCTTCCTCGAAGGATTCGCCCTAAGTTTCGGGCTTATCCTTGCGATAGGAGCTCAAAATGCATTTGTTATTCGTCAAGGATTACTTCGGTCACATCTTTTCCTCGTGTGCTTAATTTGTGCGGTTTCGGATGCAACTCTAATTTTTCTTGGCGTGTATGGCTTTGGCTCTTGGCTTTCAACAGTTGAAAATGCCAAACTGGTTATGACATGCATTGCTGCCCTTTTCATCTTCATTTACGGATGTTTACGAGTCAAATCAGCATTGAACCCTGAAGCATTAAACATCGATACGACGACGACATCTACCGGTTCAATTGCGCTGACAACACTAGCTTTTACATGGCTCAATCCACATGTGTACCTTGACACAATTCTTCTGATTGGGGGGGCGTCAACAAGGTATCTAGGCAACGAACGAGATTTCTTTGCGGTTGGCGCTGCATTTGCATCGTTCACGTTCTTCTTTTCACTCGGATATGGTGCTCGCTCACTCTCAACGCACCTTTCTCTACCGAGGACGTGGAAATTCATTGATGGTACCATCGCAGTTCTCATGTTTGTCCTTTGTGGAATTTTAATCGGTTCAATTTTATGACATTAACATGAGATTAAAGAGGTTGTAGGATTTGGGAGTCTCATGGAGAACACGAATCAAGACAGAAGTTCTCCTTGGCCGAGGCGTCTTGTTTTAGGGGGAATCATCTTTGCTGTTTTGGGCTTCTTCTTGTTGGTGGGTCAAGGTTCATCAATCGATTCTATTTTCAATCCTCAAACGAGCAACGTCGTCGAATTCTCGGGTGAAGATAGCGAGACACTTGACCTTGAAAGAGGATGTTATCGTCTTGTTCAAATCACCGGTTCATCGACACTGAATGTAACATTGACCGCAGTTGATGGATCGAATCTAACAGGTGAAGCAATAACAGAGAAAAGTTGCAAACTTGACTGGCAACCTCAATCGCCCTCTGCAACATATTCGACAACAGCTTCATGGGATCTTCAAGAGGGGTCATATTTCTTGGAGGTAACCTGCCCGGATGATTGCACATCAACCTCATCATGGCTCATCTCAATCGATGATATGCAAAAGGGATTCTTTAGCAACAACCTGCTCGTCATCGGCCTTTCGATGTGTTGTCTAAGCATCCTCGTTCTCCCGATGGGTCTTGTTTTGTCGTACTCAAATTCCAAAAATAAAAATCCAAATGTTGTGTTGATGAATCAACATGGTCATCCCGTCCATCTTGAAAATTTGCCCCCCCACATCGCCCAACAGATACAAGAAGAACTCACGAATTTTCCGCCTCAACAGCAGCAAATTGCACCGCCTTTTGCGAATCAACCACAAACTCCTCAACAACAGTCAGATGTACGAGATGGAAGTTTGGAGGTTCAACAAGGCAAACTTATGACGACTGAACAAGTCTATGCATTGATGAGGGGCGACATTGAATCTGCACAAAATTTCAATCCGGGCGGTCAAATTGATAATGAAAAGGTCATGGATGATGCTGCAAATGCCGTTGCTATTGCAAGTTGGGACGAGGGTGCACCCACTCAACCTGTCGACACAAAATCACCAACTCCTCAACAACCTAAATTGCGAAAAACTCCTGAAAAATCTGAAAGCAGTTCGTCATGGAAAGATTGGGATGAAATGAATTGATTCGATGAGTTCAAAAACATCCTGTTCTCTAGGTAACCTAGAGTTGAGTAGTATGACCGACTTAGACACCGCTCTCAAATTGTTGCAAAACACTCTCCGCCGTGAAATATTGGAACGCCTCGTAAAAGAACCTCATTACCCAATGCAGTTAGCAGACTTGATCGGCATTAGTCAGCAAGCCACCATGAAACATCTCAAGGAAATGGAGCGAGGCGGACTTGTGGAATCCACTCGAGTTCCTTCAGAGAAAGGAGGCCCGCCAAGAACGATTTATTCTGTTGAAAAATCATTTTCAATTCGAATCGACCTTGCTCCAGACATGTTCAAATGCGAGCAAAGAAAACTCCCACAAGGTAGCCCAATTCGACTATCGAGCCAATTGCCATCCGATGGACGCCCCCTTGCAGAATTCATTGCAGGTCGTCGAAAAATGAGTGTTGTTGAAGGGCTTGATGTCCTCCATGAGTTGTCAGATTCACTTGAACGTCTTGACCAGCAAAGAGATGCATTGATATCCTTGCATCAACATATCCGCAGCAAAGTCTCTCAAGGCGTTTCAGATGAATTTGACACGTATGAAGAACGAGCAGTGGTGCAAAAGATTCTCGATACACCAAGAGAACCAGTCGATTTTACGACCCTTATTCCTCCAGAATTATTGATGCATGGGTCAATGGATGAATTATTGGATACGATCCGAGATAAATTAGAACGAGACATTTCCAAACGAGAAGGCCAGTTTATCGGAACTCAACTCAACTCAGATCTTCGTTGGTACCTCATGCCAAGTAAGCGACGTATAGGCTCAAATGAAGATTAATTTCTAGAACCAAACAAAGAAATTCTACTTTTTGAAACAAGTATGTAGAGAAGATCTCGAATGGGTAGCGGTATCATCCAAACGATGGGAAACCACATCTTGTAGTGCCAGCGAAGATAGAGCAAGACTCGAATTGCAGCAGCAGAACGAATGAATGTTACACCATCCCGAACCAAATAGACGCTGTCGACGCGTTGATGAATGTCTGAAAAAGTAGAGATAATAGCTTGACCGTCTTCACTTTCAATAGCAAGAATTTCCAAATTCGAATCTAATGCGAGCCGTTTACGAACAAATTTTGAGAGCCAGTGACAAAGATTGCACCACCCATCCACAAGCAGTACATCACCCATACAGAGCCCTCATTGTTCAAGAATTTCCGCAAGCAAAATGAAGATATTATCTCCAATATCTCGTAATGATTGTAAATCTTCATGTTGTATGAGAATTGAAATTTCACATTCATCCCCGTGTTTTGAAATTGTGTAAGAGCATGGTTGTCCATCAAGATTGTTTGCAAGAGAAGACACGATTTCTTTTGCCCCAACCCATCGGATTTCAGCACTGTGAACCTCTGCCATGAAAGTGGTCGGGGGGTGGGCTGATATGAGACTAACCATTCGTATCTCCATGAATGGCCCAAATGCGAATGGCAATGTCATCGCAGGAAGCGGGGGCGTCCTTCTAGGTGAAGGTAGAACCAATCACGAAGGTAGGAAAGCCCTCCTTTTAGTCCGAGGAGATGAAGATACCAGTGAGTACGAAAATCTCGTATCGACGATGGGCATTCATATTGTTGAGAAAATGATTCAGCCCGGCAAAGTCAATCCAGGGAGTTATTTTGGAGGAGGGCGACTCAAACTCATTCAAGAGACTCTGAGCATCAAATCTGGCGCTTACAAACAGGTCAGTCTCATTTTATTACACACAAATGCGACTCCACGCCAACTTGTAGCCATCGACCAAATCTTAGGTATCGAGGTATGGGATAGAGTCCGTCTTTTGCTTGCACTCTTCACCTCACATGCTTCATCCGTTGAGGCGAGAACTCAGGTCCGAATAGCAAAATTATTGGCAGATCGTACCATACTTCGTGAGGCTGTATCCGTCCAAACCACCGGTGAACGTGCAGGTTATGGTGGAGAGGGTGCAACGGCACTACAGGTGATCATTAGTTCTCTAAATCGCGAGCTTACGACATTAAGGAAGCGATTAGGGAAACACACTCACTCAGCAGCGCTACGACGAGAACAAAGGCGAAAGCAGGGACTCAATACAGTTGGATTGGTGGGTTACACAAATGCTGGAAAATCATCATTGTTTCGTGCACTATCCGGAAAAAAAGTGCTTGTTGAAGACAAGCTATTCTCAACCCTTGAACCAACATTAGGTCAAATGGAAAAGAGTCCAAGAATTTTAATTGCAGATACAATCGGTTTTATTGATAATATACCAAATGCCGCTTTAGCGTCATTTAAATCAACATTTGCTGAAGCGTTAGAAAGCGAAATCGTTCTCCATTTGATCGATGCGTCAGACTCCCTTGATGAAATCCAAAGAAAATTCATGACAACGAAAAATGAACTTAATGAACGACTTACTGAAGCAAGTTTTGATCAGACATTCAAAACCATGGTTGTCTTTACCAAAATAGATAGAATCTCTGCCAAACATATTGCGATGGTTCGTCAATGGATAGATGATGAACAACTTCACGATGTCCATTTTATCTCTTCCATTTCTCATCAAGGCATCGATGAATTAAGGCATTCAATATTTCAAAACCTATTTGGCTCACTGCAGTCAATTATTGTTCATCTTTCATCCGAGGGCCAGGGGCAAAAAGCGGTTCACGCACTCTATTCAAACGGTTACATCGTACACAAGAGAGAACATGGTGAACAAATGTTCCTTGACATATGGATCTCCGAATCAGAATTGGCGAAACTGTTCCACCAGTTCCCTCATACGATTGAACACAAATAGAAGGATGTCGTGAGCATGATTGTGGGAGAAGAGGTCGTCGAACAATCTCAACCAGTTGATGACTATCTCGATGATATCATTGAAGAGCAACCACTCGTGTTCTCTACAAGTGATGCAGCACTGCATATTCCTCAAAAGAAAATGCACCCGATTGGTCGTTCCATCGCTATTTTTGTCATTTGTATATCCATATTAGGTGCGGCGAATGGAGCAGATTTTATCGACCCAAATTCAGGGTTGGTTCGTGCAGATGAATTCGTGTATCGGTTGGCGTTGACGGCACCACCAGAAAGTGCACAATTTGATGGTGTCATTTACGATGATACTGGGCAGCCATACGATGGTATGCTCATTCATGTGTCGTGGGAAGAAAAAGGTGGGGGATTAAATTCAACAGAAATGGTGACCAATCAATCAGGAGAATTTCATTTTGAAAATCTCACACCAGGCCTCCTTATTGTCGATATGTATGTCGAACGAGATGGATACAAGGATTGGTACACAAATCGCATACTTTTATCTCCACCCGCAATTATTGAACCTATTGGGTTCACAAAAATCGATTTCACGATGCCCAGTCAAGATGAGTTCCAAAAGTCCCCTTGTAAAAACGGAGAGTCAAATTGCACCGTTCGAATCATTGACATGACACCAACTCAAATGGAGCATCCAATCATGGATCCAAGTGCGGCGAGTGCTTATGTCCTCATCGGATTCGGATTTATCGGACTTGCTCTCATCGCAGCAGGGTTTGCAATTTGGGCATTGTTTAGTCACTCGGTTGGTGTACTTCGCATGTCAACTATGTTTGCATTTTTCACTATGGGGCACTATTACTCTGCGTGCATCCTTGGTCTTGTAGCATTCCTCTTGACCTTCGCCATACCGAAAGAGAGTGACTCCGTTTACCTTGAACATGGAAGCAGAATGTCAATGGACTTATCATAGGAGAAGAAGGTGAAGAGCATATGGATATCCTAGGCCATACATGGATGCAGCGTCAGTTGGGCCAAGCGGTATCATGTGTTTTTTTGACAAAAAACAACGGCGTTATAGCAGGAGGTTGGGATGGAGCGCTACGTCACTGGGACGCAGAAGGTAGTCAATTTTGGGACATTATGACCAGCAGTCGAGTAAGTACCATCCTAGAGCACGACGATATGTTTGTTGTTACAAGCGGCCTAGAAGTTGTTGCCGTATCAAAGAATGACGGTCATATCATGTGGGTTACGGCACTCGAGGGGAGTGCAGATGGCTTGCTACAATTTGACGATTGCATTATTGCAACATCTTCAACATATGATATCGAGCATAACGATTTCATTGAATCAGCAATTTGGAAAATCAGTTTTGAGGGCGATGTTGAATGGGTTCATCGTATGGATGAGCGACCTTGGTATGGATATATTGAGGGCCGATATGCACATTTTGGACTTGGTCGTCCGCGTTGTGGCCTCTTATCAATTTCTTTGGATAGTCAAGCAATATCACATACTCCTTTCACAATCGATAGTCCAGTGATGTGTGGAAATACTCATGGCAAAGAACACATGTTTGGATTGGCCAGCGGTCATGTCGTGACTGAAAAGACCATCATCCATCAAGCCCAGACGGGAGTTGAGTTTTTGTCAACATCACACGCTGGCTTTCTTCTTGGATTGGAAAATGGCGATTGTCGTTCGTTCAATCAAGTGGGCGATGAGCAATGGCAACTGAGTGGCCAATCGATAAGTGGTCTGCTTTCGGCATGGGCATCATCATCATCAGGATATGTTTGGATTGCTCGTAAACGCCTTGATGATGGAGAATTGGTCGTTGTTGATGAGAAGAACGGCGACATTATCGCTACATCAAACACATCTCGAGTACATTCTTTGGTGTCAAATGATGAACGATTGTGTATTGGATTTGAAGATGGGCAAGTCATTGTTTGGGAACGAGAGATGTTCAATCGTCGTCAAAACCAAGAGATTCAAAGCAAAGAGATCGACCCAGAGAAAGAAGCATTGAGAGCTCGCTTAAGGGCATTACGCAGATGAACCCGTCATATCTTCAGGACGAACCCACGCTTCAAATTCTTCTTCAGTAACAAGATTCAATTCAAGTGCAGATTGTTTCAAAGTCAGTCCATGTTCGTGAGCATGCTTCGCAATTTTTGCAGCCTTATCGTACCCAATGTGATTGTTGAGGGCGGTGACAAGCATCAGTGAATTGTTAAGATGAGCGTCAATGTTTGCTTGATTTGGTTCCATGCCGGCCACACAATGTTCTCTGAATGAGCGGCAGGCATCGGTAAGAAGTTGTACGGAATGAAGGAAATTATGAATCATCATCGGTTTGAAGACATTGAGCTCAAAGTTACCTTGGCTACCACCGATGGTGATTGCTGTGTGGTTGCCCATGACTTGACAACACACCATCGTCATTGCCTCAGATTGAGTGGGATTGACCTTCCCAGGCATAATTGATGACCCAGGTTCATTTGCAGGCAAGGAGAGTTCACCAATCCCACATCGCGGACCAGATCCAAGCCATCGAACGTCGTTTGCAATTTTCATCAAACATGCCGCGAGCGTATTGAGCGCCCCAGATGCGGAAACCAAAGCATCGTGTGCAGCAAGTTGAGCAAATTTATTCTCGGCAGAACAAAATGACAGTCCAGTGATGTTGCATATTTCATCTGCAGCCATTTGAGCAAACAGCGGATGTGTATTGAGACCAGTACCTACCGCAGTTCCTCCTAAAGCGAGTTCAAAGACATCGTCGAGGACAAAATCCAATCGTCGTAGGCAAGCATCGAGCTGAGCAACCCAACCAGAGACTTCTTGCCCCAATGTCAATGGAACAGCGTCCATTAAATGTGTTCGACCGATTTTGACAATTCCCGCCCATGCCTCAGATTTTTCTTGAAGTGCAACTCGTAATGCCCGAACACTTGGTAAGAGGTCGTGGACCATTGCCTCAGCAGCTGCAATATGCATAGCGGTCGGAAATGTGTCATTGGATGATTGGGCCCGATTAACATGGTCATTTGGATGAACCGGGTCCTTTGAACCAAGCACTCCTCCAGCGAGTTCTATCGCACGGTTAGCAATGACCTCATTCGCATTCATGTTTGATTGTGTTCCGCTTCCAGTCTGCCAAACCCGTAATGGAAAGTGTTCGTTGAGTTTTCCATCTAAGACCTCTTGAGAGGCAGCAATAATCAGGTCACCCACCTCAGGAGGAAGTTGTTTGAGTGCTACATTTGTTTTTGCGGCCGCCTGTTTAAGAATTCCAAATGCTCGAATCACACCGGGTGGCATTGTATCGTTTCCGATGTCGAAATTAATGAGTGAACGTGCTGTTTGGCAGCCGTAGTAACGGTCGTTTGGAACTTCAATTTCTCCCATGGTATCGGATTCGATACGCGTGTCTGCCATACAAGGTTCCTATCAACGACATCCTATGAATTTGCACATTCGAAGGTCCTGATTTTTCCTTATTCTCCAACTTTTTTCAATGAACCAAATTCACTCGCAAGGATTGCTCCAATACAGCAAGAAATGACATAGATTATAATCACCGAACTATGATTCGACAAGAGGTTCGGCCCAATTGTTCTAGCTGGATTCATACTCGCTCCGGTGAAGGAACCAAAGAAAAAAGCGAGAAGTGCTACCGTGCCCCCAACCCATATCGCAATGGCGACGATCGACGATGTTTTTCGTATGATGAAGAGAATACTGAGCATGAGGAGAAAAGTAATGAAAATTTCAATCCCTACAAGTTCTGCAAAGCCTATGTGTTCAGCAGGGGTGGTTGGCCCAGCACCCTTTGAAAGCAAAGCTCCAATGAACCCACCACTAATTTGAGCAACGATGTATGGCAAAACAAGACTTTTGTCAAGATGGCCACTTCGCCAGAATCCTAATGTTACTGCGGGATTGATATGGGCACCAGAAATAGGTCCGAGACAAATGATTACGATGCAAACAGCGAGGCCAAATGTGAACGACACCGCAAAAGAAGACCAACCAAGTGCGATAGATCCGCACCCAATGCCGACCATAAATGCGGTGCCACAAAATTCGGCGCCCACTTTATTCCACACAACAAAACGACGTTTAGAACGCCTTATTGGTTTATCTTCCGTAGTATAATGAGGCCATCTGCTAGAATGATGATGTTCATAAGAAGGAGCGCGGTATATGTAATACCCTCATTCAATATCATACTCTTCCGGGCCGATGGCAACTTTTCCCTGACCAGCAGAATACCAACCACGGTACATCAATCTCGTTTGATATGGTAACACAAAATCACCATTTTTCGTCACTGCAATCAAGCCACCACGGCCACCAAAAGGCTCAACTGTGTGCATGATTTTTGTCGCCGCATCTTCCAATGACATGTCGAGAAGGTGTAGATTGGTTGAAAGCGTATGTGCTGCACATGTACGTATGAATGCCTCGCCAACACCAGTGCATGAAACCGCAACATGCCCGTCCGCCCAAGTTCCAGCACCAATAATCGGTGTATCCCCAACTCTGCCATTTGGTTTACCAGTCATACCCCCTGTCGATGTTGCTGAGGCGAGATTACCATGAACATCGAGTGCCACTGCTCCAACCGTCCCATACCCTTCGTTTTCTAAATCATGGTCGAGAGCAGCCATGTCATCTTCATCCGTGGTTCCTGGTTTGAGTGAGGCTCGTTTCCATTTCTCCCATTGGGCTGAACGAAGTTCGGTGATAAGCCAATCCGAATCGACCATTTCACATCCGTTTCTTTCAGCAAAATCATCTGCAGCACTACCGTGGAACATAAGGGGCCATTCCTGCTCAAGCAGTGCGTGAGCAACATCGACGGGGTTGCGAGTGCGTCGTAGGCCAATGACAGCCCCCGCCCTCCCGTCTTTCCCGTCCATGATGCTAGCATCCATTGTAACACATTTGTTTTCGTCGAGGACAGAACCCTTTCCAGCGTTAAAAAGAGGTTCATCCTCGAGCCACTCAACGGCTAATTTTACTGCCTCAAGAGCGGTGATGTCACCATCCTCAAGCCTTGGCCCAATGTCCATGAGTAACTTTTGCATACAATGAATTCGCTCAGTGTCTAAATCACTCAAACCCTTCCACGGACCATCTCCACCTGCTCCACCGTGAATGACGAGCACGGTCATTGAGTTCACTCTATAACGCTGCAACGAATGATTTGTTGTGGCTCAAGAGGACGGTCACGACCATCGGTATCACAGCCTTCAATGGCACGAACCGCACTCATGCCGTCGACAACTTCACCGAACACCGCATGGTTTCCATTAAGCCAAGGAGTCGCAACGGTTGTTAGAAAGAATTGCGACCCTCCAGTGTTTCGACCGGCGTTCGCCATCGATAGAATACCAGGTTTGTCGTGTTTCAATGCAAGAGCGGAGGGTTCACAGGGGATTTGCCATCCCGGTCCGCCTGTTCCTGCTCTGTTCGACTTTGGGTCTTTTGAATGCGGACAACCGCCTTGGATCATGAAATCTGGAATGACTCTGTGAAAGTGTAGGCCGTCGTAATGCCCGGCGTTTACGAGTTTGACGAAATTTGCCACCGTATCGGGGGCACTTCCGTGAAAGAGGTCAATGGTAATATTTCCAGCACTTGTTTCCATGAGGACTTGCATAGTTGATGCACAGAGCGGTTGTTCAAGAGCATTGTGTTCAATTGATGAAAGCAAGAATTCAAAAAACGAGGAGTTCTAAGGTATTCATGAGCAATGTTCTCGATATCGAATTCAACACAATGGAAGGCGAAACAACGACGCTTCGGCAACTCGGGGGGTCGAAATGGCTTGTGGTCAATGTCGCTTCTGCCTGCGGAGCAACACCACAGTATGCTGGCCTTCAAACAATCTATGAGTCGAATGAGGAGTTAACAGTGGTCGGTTTTCCCTGCAACCAATTTGGTCGACAAGAGCCAGGAACCCATGAGGAAATATGTGAATTCACTTCAACAAAATATCAGGTTACATTTCCACTCATGGCGAAGATTGATGTGAACGGTGAGCAGCAAATCCCACTCTATTCAGAACTTTGCAAGGTTGAAGACTCAACGGGGCACTCGGGAGAAATCCGGTGGAATTTTGAAAAATTTCTCATCGACAATAATGGCAAAATTCAACGTTACTCAACCCGCGTTCTTCCAAGCGACATTGCCTTGGAATAATCCAATTAGTAAAGAGCGACATCCTGCGATAGGGGTTTGAACACTAAAATTGTTCAATCTAAAATGATATTTTCGTTGTTTAAGGCATGATGCCACATACCGTTTAATCGAACAATGTTGTACGCCGAGCGGTCGACACGGTTGACAATGTTGACAACTTCTAATCGAGCAGCTTTTCCGCCCATCGTATCGGATTTCAAACTTGAAAGGGCTGCGACTGCTTTTGCATGGAAATTTTTGACTTCAACCCAGTGGGCACGCACCTCATCAGCAGGAACCTCTTTCCCTTCGGTTAAACAGATGATTGTGATGTCAATCAAGTGATTGAGATGTTGATGCATTTCCAAAACCGGTTCCACAATTTCTTGAGGTAACTCATCAGCATCTTCGTCGATAGAACGGTCAGAGCGGGCAATGTCACGGGCGTGTCGGATAATTCGCTCCACAGTGTCGACTGCACGAAGATATGTAGCGATAATTCTGAGGTCCTGCATCAATGGTTGGTTCAGGGCTAAAATGAGCAGTAAATCATTGGTTAAATCCCAATTGATTTCACGAGCTTTTGCCCGTGCACGTTTTGCCTCAGAATACACTTGCGAATCAAGTTTCGTAAACGCCTCAATTGCGTCGTCGTAGATGTGTTTTGCTTCTTCAAAATATTCTTTCAGTTCTAATTGTACAGATTTTATTCTTTGATCGAGTCCAGTTCTAATTGGCATTTTATTCACCTCATCCAAATCGTCCAGTAATGTAGCGTTTTGTTAACTCTTGGTCAGGGTCAGAAAATATCTTCTCCGTTTTGTTGAATTCAACCATGCGTCCAAGATACATAAATCCGGTATAATCACTCACTCGAGCGGCTTGTGACATCGAATGTGTTACAATAACAACAGTGAAATCCTTCTTCAATTCGAGAATCAATTCTTCAATCGCTGCGGTTGCAATCGGGTCTAGTGCACTACAAGGTTCATCCATGAGAATAACATCTGGCTCGATAGCAATCGAACGTGCAATGCAAAGCCGCTGTTGTTGTCCACCGGAAAGTGATGTGCCAAGGTCATGTAATCGGTCGGAGACTTCAGACCATATTGCCGCTCGTTTGAGACTTTTTTCAACAATTGAATCCAATTGCTCTCTACTAGGTTTATGGTGAAGTTTCACACCATATGCGACATTATCGTAAATTGACTTCGGGAATGGGTTAGGCCTCTGGAAAACCATACCGATGTTCTTGCGGATGCTCACCAAATCTGCATCCTTCGCAGTGATCTCGGTTTCACCTTGAACGATTTTACCCTCGTATCGACAAATCGGGATTAAATCATTCATTCGATTGATTGTACGCAGCAACGTACTTTTTCCGCAACCCGAAGGGCCGATGAGCGAAGTTACACAATTTTTTGCAATCGGCAAGGATACATCGTACAACGCTTGTTTTGTTCCATACCACAAATCAAGTCCATCGATGTGTATTTCAGCATCACCATCAATATCCAATTTTCTCGTTGATGGTGGTATGTCATTCTCGATATTTTCTTCTGTCATGAGTTCAATCTCCTTCGGTAATATTCTCTAAGTATGATTGCGATGCTGTTCATCGATATCATAACGGCAATAAGAGCAATACTCGCTGCAGCAGCCATTGCATGCCATTCATGACCAGGTTCTGCAGTCCATGCATAAATTTGGATTGGTATCACTGTGAAGTTAATGTTCCCATCCGTGAGTGCTGCAAAGGGTTCGGGGTCGAAAAGCACAGCACCAAATGCACCGACAACAAGCAGGGGGGCAGCTTCACCAACGATACGACTCATGGCGAGAATCGTCCCTGTCATCATACCAGGCATGGCGGACGGTAACACGTGGTCTTTCGTGACTTGCCATCGGGTGCAACCTATTCCGTAGGCGGATTCACGAATAGACCGGGGCACGCTTCTAAGCGCTTCTTGTGCTGCGAGAACAATGATTGGCATCGCCATGACACCCATTGTCAAACCAGCAGCAAAGATAGAAGGTCCAAATCCAAGCCCGAAGCCTCCTTCTCGAACGAATATTGCTAGTCCAAAGAGTCCGAAAACAATCGAGGGAACACCAGCTAGATTTGTGATTAAAGCTTGAATCAACTTAGTAAGCCGTGTTGGCTTCGCATATTCTTCCAGATAAATCGCTGCACCTATCGATACTGGAATTGCCATAACCATAGCGATCCCCATGACCCAAAAAGTTCCATAAAATGCTGAACGAATACCAGAAGAATATGGCTGGAAGATGTCTTGATACCGTTCAGTCAGGAACGGTATGTGTACATTGAGTGGGATGAAAAATGTTGAAACGAGGAAGAAAAGCTTAGCCCAAAGCATCAACCCGTCGCGATTTACAATTGAATGTTTGAGTAAAATTCTGTCGTTTAGAGGTTTCATTTGATTGCTCAGTCTGAATATTCCCTCCGATAGATTGGCAAGCATTCTCAAACCAATAAAACAATTCAAAACGATGAAAAATCGGATGACTGTAATCTCATAGAGGATGAAGAAAAGAAATGGCACGAGCGAAATCCATCGTATAATTTGATGGTTTTTAGATATTGAAGCGATTGGTTGAATAATTTTCTCGTTCGGGAAAATATACACCAAAATCATCACCATCAAGAGACACCAACTTATGATAGCCATCGATTCTTCAATTGAAATTCCGTTTGAAAATACAGTACTAACATCACTTTGAATGACAAAAGTGTTGACTTGTGGATAACCAGTTTCATTGGCAGCAGGTGTTGGTCCAGAGATTTGATGGACGGAAACTGGAGTACTCAGCGTTGAGTAAATGAAAAATTTCGTCTTCTTACCCACTGTTACTTCGTTTGTATCGACTCCATTTTCATTAAGTTGAATATTTTCCTTTACATTTCGTTGCGGAATGACGGTGATCTCAATTTCATGCTCATGGCTACCGTTTTCATCGTCCCAAGCGAGTTGGATGATAATTGGTTCGGATATGAGGTTTCCATCCTCATCGACAGAAGGATTATCCCATTTCAAAATATAATCAGATATGGGTAAAAATTCTGTTGCAGCTACAATCTCACCTTCCTCACCATCAATAATGGTTGGTTTTGCGATTTGATAGACTAAAATGAGGAGAAAAACCAAACCGATAATGCTTGTTAAAGCCAAGCCTCCAGACCCTACTTTTTCAATGAATTCTCTACCTTTACGGTTTCGAACAGGGAGTTTATCAATCTCTTTCATCAGTACTCCTCCCTGAAATTCGTTAGAATCTTGTTGCCCAAGAGATTCAAACTCAATGTGATAAAGAAGAGATACAGACCTACTGCAAAGATTGTGAGGTAGCCAATATCCCCGTACGATAAGTCCCCTGAAACTTTCTGGGCAATGTATGCCGTCATTGTTTGAGCAGGCAGGAACATATTTGTGGTAAAAACAGCAACTGTTCCTACTGCGAGTGTGACGGCCATCGTCTCACCAACAGCACGTGATAAAGCCAAAATGATACTTGCAATTATGCCCGATAGTGCTGCTTGAATCATAACAAACACTGTTGTTTCTATCTTTGTTGCTCCCAGAGCGAGCGAACCTTCTCTCAATTCATTTGGTACAGCCCTCAATGCATCTTCGGACATTGATGCAATCAATGGTAGAATCATTATACCCACGACGATAGCGCCGTTAATTGGATTGAGAATATTCGGGGGTTCATCTATCCACCCTTGTGTGAATGCATATTCTCCAAATTCGACCACAATGGGTCCGATGTAAATAAATGCGAAGAAACCGTACACGACAGAAGGAATTCCAGCAAGTATTTCCAAGGTCGGT
>Ga0255778_10000710_pt1 | contig 30157 bp, 30 predicted proteins | sample 071ome_31_FD_179976 | JGI IMG/M metagenome (GOLD analysis project Ga0255778, IMG submission 179976) | Coastal salt marsh microbial communities from the Groves Creek Marsh, Skidaway Island, Georgia - 071405CT metaG (version 2) | ecosystem: Environmental > Aquatic > Marine > Intertidal zone >...
GGCATAGGTGGCGGGATTCGTAAATGCCATATGAAAATCAGTATGGGTGCGCGGGTTCATGATGACAGCCCAGCCCGCAGGGTGCATCGGGTTGAACGGCATCGTCATACCGGCCGCTGGCATACTTTCGAACCAGGTGCTGGGTGCCATCAGATCGATATTGGCATCCGGACTTTCCGGGCTAACCGCATAGTCAGCTTGGACAACGCCAGCCAGCAGCAGGGCCGCCGCGGCAGTGATTCCTTTCAGTGTTTTCATCTTAGTTTTCCTCGTGTTGGGACGCGGCCGCGAGACCCGGGTCCCGTTTAAATTTGTAATTTCATTATATTCTTATACACTTCTCACTCTACACGGCTAATGGAGTAGGTAAATCACTCCCATAGGGGATAGCCTGAATATTTTTTACTTCAATAAATCATATATTTATTGTTTTTTGCGGCTTCTCTCATGGAATCATTTCGGCTAATCTGACGCTATGAATTTTTCAGGAAAACGGGTCCTGGTGACCGGGGCCTCGCGCGGCATCGGGCGCGCGATCGCCATCCAATTTGCCGCTTCAGGCGCGCGGGTGTTGGTTCACTATCGGGTTGACCAAACCGCGGCCCAGCGAACGCTCTCCGACCTGCATGGAGAGGGGCATGCATTGTGTAGTGGCGATCTCGCGGAACCCCGCGTCGCCGAACAGTTGATCGAGAGTTGTGTCGGAGAACTTGGCGGCCTGGACATTCTTGTGAATAACGCCGGCATATTTGAAGCCCATCCGATTGAGAGCATCACATACGAGGACTGGCAAAAGGCGTGGTCCCGCACCCTGGCCGTCAACCTGATGGGGCCGGCAAACCTGGCTTGGCTTGCGGTAAACCATATGAAAGAAAACGGCGGAGGGCGAATCGTGAACGTGGGATCCCGCGGCGCGTTTCGAGGCGAGCCGCGCTGCCCCGCTTACGGCGCAAGCAAAGCCGCCTTACACGCTATGACGCAGTCGCTCGCCCAGCGGGTCGCACCGCTTGGCATCTTCGTAGGTGCCGTCGCACCCGGCTTTGTGGAAACGGATATGGCGAGTACGGTTCTCAATGGCCCGGACGGCGATAGCGTGCGGAACCAAAGCCCTCTGGGTCGGGTTGCACGTCCGGAGGAAGTCGCCCACGCCGTTCTGTTCCTCGCGTCGACTGGCGCTGAGTTTTCGACGGGAGCCATCATTGATGTCAATGGCGCCTCGTATCTCAGGACATAAATTAGCCGCTTCGATCCACCTTGGCCACATCGCAGGCCATCCGAAACAACGTCTCTGAGAGATCACCAACCTCGTCCATCAGTTGCTCGCACCCCCGAATGGTGCACTCGTCATAGGCTGACAACGGAACACTCCAATTTGCACTTTCCACGTCATAGCCCTTGCGCGTCAGGCAGGCCACGCGAAAGGCATCGATCATACAAAAGTGGGTCGCCTCATTATCTTGTAACTGTGGGGGTGCGGTGCACTCGGGTGCCGCCTTCGCAAGGGGGGCAACCACGAGGAACAGCAGGAATAGCATTCTTAAGAACATGGATGTAATCGGCATACGTTGGCGATACAGTAAAATCCTAATCTGCTATGCATGGAAGGAGTCAGCCGTGAAGTATTTAAGCATTTTTATAGCAGTTATTCTGATGGGCGTGGGACTTCAGTCCAGTGCTCACGACCAGGGCAATACGATTGAACAGGCCATTAGTTACCGCCAATCGGGTTTTCGAATGATGGCGTGGCATTTCAAACCCATGGGCGCAATGGTTCAGGGCAAATCCGAGTGGGATCTTGCGCTATTTCAGAAACATGCTTCGGCGGTAGCGGCTCTTGCCCCCCTGCCTATCAACGGATTTATTGCCGACAGCGACATGGGAGACACCCATGCGAAGAGCGAGATCTGGGAAAACTGGGACGATTTCTCAGAAAAAATGCAGGCGCTCGTGACGGAAACAGCAGCTCTTGCACAAACCGCCTCGGGTGGAGATAAAGACGCAATTAAGGATCAGTTCATCAAAACTGCCGGCACCTGCAAAAGCTGTCATAAGAAATACCGCGAGAAGATGTAAGCCGTACGCCGAGCGGCAAATCGATCGCGCGGCTCCTTGTATTTATCGCCTACTCTTCACTCATCGGGTGTGTGCACCATTCACCGCCGTCATCGAATGACGCGGTGTACTGCAATGACGTGCCACACCCGGCTGACTGGGCCTTTGCCGGCGGGGGAGGCGGAGGACGCCCCTCCGACTGATCTCCCGGATGTGGGTTTTCTAAAGCGCGGTACCTCGCAGCCCTTTTTGTGACGCGATCAGGTGCCGATGCCCCACACCAAAAGAGTCCCCACCACAACCAAGATAGCCAACGCCCACCACGGCGACCGAAGTTGAGGCGCCGCCATCTCGGCCGGTAATCGCTTGCGACCAAGGATCATTGGGAGAATCAGGTTATTTCTCTTAAAAATCCAGTAAGCGACCACCGCCACAACATGAAGAACGACCGCTGCCAATAGAGCGTTGAACAGCAGATGGTGGATCCCCGTCAAGCGGTCGCTCAGCGCTTTACTGACAAGCGAGCTTAATGGGCCCTCAAAAAAAATGTCATCGTTTGAAAAAAGGCCCGTAACAGCCTGAAGCAGAAGTAAGGCCAACAGAAGGACCACCGACCAGCCGCCGGCCGGGTTGTGACCTGCGTGCAAGGATTCATCCCCTTGCCCGCGCCACTGACGGAAATACCCGATCACCGCGCGGGGACCTTTCAGGAACTTTGCAAAGCGCGCCGTTTCGCTACCGATAAATCCCCAAATTAGGCGCGCCAAGACCAGCGCAAGTACCGCTGTGCCCAACCAGCGATGTACGCCCATCCAGTCGCCTTCCGATTCCGCCGTCGCCCAAAGCGCCATGAGAAGTACAACGAGTACCCAATGAAACACCCGCACACCAAGATCCCAGACTACGATCGTTGTTCGCTTGCTCTTCATGGACATCTTCGGACCTGTGCTGTTCAGCGTCTCAAGAGAATCATATTAGCGACCAAACCTTAACAGAACATGATAAGCGCCGGCTTGAACAAAGCCCTCACCAGGCGGGGGTAAGATCGATCTATGACGTCTCAAAACACAACACCGTTCCGATATGCCGCGGGGACGGTCTTTCTGATTTGTGCGCTTCTACTGGGCTATGCCTACTGGCTTCAACACGTAGACTTCCTCGATCCGTGTCCGCTTTGTATTTTTCAAAGACTGGCTTTCTTCTGGATGGGTGCCGCCGCGCTGGCTGCTGCTGTGCACGATCCGGGACCGTTCGGCCGCGCCGTCTACGCCCTCGTGACGGCGTTGGGCGGAATGGTCGGTTCCTTGATCGCCGGGCGGCACATCTATCTCCAGACGCTGCCGCCCGATCAGGTACCCGAGTGCGGCCCCGGTCTTGAATTCATGCTGTCTACCTTGCCCTGGAACGACGTGGTTGAGAAGGTACTAACGGGATCCGGTGAATGCGCCGACATATCATGGACGTTTTTAAACCTCTCCATGCCGTGGTGGACACTTTTCTGGTTTATCGCCTTGAGCGTTCCCCTCGCGGTCTTTGCCCGGGGCAGGACCTGAAGCAGGAGCTATCCGGCTTCAGTCCAGTAGCCGGTTATCCCGCCCGCGCTGACGCATGAGAGCGCACTGGTCTTCGGTTAACTTTACGTTGTCCACAGAGGTATCGCTTCGCATCAGATTGCCGGAAGTGTAGACATGCGTCCCGTCGTCCAGTAGCACGTGCACCAGCTCATGAGCGAGCGCAATGTGCGGGTCTGCGCTCATCTCCGTTAGCCATACGGTAAAACGCAAAACCGGATTGGCACGACTGTTTGATGTGCCAAAAGTCATGGCGTCGAATGCCGGTCGATCCAGGGTGTCTTTCACAAAAAATACTCGCGCTCCACGATCCAACACGGCCTCGGCGAGACGAACAGCATTAGGGCGCGAAAAGTCACGCAGAGTTTCGTTGGCGCTCAAGCGAAGAAAGTCTCTGACCTGCAATCCAATTCCGCACTGCCCGATGATCTTTGCCGCCTCACTCATAAGCGCCTCGACCCGGGCAGTGGTCCAGCCCGTCTCCTCAATCATCACCAGCGTCGGACGAAAACGAAGTTCGTGGTCGACCGGGCCACTGCTGAATGACTCAGCCGCAATCTGCATCGATTGCACGTCTGCGGCTCGCGCAAGATCGGAAGGTTCGCGTATCCAACCGACTTTTACAAAATTTCCGGGTTCAGGATCCGCCAGGGCAAAAATCTGCTCCCGCAGAGCCTTTGCATCCAAACCGGGCTGTTCTGCGAGAATGCGGGCCGCCAGTGCAGTGATTCGCGCTACCGCATAACTGGATCCCGAGACATCTCTCGGCTTGCCATAGAAATCGACCGTGGCGATGTGCTCTCCGGGAACTAGCAGATCAACGCTTTCCCGCCCCCAATTTGAACCCTGCGCGGGGAACCCATCAGGCGCTACAGAGGTCACCACGATCATATTCTCAAGTGGCAGAACTGCCGGGAAAACCGGCTCCTGATCGATATCACGCCCGTCGTTACCGGCAGACACAATAAACAGAAGTTCCGAATGTTTAAGTGCTGCCTCCTCAAAGGCCATCCAATCGCGCTCATCAGAACTGCCCAAAGACATATTGATGATCTGAGCGCCGGACTCTGCCGCCGCCGTTACCAGGTCACTCATGCGCTCCATATTCGGGCGCGGATAGCGGTAAGGTATCAGACGAATCTGAGGCGCCTCCCGCGCAATAATCCCGGCTACCCGCGTGCCGTGACGCTGCGGAAAAAATATCGACCGGCTGGGATGAGAATCAAACGGCCGTTCGTCCATATCCCAAAAATCAAAGCCCACGAGGCGCCCGTCGTCATGACGGGCGAGCTTTTCAGCGATTGGCGGCAGAAGATAATTTACGCCGGAGTCAATCACGGCAACGGCTACACCAACCGGATCGACTCCCTTTGGCGGTTCTGGATTCATCGGAATCTCCGGCTCAGCGAGATTCCACTTCGGATCGAATATTTGCAGGGCCGATGCCTGGGACCCGTCGTATCGAATACCGCGCACCTGGCGAATATCACAGGCGCCATCAGCCAGGATCAATAGCTTTGGTCGCGCCTTCGCATCAGAAAACTCGACGCTGATGCGTCGCAGTTGTCCTTGAGGCGCGATGCGCTCGACGGACGCCGTATCACCATCTTGGAAGTTGAAGCGCTGCCGCCAGCCAAAGATCATCTCCCCGCGCGATAGCATCTGACGAGGATCGCTGGCAGCATCGGCTAATTTTTCATCGAACGGGATCTCATCAAGATCCTGACAAGCCCATGCCACCAATTGCCGGGCTCGGTCGCGATCGGTTGCGGATGAGCTCGCCCCTGCCGTTGAAAGAACCCCGCTCGATATCATACTGACCGCAAGCGTCCAACTCAGCAGCCCACGCCAGACATGAGGAAAAACCGAGCGGCGCGACATGGTCTTTGTCAGTCTCGAATTGCCACCATATCAATCTCAACCAACGCGCCTCGAGCGAGCCCGGTCACACCAATGCAGGTTCTTGCCGGCAAACGACCCGGCGCAAAATAGTCCCGATAGGTCCAGTTCATTTCCTCGTAATCCCGCTCAAAATGCGTCAGATACACGCGACAGGAAAATACGTTCTCGAGGCCGAGCCCCATTTCCGTCAACACAATAATGAGGTTATCCATCACGCGACGTGTCTGCGCCACGATACCCGCCGGAAGCGGCGCTGAATCATCATCCGGATCGGTCGGCATCTGTCCCGTGAGTTGGATCCAACCGTTTGACTCGGCAGCATGGCTGAATGGGGCAACGTGCGTGGGTGCCTTGTCGAAATTATGAAAAATCGGCAGCTTGCTCAATCGCTATCTCCTAAAGGTTAACGGCCGTCCAACAACCAGCCAATCCCAATACCTGTGCAGGGCATACGCCATGAGGGTCAACCCCATCGATACAAAAGCCCAGCCGACAACGTCATCGTGCGGCATCCACGCCGGCACACCAAAGATCACCATTGCCAGCCAGCTACTCCAAATCACCAGCCACCCCAGGCGATAAACAGGTCTTAGAACGTTAGTGCTGCGGGGACGCCGAACCAATGCGCGTAATCCGGTAAGGTTAGAATTCTCACACGATATCACAGGCGTTTCTCTCACAACTGGGTAACCGGCGAGCGTGTTTTATGGTCATTGTCGTTTTTGAATTCGAGCCCATGCCCGAGTATGTCGACCGGTATTTTGAACTTGCCGGGGCACTGCGTTCCGAGGTCGAGCAAATTGACGGCTTCATCAGCGTAGAGCGATTCGAAAGCGTTAATCAGTCAGGACGTTTTGTGTCGGTATCCACCTGGCGAGATCTCGACGCCGTTAAAGCATGGCGCGAATTCGCCGAACACCGGCAAGCGCAGGACGAATCGAAAGACCGTGGCATGTTTCGCGACTACCGCATTCGCGTAGCCAGCGTCGTGCGCGATTATCATCTTTAAAAAAACTATCGATATGAAACCCATCGCAACACTCCAAAAACCCCTTGAACACACCACGCTGGTGGATTGGGGATCGCCTGCGACGATGATTGAGGGCCGCTCGCAAACGCGTGGTGCGCTATTGCACAAGGGGCCGGACGGAGCTTCGGAGTGCGGGTTTTGGGAATGCACGCCGGGCGTGTGGGCTTGTGAAGTCACCCGTGACGAGTTCTGCCACTTCCTTGAGGGAGAAGCAGTTTACGAGGCGCAGACCGGCGAGGTCACCGAAATCAGGGCAGATACCATTGCATTCTTTCCAGCCGGATGGACGGGCCGCTGCCGCGTTATCAAGACAGTCAAAAAGGTTTATATGATCCGATAGCGCCTAATGCTTCGGGCGGGTCATGGCGATCTGATGCAATCGCGCGAGTACCCCAGCGGCCTGATGGCTTTCCGGCAAGTCCTCGTCGACTAGGCTTGAGCACAGCGCCGTCGCTGCCGAAAGACTTCCCGTCAGCGAATACGCGGTCATTACCGCGTCGCGGACCAGCATGGACTGAACGACCGGCGCGGGTATCTGACTTTCAGACCTTGGTTCTACGCTTTTTTCCATACCCTTTTAATGCGGGCATCTTGCGGCGTTTCAAGGGCTGCGAAAACCCCACCCTTGATGGGTGCCTTTACCGTTCGATTCGACCGAGATGGTCTTTGTAGGTATGCTGTTGGGCAGCACCTTTTTTAGAGGAAAACCATGAAAACATCACAGAAATTCTGCGCATCCCGCGCTGAGGACGCCAAATGGACCCAAGGACTTCGAAAGTTCTTTGAGTATCGGGATCTCGGGATCAGCGCCGCCACCAACGGCGAGTACAACGCCCATGTCATCCGAGTAAAGCAGCCCGTCACCGAGTTCCCGCATACAGGACCTCACGTGCATGATCTGAACTTTCAGATGATCTACATCCTAAAAGGATGGATTCGCTTTACCTATGAGGGCGAGGGCGAGTTTACGTTTCAGGCAGGCGACAGTTGTCTGCAACCGGCCGGTATCGTGCACGACGAGATCGCCTGTTCGGATGATCTCGAGCTGATCGAATTTACCTCTCCGGCAACCTTCGAAACCCATCGTCTCGAACAGGCCGCCTCCTGATCGCGCGAGTTAAAGCTTAAAAAATTCGCTGGTCTTCTCGCGCCCAGAGGTTGTGGGTGAGGACGCCTACGCGGGACTCGATAGCCTCCATAGCGTCAAGAATCATATCCTCGCGGTAGCGCCGCCCGATAATCTGCACACCCGCAGGACGCTCGGCCACCATGCCGATGGGCGTCACGCCCGCAGGCAAACTAAGCCAGTTAATGCCCGTGCTGTAGATCGCTGAATCAAAGAGCGTGCGGGTGCCCGCGAGACTCCGTTGATCACAGTCCCAGTCTGGAGTGGGCTGCAGAAAGTAAGGCGTAAGGATGAGCGGCGTTTTATCCAAAAACGCATTCCATCGGCGGGTCATTGCGGATCGTGCCTTTATGCCGACCTGATACTCCACAGGGTTTGCGGTCTGACCCATTTCAAAGTACCACTCGAAGATCTGCTGAATGGTTTCGCTTCCGTGCGCTCTCGCCAAAGGCATCAGGAATGCCTCGAGCTCTGCGCCTAAAAACCGAAACCAGTCTCTCGCTGCGTCATCGACAGAGGGCGTATCGACTGACTCAACCGCATATCCTGCATCTGAAAGATAACCGGCCGCTTGATCAATTGAGGCAGCAATATCCGGATGAATCGGATGCCCGTATGATTCGGTCGTGACCCCAACCCTGATGGGTCCGTCCTCCGTCGGCCATCCCTCAAACGGCACGGGCATCCAAAAAGGATCTCGGGGATCCCCGCCTGCCATAACTCTCAGTGCCACGCGTACATCTCTGACTTCTCGGCAGATGGGTCCCTGGACCGAGATAAGCTGCGCCAGCAGGCCCCGCTCCTCCTGTGCCGACGGCAGATACGCCGGCACCCGCCCAAAAGTCGGCTTCACCGTCGACAGCCCACAGTTAAAAGACGGACACCGAAGGGACCCACCGATGTCATTACCATGATGAATGGGACCGAAACCGGCAGCCGCAGCAGAGGAAGCGCCGCCCGAGGATCCCCCGGGAGAAGCTGTTTCGTCCCATGGGTTTAGCGTTCGACCGTGAAGCGGGTTATCGGTTGTTAAGCGCATGGATAGTTCGGGTGTATTCGTTCGCCCCACAATGATCGCACCCGCCTTTCGCAGATTAGCAACGACCGGTGAGTCATCTGGCGCTATAAGATCGGCGAAGGCTGGCAAACCATTTGGGGTTGGCTGACCTTTCACATCGATGTTCGACTTAATGGTCACGGGTATACCGTGCAGCGGTCCGACGGGCTTGCCCGACGCGAGTTGCTGATCGGCCGCGCGCGCATCATTCAAAGCCTCTCCGGTAAGATCGTGAATAATGGCGTTAAGTGTTGGATTCAGGCTCTGCATCCGCTCCGTTACTGAGGCAACCAGAGCCTCTGCCGAAAAGCGCTTCGCCTGAATACCGGCTGCGGCATCACAAGCGCTCAGTTTCCAAAGTTCGTCAGCCATCGGGGCTCCTGCAAAATCGTCTACGGCGGATAACCTGTGGGACGGCAGTCCGTCGGTGGTATGTTTAACTGTAGCCCTCAAGCATAGAGGAAGAGCTGACGCGCGCAAACCTTCGGTGACAAAACTACTTTCCATCACAATAAGCCTCGCGCTCTTGCTTCTTTCGTCGGGGAAAACTCTTGCTGACGAAGCAAGAACCATCGGAGTGCTTGCCTTTCAGGGGCCGGCCGAGGCTCTCGATCGATGGACCGCTACCGCCACCTACTTATCCGACCAGATCGAGGGCGTGACATTCTCCATTCAGCCACACACTCTGGTCTCGCTGCGTGCTGCAGTGGAGAACAATCAGATCGATTTTGTACTGACCAATCCGGGCCAGTATGTTCGGCTGGAACACTTTTTCGGCGTGTCGCGACTGCTCACTCTGCAGATTAATCACGGCAGCCACGCACATGACGAATTTGGCGCCGTCATCTTTACGCGGCGCGATCGTACAGACATCAAGAATCTCACTGATCTCAAAGGCAAACGACTTGGCATCGTATCTACGGCTGCATTCGGCGGATTCCAAATGGCCTATCGGGAAATTCGTCAGGCGGGCCTGGACCCTTTCACCGACACCCGCGAGCTCAGGAACTTTGGCTTTCCGCAAGATGCTATCGTTGAGGCCGTGCGCTCCGGCGAGATTGACGCCGGAACGGTACGGACGGGCGTTCTGGAAAAACTGATCGCGAACGGAACCATCGGCGTTGCCGAGTTGAAGGTGCTGAATTCACGAGATTTCTCGCCGGGGTTTGACCTACTCCACAGTACCCGGCTCTACCCCGAATGGCCGCTTGCCACACTCAGAAGCACACCGAGTGAGCTCTCAAAACAAGTGGCACAGGCGCTTCTGAACTTACCCCCTGACCATGCCGCAGCGGTGCGGGCCCGAATCAATGGGTGGACTATCCCGCTCAGTTATGAACGGGTGCATGACCTGCTTCGGGAGCTGCAAATCACGCCTTACGAAATCCGGCCACTTTCATTCTGGGACACGCTCAAGGTTTACCGCAACGAACTGATCTTTGCTCTGATTATTATGATGACGCTGATCGTCACAACGGGATTTATCTATCGGGTGAATCGACGTCTGCGTGTGTCACAACTGCAGATTGCCGAGCATCGCGACACGCTGGAGAGGCGCGTCGCCGAGCGCACAGAGGCATTGAGCAAAGCCAATCTCGCGCTCAGCAACGACATTCAGCAGCGACAAAAAATCGAGGCACGTCTTGAGCGCTCACGACGAGCACTGCAGGATCTCTATGATATTTCAACAGCGAAAGACAGGGGCCACCAGGAAAGCCTTCGCCAGCTTCTAGTTCTCGGCCGAACATATTTGGATGCGCAAGCAGGCTTTCTTTATGACGGCTCACCGCTTAAGGCCGTGATAGGCGACCTATCCCAGAGCGCAATCCCGAAGGAGAAAGTTCATGCTGAGGTTGAATCGGTCGCGCTTCGATGGCATGACGAGGCCTCCGATCTGGCCGACCTCCGAACTAAGAATGGTACGCAAATTCTCGGGATAACTGTGAACACAGCCGAAGAGTCTGGTGGATTAATCCTTTTCTACGGAATCGAAAGCAGCCTGGAAGACGAAGACCGTGAAATTATGCGGCTCATCAGCGAGTTCATCGGCTCAGAAATTATCCAGCAGGCAATCGAAGAAGAGAGCATGGAGCATCAGTCGCAACTCAGCCACGTGACCCGCGTCAGCACCCTTGGCGAGATGACCTCTGGTCTTGCTCATGAAATCAATCAACCCCTGACGCAGGCGCTGAATTATGTGAATGGCACCCTACGTCGGCTGCGCGCCAGGCCGAACAATCCAAGCGAAATTGAAACGGGGCTTAACCAGGCTGCGGCCAGTATTGGTCGCGCGACCGACATCATCCAGAACCTTCGCCGCCTGCTCCAGACCGGCACTCCCGAAAAGCACCCTTTTAACCTGACGCCATCGATCCAGAATGTGGCCCGACTTTGTGGCGCTGAAGTCCGACAGAAGCGCCTTACGCTCAATTGGGCGCTTCCGGAACACCCGATTTGGGTAACCGCTGACCGCATCCAGATTGAACAGGTCATCCTTAACCTGCTGCGAAACGCGATCGACGCGGTGCCGGTGGAAGGCATCATCCGACTCGTCGTACAGGTAGACCAACATTCCGTGCAGCTGGAGATAAAAGACAACGGACCGGGCTTTCAAACTGACGATTTAGAGCAATTATTTGAGCCTTTTTATTCAACAAAGAACTCCGGACTTGGCCTTGGACTCTCCATCTGTCGGAGCATCACCCGCGCACACAACGGCTCGTTGCGGGCAGGCAGTTCGCCGGAGGGTGCTAGCTTTATACTGACCCTGCCACTGAGTATGGATAATGTCTGAAGAAATAACCGTATTTGTTGTTGATGACGACGAGGGGGTGCGCGAGTCGCTTCGGTGGCTGCTGGAGTCTGCCGAGCTGAAAAGTCAGTTGCATTCCGACGGCGAGGATTTCCTGGCGCGGTATCTGCCCCACACCCTGGGCTGCGTACTTCTTGACGTACGCATGCCTCGAATGGACGGACTTGAAGTGAATCGTCGACTTCATGCGATTGACCCGAACATACCTGTCATTGTGGTAACGGGTCACGCCGATGTGCCCATGGCAACGCAAGCAATGCGCGAGGGCGCCTTTGATCTGATCGAAAAGCCCTACACCGATGATCACCTGCTGGAGCGCATTCATGCTGCTGTGGATCAACACCGCCAAAAACGGGATGAAACGCAGCAACACCGTGACGCCCATTCAATCTGGACCTCGCTGACCCAGCGTGAGATCGAAATTCTTGAGAATGTGTTTAACGGCAAAACCAATCGCGAAACTGCCGACGAACTCGGCATCAGTATCAAAACCGTTGAACTGCATCGAGCAAATCTGATGAAGAAACTCGGCGCAGGCGGAACGGCGGATCTGGTCCGAATCACCGCCGAGCTTAAACTGCTCGACTTCTGAGTCTCTTTTGCGTCTCGCCTGAAGAGACGCAGCGTTATAGGGTAAACCCCTATTGGTGACCCAAACCGTTTCCAGTTAAATGGCAAATAGGGATCACCGTTCCCTCGAAAAAAAGTTTAATTGATCTGAAGGAGTGATAGTGAGTATGAAAATCTTTAAAACCCTTGCGGCCGCCCTAATTGGCGCGGCAATGGCGCTCGGTCTGTCGACCTCCGCGTCGGCCGATGGCCACGGCTACGGCAAACAAAAAGTCGTGTACCACGTGAACTACTACGACGCCAAACGTCAAACCGGCGCCCTGCGCAATATTCAGAACCACATCAATGCCGTTGGGGCCGAAAACCTGGACCTGCGTGTTGTCATGCATGGAAACGGTCTTTCGCTTCTGCTCGAGCCCGATCAGGTCTCCAAGACCAAAATGAAATCGGGTAGCGCAGACGACGACATGACCGCTCGCATCGCAAACCTCAAAAATCAGGGCGTGACGTTCAAGGTCTGCGCAAACACGCTTAAGGGCAGAAAGGTTGCTCTGGATATGCTCTACGATGCATCCGAAAGCGATATCGTCCCAAGCGGCGTTGCTGAGATCGCCCACCTGCAGGGGCAGGGTTTCGCGTACCTGCGACCCTAGATTTCGATTCTCTCGCACCGCCGATCCGCTTGACCTCGGATCGGCGGTTTTTTTATGTTCGGACGTTCAGATGCGGCAACTGCGCGGGTAAACCTGAATACGCGGCACTTTACCCTCGCGCAACTCCTCTTGAATGCGCTCCCAGTACGGCACACTGGTTAAGTCTCCGTGTACATCGCGGAACAGCTTCCGTAGCTCGGGGTCTGAGATTCGAAGACCCCATTCGATCTCTTCGGGAAGGAATATCACGCCATCCTCAAAATACCAGCTGGGAATGTCTTCCTCTCCATCGTAGCGATCCTGATTGCTCCGAATTTTGACTTCGGTAAACGTTTCCAGCGCGTCGTAATCAAAGAGATAAACCCGAATGTGGCTGCCCACACCATAGTTTCGCCCATCGAGGTCGCGGTTAAAGATGTTGCCGGCCATATTGTTCTTTATGCAATACCCCAGACTGATGACCGCCTCAGCGCACTCCTCCGCGGAGGCCTGCTCTAGGAACACCGGCAACGGAATCATCTTGCGCTGCACGATCAGATGATGGAAGAAAACATCTTCGCCCCGTAGCGATACGGCGGCACCCGCTGCATCGAGCATCTCCGAAAGCAACGCATCGGCAAAATGTTTTTTGGGCAGCGTGACGTTGTAATAAATGGCGTTGTCCAGCATCGATCCGGTGCGGTTAATGTCATGCACCCGCCGATACTTCTCGAGCACCGACGGCACCCCCTCAAAATCACCCCATTTGTAATTCTCGGTCGGGTGATCGCGAATAACCTTGAGGTTATAAACCGAGCCCGGCGCCTGGAACCCTATTGCGACGGTGCCGGGAAACCCAATCGCCGTATCGAAGATGGCTTCGGGCGATTCGAGTTCCTGCGCCAGCTCCTCCATCACCGCAACCTTGCCAAAGTGATTGAATCCGATAGACGAGTAGTGCAGGCCGAGAGGACGTTTTGGCATGATGCCGTGCAAGAACTTGGCCAACTCGTGATACTGATCATTGGTGACGATGAAATTCGCACGCGTCGTACTGAACAGATTGTGTGCCTGTGCTTCATCGCTCAACACAGCATCGATGTAGATGCCCTGCTCATCAATCTCCAGCGCCAGAATTAAAGGCGTGACCTCGTGAGTTTTCAGTCGAACGCGACCCACAACGTACACCCCGCGGTTGCGAAAGAATCCTCCGCGAACCACATCCACGCCTTCAATCTCATTGATCAGTCCGCGTGCCGAAAAGTCTTCTGTCACTCGGACCACAACACGCGCAACATCGTCGTCTTTATTCCGATACGGGACGGAGAACGCCGTAACCGAAAGCATCGCGTTGATCAACGATTCGTTGACCTCAGTGGCGTCGGTCACCAAAATCGCGTGGCCCTCATCGGTGGCGGTCGACTTAATTCCCACCTGGTAGTCCACCGGATACCACTCATCAAAGAAAACCACCCGCCGCACCGAGTGCAAAAATGCCAGGGCGAGGTCCGCTTCGTAGCGACCCGCTGTCGCTTCCCGGAAGAACAGTTCCAGCTGATCCCATAAGGCTCCGGCGTTAACCGATTTTGGGTATTCGGACATGAGCGTCTTTGCAAACGCGTACATTCGCTCGCTGTAGAGCGTCAATCGCTGACGGCTGTTTTCGATGGACTGAGGAAAGTCGCGAGACTCAAACGCCGCCTTGGCTATCTCGGGAATCGCGCAAAAATCCCGGTAGTACTCGTCGAACACATCAAGCGCCCACCGCGACAAGATATGCGCGCACTGCTCATGGTCGCTGGCCAAAACCAGCGCCTCGTGATCAGCAGCATTTTGCGGCAGTTGAATCGAGTGGGTCATCGCGCCGCGCCAATGCCTGCGATTGAGCGCGTCAGGACGGGATTAATCGGCGCCGAGAACGCTTGAGACGCGGATGCCGGACTGCTCAGCGATTTCGGCGGCCGAAAGTTTTGCCCCATCTTCGGTTCGAACCCGCTGTATCAGGATCGATCCGCCATTCGCCGCGACGGTCATCCCGCGTTCATCCATCGCAACCACCGTACCCGGGTCGCCATCGACCCCGCCGCCTTTACTGCTATCAAAAATTGTGAGCTTCTTTCCAGCAACGGTTGTCCATGCCCCCGGCTGCGGATTTGCTCCGCGGATCATGTTGTAAACGGTATCCACAGGCTGACTCCAGTCAATTTGCACATCCTCTGGACGACACCATCCCTCATAGGTGCCGCCCTCAGGATCCTGCACCAGACGTGGCGCATTTCCATCGCGCACAAGATCCACGCCTTCGCACATCGCGGCCACACCCATGGGGAAGAGGTGATTGAAATAAAGCGAGCCCAGCGTGTCGTCCGGACCGATCTCCACTTCTTTTTGGATCAGAATCGGCCCCGTATCCAGCCCTTCGTCAGGCCAGAAAATAGAAAGCCCGGTTTTCGTCTCGCCAAAAATGATCGGCCAGTTGATCGAGCTCGGACCCTTATGCAGCGGAAGCAATGAGGGATGATATTGAATGGAGCCCAGGCGTGGTGCGTTAAGCGCGGGTTCGGGAACCAGCAAGGTGACATACGCCATCACGCAAAGATCAGCTTCGTGACTGCGCATCTGTTCAACCACGGCCGGATCTTTATAGGACGTTGGCTGGAACACCGGCAGACCTTTTTCTTCAGCAAATGCTTTGAGCGGATCAATGCGAGTACCTTTATCGGGCGCGCAATAAACGGCGCATACGTCTTCACCCCGATCCAGGAGCGCTTCAAGGACCGCTTTGCCAAAAGCCTGTTGACCATGAACAATTAATTTCATCTGCTTACCTTCCCGTCAAAACAATGAAGCCGGGGCTCAACCCACGCCAAGCCCCGGCCCGATAAAACGTCGATCCCGAGTCGGTTACTTGTACATCGTCTGCGCCTTGGTGCCCGGCGCATACTCGGTAGGATCAACCCAAATGTTAACGACCGCCGACTTACCGGAGCTCTGAACCGCCTCGCGGGCACGCTGCAGGGCGGGGGCAATCTGACCGGCTTCGGTCACCTCTTCGCCGTAACCGCCCAACATCTCGCCGAACTTGGAGAACGGCACATCGCCGAGAAGATTACCGGTATCGCCACGATCCTCGCCATATTTGGTGATCTGACCAAACCGGATCTGATTCATCGCTGAGTTGTTGCCAATTACAGCAATATATGGCGCGCCAAAGCGATTTGCCGTTTCCATATCAAAAGCGGTCATCCCAAAGGATCCATCGCCGTAATAGCAGAGGACCTCTTTGTTGGGATGCACCAGTTTACTCGCCAGAGCGAATCCGGTCCCCACGCCGAGCGAACCCAACGCGCCGGGATCCATCCAGTGACCGGGCGTGCGAGGCTGAACCGCCTGCGCACTAATCGTGACGACGTCGCCACCGTCACCAATATAAATGGTGTCCTCGGTTAAAAACTCATTGAGTTCCCATGCCACGCGATACGGTGAGATCGGACTCTTATCGGTTTTGAAGAGGCCCATTAACTTTTCGGTCTTGCCCTCTTCGAGCGCGCGCAACTGCGCCATCCACTCCGCACGGCCTTTTGCCCCGTTATCACCGCCTGCAGTAGTGGCTGCCAGCACGCCCGCAAGGACAGAACCCGGGTGGCCGACGATACCCAGAGACACATCCCGGTTCTTGCCGACCGTCTTGTAGTCCATGTCGATCTGCACGACGGTGGCTTCCGCGCGCAAGCGTTTGCCGTAACCCATTCGAAAATCAAATGGGGTGCCCACAATGATGATGAGATCGGCTTCTTTAAAAGCGTCCCCACGCGTACGATGGAAATGATGCGGGTCACCCGGCGGCAACACCCCGCGAGCGGCGCCATTGAAGTAAGCCGGTACGTTCAGGGCGCGTACCAGATCGATCGCCTCCTGGTGGCTGCGCGATGACCACACCTGCGTGCCCAGCAGGATCGCGGGCTTTTCAGACTTAACGATGAGCTGCGCCAGCGCATCGATATCCGCCGGATCGCCGATACTTTTGATGGACGACCGATAGTGCCCGGCCTGGGGCACTACTGCTTTGTCGGTGGCGACCTCACGATCAAGCACATCACGCGGGATCTCAAGATAGGCAGGTCCGGGAGCACCTGAAAAGCATTCACGAGCCGCCATGGAAATCATGTCTGCCACGCGCTCGGTGGAGCGCACCCCCGCTGAGAATTTAGTGATCGGCGCCATCATGTCAACATGCGGCAGATCCTGCAGTGAACCCATCTTGTGCTGGGTCAGCGCGCCTTGCCCGCCGATATGAAGAATCGGACTCTCGGAACGAAATGCCGTGGCCACTCCGGTCATGGCATTGGTGCAGCCGGGACCAGCGGTGGTGACGACGCAGCCGAGTCGACCGGTCTGACGGGCGTAGCCGTCGGCAGCATGAGCCGCCGTCTGCTCATGGCGTACGTCAATGATCTTGATGCCCTCGTCCAGACAGCCATCATAAATATCAATAATGTGGCCACCGCATAGCGTAAAAATAGTATCGACACCCTCCTGCTTTAGTGCCTTCGCCACTAAATGGCCGCCGGAGATCACGTCTCCCGACTTATCTTTTTGCGCCAGCGTATCCGTGGCGGTGTCGGTCTTTTTTAAATTTGCACTCATCCTGTCCTCCTCGAATGTGGACAATTAATTTGCCGAACTAGTGGGTCGGCTTCCTATTCAGTCTGGAAACCATGCGCTGCCGCAACTTAGCCCTGCCAGTGGCTTTCGCCACCCGATTTTGCGGCTCGCTTTCGCCTAAAATTTAACCAAACGGGATACAGTATCAAAGCGATAGCAATCAGGATGCAGCCTAATGCGATTGGGTGTTGCGCGGGGTTAATGAACGTTGTTATATCGCCCTGGCTCGAGATCAGGGACTGACGCATCGAGCGCTCTGCGAGCGGACCCAAGACAATCGCGAGAACAGCGGGAGCCACGGGGTAGTTGAGCTTACGCAGAAAATAGCCCCCAGCGCCCAGTATCAGCATTAACCACACGTCGAACATTCTGTCAGTCGTCGCGAAAACACCGACGAAACACAGAATAAAAATAATGGGCGTCAGAATGGTGAACGGCATAGCCAGCACTCGGACAAATAGCGGGATAAGCGCGAGATTTAGAGCCACCGTGACGAAGTTGGCAACGTACATCGACCCGATCAGACTCCAGACAAAGTCAGGATTGTTCTGAAATAGCAAAGGTCCTGGACGCAGACCCCAAATGATCATGCCGCCAAGCAGGATCGCCGTCGTGGGCGAACCCGGGATGCCGAGGGTGATCATAGGCAGCATCGAGCCTGTCGAAGCCGCATTGTTAGCCGCCTCCGGTGCCGCAACCCCAGCTATATTGCCTTTTCCAAAACTTTCAGGATCCTTAGAAAAAGTTTTAGCAAGGCCATAGGCCATCAACGATGCAGGTGTCGCGCCAGCGGCTGGCAGAGTCCCCACGAAGAACCCGAGAGTCGAGCCCAGCGACGTGGTGGGGAGATACTTCTTCACAGAGCGCAGGTGCTCCTTGAACTCTCTGAGAGTCGTCTTAACCTGTTCGAGTTTTATCTTGCCGCCGGTCTGTTCGAGCGTCCACAACATCTCGCCAATACCGTAAATACCAATGGCAAGTACCAAGAAGCCGATTCCTCTCTGGAACTCCACCATGTCAAAAAAGATAAGGCGGGGCTTTCCGGAAATAATGTCAAAGCCGACGGCCGCCATCACAAGGCCGAGCAGAATCGAGAAGATCGTCTTGGGGATGTCGTCGCCGCCCAGTCCGACAAATGTCGCGAACGCCAAGATCATGAGTGCGAACTCTTCTTGAGGGCCAAACTTCAAAGCGACGTCAGCGAGCGGAGGAGCGAACAACGTGAAGAGGATGATGGAAATGGTCCCGCCTATAAACGAAGCGACGGCCGCACCCATCATGGCCTGATTGGCTTGCCCTTTCTGGGCCATTGGTCGTCCATCAAAAACGGTTGCTACCGCAGTGGATGCGCCCGGGATGCCTAATGTGATTGAACTTATCGCACCACCGTACATGGCGCCGTAATAAAGAGCAGCGAGAAAAATGATCGCGGCGGTTGGTGGCACAAGAAAAGTCACGGGCAAGAGAATCGCCACGCCGTTTACGGATCCGAGGCCGGGCATTGCGCCTATGAACAGTCCGGCCATGCAGCCCGCGATAATCATCGCAAAGTTTAAGGGCTCAAACGCATGGAGCAATCCCATAGCTAAAAGAGCAAAAATGTCTCCCATGCTTCTTCTCTTATCCTAAATTCCGAAATGTTCTATTCGCTAGCCAATACGCGTCACATTAAATATTCCCAGCGGAAGTTATCGATCCAAAGAAATCCGTCTTCGAAGATCGGCAAACCCTTGGGAAGATACTTAGAAAGCTGCCACTCAAAAATAAAGTAAACCGTGAGAACGAGACCTGTGACCGCCACGGACGTGAGGCTCCACGTATGCTTTCCTATCACCCGCATATAAAAGCCAAGGAAAAGCGCGATGGATATATACGTGCCCACAACGGCCACAAGCGCGACCATCACAGTCAGCGCAATAAAAGATATGGCTACGAGAGGCAGGTGATCTGGATCTATATACGGCGCTTCGTTTCGACTTTCGGTTGTTGTCCGACGAACCCAACGGACCAGCGTCCATACCGATGTGAGCGCCATACCCAGACTGAGCCAGAAGGGCCAAACCCCAGATCCAGGTCCTCGTCCCGGCACCCAGCCAATTTTCAATCCATCCGAATGGATCGACCACATCATGCCCAACGAGAAGAGCAGCAGTCCGATCGCTGCCAATAATTCAGCCGTGCGTGTCGACATATCTTCTGCTCTCAGTAGGGCATCACCCGGGGCACTTGCCGCTGAGCCTTATGAAGCTGGTTTTACGAGCCCAGATCAGTAGGGGCGCCGCGTGAGGGCGCTGTATGGATGACACTACGCTACAAAATACCACTTAGAACATAGTTAGAACATAGCCGGGCCAGCAAACGCTGGCCCGGCACAACAACATGACAAAAATTACTCGCCGGTAATGGCTGCGGCACCCACCTGGGCGATCAATTTCTCATGCGCCACATACTGCTTGGCGTGGAAATCACCCAACTCGCCGCCTTTCAGCATTTTGGAGCAGGTCAAGCCATCGCTGACGCAGAAATCCTGCCACTCTTTGCTGTCAAACAACTCCTGAAAAAGATTAGTGTAGAACTCCACCGCGCCGGCGGACATTCCCGGCGGGCCATTCACCGAGCGCTGCATGTAGTACTCGATATCGACACCAAGCTCCTTGGCTGTCGGCACATTCGGGAAAGCAGCCATTCGCTCCCCCGTGAACTGGACGAGCGGCTTTGAACTGCCGGCCTCATAGAAAGACATCTGCTCGGACGGGTTGTTGACCGTAGAGTCGATTTGCTTCCCAATCAGGTTTTTCGCCACCGTACCACCGCCAGGAAACGGGATGTAAGTGACCTTGTAGTCAAACTCGGCCTCCATCATGGCAGTCAGCACGCTGTCCTCCTGACCGGATCCGGTACCACCCACTTTCCAATTTTTGCCAGCGCCCTTCACGGTCTTCACGTAGGAATCAAGATCGGTGATGTCCTTGCGATCGGTGTGCACCCAAAGCAGGAACGTATCCATAGCCATCAGGCCGATCGGGGTGAACTTCGTCGGATCGACGCCGAGACCCGGCTGAATGATGGGGGTCGTATAGAAGCTGTTGAGGGTCATCATCACGGTGTGATCGTCACCCGCTTTATCCTGCATGTAGCGCAGAGCCTCCGCGCCGGACCCACCCGGCTTGTTGATTGGGATAAACGGCCGTGGGCTCAGCCCTTTTTTCTCAATCAAGCCTTGCAGCAAACGCGCTATCTGGTCTGCACCACCGCCGGTGCCGGCCATAATGATGAACTCAACAGGCTTCTTTGGCTCCCAAGCCTGCGCGGGCGCGGCGATGAGCATCGCCATTGCTCCCAGCATGGCAGCGAAAGAACTAAATAGTTTTCCTTTCATCTTTTTTTCCTCACTTCTCCCTCTAAACGGAGATTAGTTGATACCTAACCTACAGCGCCCAAGAAGATCGAAATCCCCAGCAGGCAACCTTTCGGTCATCCCAGCGCCAAGTATGAACGACTGTGATCACACCAGAAGTTAACTTAACGAAAGAGCCAATAAATGGCCGTTCCTCCCATTATCAATATTTTCCTAGGCGTGTAAATTAAATTATCTGATGCAAGCCATTGACGTATTCTTATCAAAGAAGGTCGAGCGAGCACAGCGTCACACGGTCTCAGGGCGCCACCCAGTTCCCACTCCAGCCAGCCTCGCCCCAGCGGAAGACCGCTCTGCGATGACCCTCAACACGCAGAAAAAGCCAATCCAGGGTCGTCACCTCACAGGCCAGCACCGCAAAATGCTCTCGACCCGTTTTTTCATCAACCGGCTCAACAATGTCCAAATCGCGCTCATCGCACGGCGCCCCAGGGGCAAAGGGCGTCCGATAACACTGAGCGCTGCGCCAGGCACCATCCTGCCAGCGCCGCTCAGCAAGCGCATCATCGTGATGAATCCACGCATGCCCGTAGGCCCTGAGTTGAATCTTGGCGTCGCGGTCATAGAAGAGCCATGAAAAACTTGGATCTTCCTTAAGGTGGGCAATCTTAGGCGACCGCGTGTCGGTATGGCAGGTGAGCACACGGCTTGCCGGATCCGCCGAGCGGAGCACGACGGTTCGAACCTGTGCGACACCGTCGCCCACATTCGCCAATGTCGGCGTGTGCCAGGGATGATGTCGATCCTTCGCGGCTGTCGCGAGCGTTGTCCATTGGTCTTTTACAATTTGACTCAGAATAGAGATCTCTGGGGTCACGGGATATTGCTTCGGCATGATTTACTGTCTTAAAAAAGTTTTTTTTAAATCTAACATCCCGATCAGAGCAACCAAGTCTTATCGGCATCCGGCATTGCTCAGGTAAACGCTTTCGCTCTTGACGACATCACACCGGTCTATCTTTCATAATAAAGTAGTAACAAGAATTTCTGAGTCGTCACCCAAGATGCGCAAGAGCGAGCTGCCCCAGAAAATCTGCGAACATTGCAAACGACCATTCACCTGGCGCAAGAAATGGGAGCGCTGCTGGGACGAGGTACGCTACTGCTCTGAGCGCTGCAAACGCAGCAAGTCATCGGTCGTACGATCTTGAGCCCCTGGATTAAATCGCTGACGTTGGCGGGTGCGCTGCCGTTTTTGGTGGGCTGCGCACTTAAGCTGGGATGGGTTTCCCTTCCCGGGGTGGATGCGGATACCTGGTTATGGGGCTACGCCGTGGTGATCAGCGCATTTATGGCCGGCTCTCATTGGGGTATCGCGCTGAAAAGCGCCGACCTGATCACGCTTTTGGCCAGTAATGCGTTTGCGCTCGGCGTTTTCGCGATTGCGCTCTGGCTCAGAACACCGCTCGGACTCGCCCTGCTGGTCATGATCTTCGCCACCCAACTGCTGGTGGATCGAAGACTGCTGGCGCTCGCGCTGGCGTCCAATGCCTACTGGCGTCTTCGCCTTAAGGCGACCGGTATCGTCTGCGCGCTGTTGGCGACCTATCTCCTGATCGCGGTCAGCGTCCCATAATCTAAAGAGCGTCCGCGGCCCGTTTGGTCTCGGCCATAAATGCCTGAAGCTTTTCAGGATCCAGAGCGCCGTCTGTTCGCACTCCACTACACACATCAACCCCCGCGGGCAGAACCGCAGCAATGGCGTCAAAAATGTTTTTGCTCGACAGCCCTCCGGCGAGATACACCGGAAGATCCGTCGATTCAACAAACCGTCGGCTGATCGACCAGTCGTGCACGGAGCCGGTGCCTCCAAATTGGGGCTTTGCACCAGCCGTTCGACCCGAGTCCAGTAAAAACGCATCGACCCGCTCTGCATAGGCATCAACCAAGTCAAGCGCGTGCTCATTCTCTACGTGGATAACCTGCACGCGGCGCACGTGAGGCAATCTGACCCGTAGGCGCTCATGCTCTTGTGGATCGATATGCTGGACCACCTGCACCGTGTTGGCGCCGCAATGCACAAGCTCGGTTTCGATATCGTCTGCGCGCGTCTTACTGGTCAGAAAGAACGTATCGATATCCGAGGGCAGCGCCCCGACAATTGTGGCAGCTGCTTCCACACCGATAACCCCGGGACCTGAGGGCATCTCTCCCACAAGACCAATGGCGGTTGCGCCCGCCGCGCGCGCGAGAAGCGCCTCCTCCGCGTTAGCCGTACAGCATATTTTTATCTTCATTCGGTATCGCTGAGCTCGGGATCCCGATTTAAGAGAGCCGGCAGCAGTTCGTTTAAATCCCCAAAGAGCGCGGCGTCGGCAAGATCATCCATGGCCGTGGGCTCTGCGTTGACGATGATGATTTTTGCACCCCGCTCTTTTGCCATCGGCACGAGTCCTGCAACCGGATACACCGAAAGCGTAGACCCGACAGCGAGCAACAGATCACACGCGCAGGCCGCGCGCTCCGCACGAGCTAAGTCCTCAGGAATCAGCGACTGGCCAAAAGAAACGGTGGCGGACTTCAGAATCCCATCACACGCAGGGCAGGCAGGATCCTCTTCTCCCGACTCCAACCGCTGTAGGACCTCTTTCATCGGAGCCCGGTAGGTACATTCGAGACAGGCAACCTCGCGGATAGTGCCGTGAATTTCGATAATCCGACCTACGGCACTGCCCGCCATCTGATGCAATCCATCAATGTTCTGCGTCACCAGAGTGTGCAATTTGTCCGTGCGCTCAAAAGCCGCGATCGCCCTATGACCGATTCCCGGTTTCGCTGCCCATACCGGTGAATCACGACGTGATCGCCAGGCTTTCTTGCGGATGCGGGCATCACTGACGTAGTAGCGAATATCCGATAACTTTTCTGCGTCGGGATCTTTTGTCCAAACACCCTGGGGTCCACGAAAGTCGGGAATCCCCGAGGCCGTTGAGAGTCCGGCACCTGTCAGCACAAGAATCTTATTCGATTCAAAAATCCAATCGCGCGCGCTAATGAGTTGCTCTTTGTCCACTTTAATCTGTGCCGTGCTTTTCCCCGCAGAACCATCCGAGGGTATCTGATACAGTCGTTGATGAACAGACAACAGGAGAACATCATGTACTACCGGGTTACCACCTACTCTTTTGATGCGGCGCGGCGCGATGAGTTTCTGGCGCTGGCTGACACCTTCCGTGACGAACTCAACGCGATTGATGGCCTCGAGTCCGTTCATTCCTGCGAAATGGATGAAGGCGAAGGGATGATCGTTTCGCGCTACTCGAGTGAATCGGCCGCCAATGACGCCCAACCGCAGATTCAGAGTATTTTCGGACGGATGGCACCTTTTATGACATCGATGCCGGAGGTCAAAGGGGGCGCGGTTATCTGGTCGCTGTAAACGCGGCTCAGAAGATCCCGCCGTCAAGACCCGCTGCCATCGCGGCGCCGAGTTCCTCGCAAGAATCGGCAAAGTGATCGCGCCACTCGCCTTTTAATACCAGCGGCGGCTGGACCGCTCGCCAGCCGAGCCCTGCGGTAATGGATTCGATCGCGCGGCTTGTGCCTGTTCCGTCGAGACCCGCGCGTATAAATGCCGCATACGGCGTGCCGCGGGTGACTTCAAGGCAGGGGTTGTAGATACGGTCAAAAAAATCTTTAAGCGCGCCACTCATATAGCCAAGATTCTCGGTGGTGCCGAGCACGAGCGCGCTTGCCGATTTAACGTCGTTTGCGTCAGCCTCAAACGGCGTGCGAATGACGAGTCGCACCTCGGCGGCTTCTATGGAGCGAGCACCGGCTTCCACTGACCGCAGTAGTTTTTGGGTATTTCGCGAAGGAGCATGCGCAACCACAAGAAGCGTCTTCGAAACCATGGCGCTACCTTTGTCGAGCCTGCGATCCAAGTCAACAGGCGGTGTAGGGCTGGGACGCCTTAGGGCGAGAGTCAGCCGGTCCTGAAGATAGCTAACCGGCCAATAAAGAAAGGCCCGAGACTTGCCCGGGCCTTAATAACCGAGGAGGAAGGAGGGTTACATCGGGTCCTCATTCTATCAAAAACGTTTCTGTTTTTGAGCGTTAAATTGGAAAATTTCCTTTTATTATTAATTAGTTCCGATCTATCGAGCTATTCGAAGATACATCAATTGCTTGGATAAGAAAGCTCTAATCTACTTGAGAAGCTAAGGGTTTTACACGTCTCGAGCCAGCATTAAGCGACGAAATACTCGCCCGCATTAAAGCTCATCGGAAGCCCCTTCTCTTCGAACTCATCATCGGGGCAAACCACCACAGCGATCCCGAGAACCTTGAGTTTTCCCGCGATATGTCGAGCGCCAATGGAATCAAAAACGACGGGGCTAACGCGCCACTCAAAGTTTCCTCGAGTTTCCATGCGAAATAGCACCCGAGTGCTAGGTGGATCTGCTGCCATTTTTTCGTTCTGTCCGGCTGAAGGTTGCGGGTATCATCTCTGACAAGAAAAATAGCCGATAATCAATTGGCGCCAGCAGTTAATCATCTAGAGATTTTCTTGACCGGATGACATCAGACGCTCAAAACGAAACCGTGCTTTCCAACATCGGACTTGCGCTGGCTCGAGTCGCCCAGAGTCATGGCGTGGATGCAGGCGCCTTGATGCACGACGCCGGCATTGATACGGAATCGATTCATCAGAAAGAGAGCCGTATTTCAACCGTGCAGCATCAGGAACTCTGGAAGCTGCTGATCGAGCGAACAGGAAAGCCGTGTATTGGCCTGGACGTCAGCCGGTCTATTTCGCCCGGCGCTATCCATGGGCTCGGGCTTGGGTGGCTGGTCAGCGATACGTTAAAAAGCGCCCTTGAGCGACTGGTTCGATTCCAGCGGCTGGTCTCAACCAACGCCGATATCGAGCTTGCCGAGACCGCCGAGAGTTACGAACTGATTTATCGCGCAAAGACGCACCCCAAGAATTTCCAGACGGCCTCGGCTGACGCGCTGTTGATTCTCACCATGCGGCTTTGCCGGCTTGCGCTGAGCGAATCCCTTGAGCTAAAGCGCGTTGAGTTAGCTCACCCGGGCGCCGACTGTGTAGATGCCTATGAAGAGTTCTTTCGCTGTCCGCTTGAGTCAAACAGCGCTCGCTACGCGCTGATCTTTGACAAATCTACGCTTGACCAGAACCTGCCCGATGCCAACCCGCTGCTGGCCCGCATTAATGATGAATCTGTTACTGAATATTTGGCGCGATACGACCTGGCGGACTTCGTGACGCAGGTGCGAAAAATGCTGATCGAGCGCATGACGGAGGCCAAGCCGGATCAGGCCACGATCGCGCGAGCACTCAACGTGAGCGTTCGGCAGCTGCAGCGCGAACTTCAGGATCGTGGCTTTACCTTTAAGGGTCTTGTCGAGGAAGTGCGGCGCGACCTTGCTATCAGCTATCTCTCGGAGGGCGTGAAAACCATCGGAGAAATTACCTATCTGCTCGGCTATACGGAGCCTGCAAACTTCGGGCGATCGTTTAAAAAGTGGACAGGACAGACGCCAGGCGAGTTTCGGGCGTCCCGATAATGGCCGGTAAGGCGCTCACTGCGCGGAGATTAATCCCAGAGCTGCACCCACGAAAGCCGCTTCGCGACTTCCCCAAACCGCTCTCGGCAGTCGTTTCCTCCGCTGGTCTCCTCGCAGATTCCCTCGTAGTCACAGCCATGATCCCAGTGCGCATGGTTTGAATCCCACGCGGATTCCCCCACCGCATTGGTGTTACCAAAGTCGCTCTGGGATCCTTCACATAGCGAAGGATTCGCCACCGCCTCAGCTCTCGATATGTTGGAGTAGTTGTTGGTGTGACAGATAACGATCTTGCCCTCCCGGCCCTCACAGACCGCTTTTTTGGCCCCATACTCACACCCCCAGTTAATAGCGGGCGGCGGCACATAAAAGGTCGTCTCAATCCGAACCCCACCGGCTTCACCGCCGACCAGATCGGCTGAATCAATTTTTATGATTCCGCAGGTGAGGTTAACGATATCCTCGGGCGAAACCTCGCTGATGTCCTCAAGAAGTTTCCTAAAGTTTGCTTCGGTCATCGCAGCGATTTCAGACTCGCGGTTGCGGACCAGCTCCTCCGCGGTTTCAAAATTGCGATGCAGGCCGACCTCAGCGCCGGCCATCTTTTCCTGAAAAAAGGAAGTTTTGGCCGCGGCGAACACAACAATCGATAGCGCCAGCAGCACCAAAAGGCTGATTAGGAGCGTAAATCCGCTCTGCCGAGGATAGACCTGGTGGGACTTGTTCATGCGCTTTCGCATCTTATCCCAGCCCCCAAAACTCGCTATGAATAACCATTAGCTTTTTATTGTATTACGCAATTCTTAATAAAAAGTGGCCAAATTCGGTCTATTTACGGTCCAAAAGCACGTTTTTGCAGGTTTTGAGCAAAACTGAGATCTCCAAGTTAGCCTCCCAATGGCTGCCGTAAAGCCTCTCTCAGGATCCCACCGCCGATAACCAATGCTGTCGATAACGGCCGTCCGGGTCGTACCGATCGGCCTGTAGCTCAAGATTAAAAATCCGCCCGCCCCGCGGATCCGGCCCCACGCCGGCGATGTACGCCCAGTTACCCCAGTTGCTCGCCACGTCAAAGTCCACAAGACGACTTTCAAACCATGCGGCGCCCAGGCGCCAGTCAAGGCCGGCCTCATAAATCAGATAACTCGCCACGAGCTGGCGCGCGCGGTTGCTCATCCAGCCCGTCGCCTGAAGCTCCCGCATGGACGCATCCACAATATCCATGCCGGTAACGCCTGCACTCCATTGAGCGAGCGCCTCCGGGTTCACTGTGACATCAAGCGCTCGTCGCGTGGGCCCCGACCGCCTGAATAGACGCGAGCCCACATGGCGCGCATACCATCGAAAGAATTCGCGCCAAAGAAGCTCAAAGCGCAGCCAATAAGTGGATTCGTTTGCGCCGTGACTTTGCTCGTAATGAAGGATGTCGTGCCACACGGCACGCACAGACAAACAGCCATGAGCAAGCCAGGCCGATAAATGGCTGGAGTGGGTACGACCGGAAAACGCGTTGCGCGTCTTTTTATAGAACGACAGCGCGCCGCTGGCGAGATAAGCGTTCCAAAGATCGTTCGCGGCTCTCTCGCCGCCGCGAGCCTCCACCTCGGTCATGTCACTGATCGGGTAACCCAATGATTCCGTCAAAGCTTTCGGGTCCGGCCAGGGCTGCGCCGGCGATCCATCAAGCCTTGAGGTCGCGATCGGCGGCAGCGGCTCTGCCCGGTGTTTTTCTTCAATCGTCTTTCGAAATTTTGTAAAGCTCGAGGGCAGTTGATCCAACGCCATGATGATCTGAGACGAATCGAAAAGCTCGTCGGTAGGGACCGAAAGCACCTGAAGATCCAGAGCGGCGAGCGCGGCATTTTCCGACTCTTCTTCGGATGCCACCGGCAGGTCGGTTACGACCGATACAACTGCATGAGTCTCCAAAATACGGGACAACACTTCTACCGGGCCATCGGCATCTATCCAGAGGGCACCTCCGATCTCTTCAAGCGACGCCCGCAGCGCCAACAAAGACTCCGCGCGAAAACGGCGCCAATCTCGTCCTGATCTTGCCAACCCAAACTGCGAATCAGTCCAGCGGCGGGGCTCGAGACAAGCCAGCGCTACGACGGTTGCTTGCGCACGATGCGCTTCCTTCATCGCACGAGCAAGGGCCGGGTTATCGGTCACGCGGCAGGTGTCGCGCACCAACCAAACCACAAGCGCAGGATCAGAAGTAGTACTCATGGCAACCGAGGTGATTCGCATCAATAGCTCAGCTGAATAATAACCGGGGGCTGTCGCGCGCGGGTCGTAAGAGGCGGTGCACTAAAATTAAGCCACTGCAGTCTCTGAAACGCTTACATCTAATGGACTGGGAAACGATTCACACGTTGCTGACCGACACCACTTGGGTCGGGCTTGCGTTCGCCCTGGGCCTCAGCGCCCGGGTGGTCGGCCTGCCGCCGTTGGTTGGGTTTCTTGCCACGGGATTTGCACTCAACGCCTTGGGTGTCAGCGGCGGCGAGACGCTTCAGAAGATTTCAGATATCGGCATAACCCTGCTGTTATTCACTGTCGGGCTGAAGCTCGAGATCAAAACTTTGATCAAGCCTCATGTTTGGGCGGTGACCACCCTGCACATCCTGCTTGTGGTTTTGATTTTCGGGGCCTCGATCCTGCTTCTGGCCGCGCTTGGCACGCCGTTATTTACTGACCTAAGGCCGCAGCACGCAGCCGTTCTGGCATTCGCATTCAGCTTTTCGAGCACGGTTTTTGTCGTCAAAGTGCTCGAGGATAAAGCCGAAGTCAAATCGCAGTTCGGCAAGATCGCGATTGGCATTCTGGTGATGCAGGATCTCGCGGCGGTTGTTTTCCTCGCGACATCTGCCGGAAAAGTTCCCACGCTGTGGGCGCTTGCACTGCTGGCGCTGATTCCGCTGCGGCCAGTATTCCTTCGGCTTCTGGAAAAAAGCGGACACGGTGAACTGCTGGTGCTTTTCGGACTGACGCTGGCGCTTGCGAGCTCTGAAGTCTTTGAGCTGACCGGCATCAAGGGCGGTGTGGGGGCACTGGTCATGGGCGTCCTGATTGCCCACCATCCCAAAGCCTCGGAGCTCAGCAAAACGCTATTGAGTTTTAAGGATCTTTTTCTTGTCGGCTTTTTTCTCTCAGTGGGAATGAGCGGCGATCTGACGCTTATGGCCATCACCATGGCAGTGCTGGTTGTGCCGTTCGTATTTGTAAAATCCGCCCTGTTTTTTGCGCTGATGACTCGCTTTCGCCTACGTGCAAGAAGCTCGCTGCTCGCGTCTTTGAGCCTCAATAACTACAGCGAATTCGGGTTGATTGTCGCCGCCATTGGAGTCAGCAACGGCTGGCTGGATTCGCAATGGCTCGTGGTGATCTCACTCGCACTATCGCTCTCTTTTGTTGCGGCATCACCGCTGACCCACCGCGATGAGGCGCTTTACCGTCGCTATCGGGAATTCTGGCTGCGTTTCCAGAGACCAACGCGTCTTGCGGAAGACGAACCGGTCGAAACCCGCAATGCCCGAATTGCGATATTCGGTATGGGTCGTGTGGGCACCGGTGCCTATGAGCGAATGAAAGAGCGCTACGGGGAAACCGTTATCGGCATCGACTTCGATGCCGAACAGGTCAAATATCACTGCGAAGTAGGTCGCAACGTCATCCGTGCCACTCCAAGCGACGCGGACTTCTGGGAGCAGCTGCGCGGGCAACATAAGTTCGAGCTCGTCATGCTCGCGTTACCGAACCTCGATGCAAGCCTTAGCGCGCTTGA
>Ga0255778_10000714_pt1 | contig 30103 bp, 25 predicted proteins | sample 071ome_31_FD_179976 | JGI IMG/M metagenome (GOLD analysis project Ga0255778, IMG submission 179976) | Coastal salt marsh microbial communities from the Groves Creek Marsh, Skidaway Island, Georgia - 071405CT metaG (version 2) | ecosystem: Environmental > Aquatic > Marine > Intertidal zone >...
CGCCAAGATGAAATTTTCACTCCTGTTGATAACAGCAACATTGAGTTGCCGATTCGGTACTCTCATATCCCAACCGGTGTAGGTATTTCTGCAACTTACGAGGTTGAGTTGTGCAGGTCTTCAAGACTCATTGATTTGGATGAGTTGAATCTGAACGAATCATTTTACGAATGGGAATTTACACTAGATATCGACGGAGACCTCTACCCTCTCAATCTCACAGCACAATGTGGCCCTTCCACATCTTTGGGTGAGGAAAGCCGCTATGAACTACCTACCATTTCACCATATCAAACCGATTCCTTCACAATTATCATCAACCCGCCAAACCGACCGAATTTACTTTCTGGCGATGGTTGGGACTTGGAATTCAGGCTCTACCACCCAGATGAAAATGCTGGATACACTGTTTTTGACAGCGATATTTTCACATTCAAACTCGACAGCAGTGCGGACCCTGGATACAGTTCGATTCGAATTGATAATGACCTTGGGGCAATGGAAGGCGAAGAGGTCGTCGTAACTGCAAAACTTGTCAACTTTGGTACTGCACAAGCCATTGGTGTTGTACCAACCCTCTCATGTGATTATGCGGATGTTTTGACGCAAGCTGAAATGATTCCTATCCTCAATGACACCGACGTCGTCGAAATTGAATGGATTATTGTGCCTCACACAATGGATTGGTTTGAAACAGTGGCGCCTCTCGACTGTGAAGCAAGTCTCACAAGCACCCGCATGGAAGGAAATATGCTGACAAACGACAAAGTTCGCCTTGATGATGTGGACAGAATCTCAGCCGCTCCAAGCATCACAATTGCCTTTGCAGCGTTTACTGGTCTCCTCTTCCTTGCTTTCGTCTTTTCCCGACTCAAAGGACAATCTGAGCAATGGGGTCATTTCTCAACATATGCAGCAGTTTTAGCACTTGGTTTCGCCTTCTATCTTATGAACGTCGAATACTATGGCTATGGCATCCTTGCTATCACCGCATTATTCCTGTGGAGGGCAGCCTGGAAGAGCGGTGAAGAATTTAGGCTCGTTCACGAAGACTACCAGCGTGCTCGCAAAGGTAATGCAACCGTGTACAATGACCATCTCCAAGCGCTCAAAGATGGGCGAAGACAACTTCTCGTTATCCTATCGCTCCCCGTATTCGGATTGTATGCGGTAATTTTAGGTGTCCCACCACAATTGCCAACCGATAACACAAATCTTGGTTTCTTTGGAGCATACTTCGTGTTTGTATCATTCGGTGTCTGGTATCTCCTACGTCGATCGGATAGGATATATGGTAACCTCTACGGCCGACTGACCGATGTGGAAATCAAGGCAGTTCGTCTTGATAGAGATTTGAGGGACCCAGCAAGATTGCTCAACGAACTCGCAGATGATGGCATCGACTTTGAGAAATTCTTTGACTCACCTACTCAGGCAATCCCTGCTACACAATCAACATCTCAAGGCCAAAATGGCGGAAGCGTCAATGAAGAGGAATCCCATGACGATGGATCTTCAGATGAAGAATTCATGAACAGTGAAGACGATGGAGGTGAAATCAATGGTTGATGATATTTTCAATGATGTTCAAGGTAGCCTCGATGGTTCATCAGTCACAGGGATGTTGACTGGAGAAGATTTCACAGATAACATCTCAGAAACAGAATCAGACATTTTAGATGCGAGAACTTACTTGGGATTGCAGCAACTTGGTCGTGCGAAGAAGCGAATTCGTAAAGCAGAAAACCGGTTGGGCACCTTGGAAGAAGATGTTCTGCAACTGAGGAAAAATATTGCCATGGTACACAGAATTCTTGCCCACAAAAACATCTCTCTGGATGAAGCAGAGTTGATTTTACACAAACTAAGAGATGCGTCATCCGAAGCAGAAAAAGGTAAGGTGGATGAAGCTGCGATGGATGTCGAAGATTTGCTTGAATCACTCATTGGCGGGAATTCTTCAACACTCAACCCGTTCTTGTTTAGGCACTTTTGGATGGGGGTTCGAACAGTATGGCCAGCAGGCGGTGAGGCAGGTTACCTCCTCATTCGAATCATCAACGATGGGCCAATCCCGTTACCAATGCTTCGAATGGCACCTCCACTGCCTGAAGGCTGGACTTCCACACCATCGAGTGTCGACCTACCAATTATTGGCCCCGGTGGCAATGTACCCATCCGTTTTGAGATCCGCCCTGATGGAAGGTCATCCGAAGAAATTCCACTCTCAAGAAAACTTGCAATTACCACCGCATATGAAATGCGTTCCGGAGAAATTACCGTCACGATTCAGGCTCAGAACAGGTCACTTGAACCGCTTAGCGACGTTCTGATTCAACCATGGTTGCCACCAGGTTTTACTGCAGAAGAAATCCCATTTATCCCAAGATTACAGCCAGATGAAATGGCTACATTGCGATTCCCACTCTCAATACATCTCGGTCGAGGAGGTGCTGCTTGACCACATCATATTCCACCCGAAAAAGGGGGAAAATAAAAAAGGAAGTGAAAAAATATGAAGAACGAAAAAACGAACGAAAACCGCGACAACATGGCGGCTATCGGTATCGGTGCAATGATTGTATTCATTGCATTGATTCTTGTGGCTGCTGTGGCAGCTGCCGTCATTATTCAGACGGCAGAGAAACTGCAACAGAACGCACAGACCACCGGACAGGACACAACTGAGAAGATGGCTGCACGAGTTACCGTGTTAAGCATCATCATCACAGATGCTGCGTCTGATGAACTGACTATGACCTTTGAGTTGGCACCTGGTTCAACCAATGTCCCAACAGGTGATATTGTTTGGGCAATTGTTTGCACCGCTGGCATAGATGATGACGACCTCCTCGAAACTGTAGCAACGCATGAAGTTGGAGATGCAGCAACGGCAGCAGGTACAATCGAGGCTGGTAAAACCTACGTGACAACAATTACGCCTGCAACTTGTACCCCTGCTGCAAATGCACAACACACCATTTTGCTACAAGCAGGTGGCGGAGGTCAAACATATGAAGTCTTGAATTATGGCGGAGATGTAGGAGACGGAGCGGTGGTCGTATGAAGTTTGAAGAAAAATCCAACAAACAAGACAACTACGGTGCAATTGGTATCGGTGCAATGATTGTTTTCATCGCGCTTATTCTCGTTGCTGCAGTTGCTGCAGCTGTCATTATTCAGACAGCAGAGAAACTTCAGCAAAATGCTCAAACAACTGGTGACGACACAGCCGATAACATGGCAGGAAAGATCTTGATTGAAACTGCGTTTGTTGATCCAACAACGCCCGCAAACGATTATCTTTTGTTTATATCATTGGCACCTGGAAGTGATTCATTGGTGACCACTGATATTACATTCCAATTATTCTGTGGTAACGGAGTCGTTGAGGGAACTGGCGGCACTGAAATGACATTCCTTGATATGGATGGAACAGGATTGGATGTTGCAAACACACTTACTCCAGGAGCTGCTTACCAAGCTCTCCTGCAAGCCGAAAGCGGAGATGACTGTTCTCCTGACATAGTTGCAGCAGATGATGGTGAAGCACAACTTTACATCCACGTCGCAAGCGGTGGTACAACTTACGAAACCTTCGTTGTCGATGATGATTCTGCTGGAGCCATTGTTGTCTGATATCACCTAAGAATCCGCACTATGGGTTCTTAGGGGAGGTTTACCAATGGCATGGCCATTTGGAACTGGTTCGAGTGGAAACAAGAGTGCAGAACAAGCCCAAACCGAAGAGAGAATGAAAATTCTCTCAAACGTTGCCATCGAGCAAGTCCCTCTCCCCGGAGAAGGTGAACTTGTCGAGGAAGATGCTTGGACGATCTCAGCGGGACCAACTCGAGCAAAATTGGACAGCATTGGCAGTGTTCCAACCGTTTCACAAGCAATGTCGCCAGCACCAGTTGCTCAAGTAACAGGACCAGCGACAGTCGATACCTCAGGTCTTGAACGAATGCTTAGCAGTCGTTTCGATTCCATCGAGGACGCCATCAGTATCTTTGAGTCTAAACTTCAAAGCTATCCTCAACATGTTGTCGAACATGAAGATGATGACGAAGATGAAGCTGAACACGAAGACGATGATAGCATGATGAGTGGTGGAGACCGAGTCATTACGGCTTCAGGCGAAGTTCGAACGATTGCAGGCACACAACGTATGATGGAAGAGGACAAAGCACCTTTGGTCGAATTGTACGAGGCACAAGCCCTCGCTGCAAATCCTTTCTTGGTTGCACCAGATATGCAAGGTTCTCACGAATCTTCAGTTGGTGCCCCGACGGTTGCTGCATTGCTTCTTGACAACATGAGTGGCATGGCTGCGGTGAGTTTCACCCAGAAAGCCATTGACTCAGGAATGTTGACTGCAGACGAAGGAAAGCAGGTTCTCTCGATTGTTCAACTTGCAAGCCCTGGCGAATCAGATGCAGCATTGAATGATCACTTGCCTCATAGGGCATTGTTGACGTTCTCTGCATTGGTATCATCTTGGCGTGGCATGAAACACTTGCGTGGAGAAGAATGACATGGGTGCATCCGTTGGAATTGGTGGATTGATTGTGGGCATTTCGATGCTCGTCGTGTTCAGCATGGCATATCAATCAATCAATGCTCAAATCGAATCCGGTATTGAACGGATTGAAGGAGCAGAACAACCAGTTCCAACTTTTACCATCGAAAATGCTGACGTGTGGGAAGGTGCGATTGTGAATGTTACTGTAACTTCTGGAGGTGCGACATATACTGGTGGCGGAACCGTTGTTGTAACTGGAACAGGTTCAGGCTTTTCTGCTACCTACGCTACTTCCAGCGGTGCAGTGACGAGTATCACAATTCTTACACCCGGGAATTACTCAGCGGGTGCAACGATTTCGATATCAGGAGATGGTGATGGCAATGCCGCATTTAGTGTGACACAAGGTCAGTACATCTTTGCGAACATCACCAACACGGGTTCGAACCACATCTCATTTGACGATGTATGGTTTAGTGTTGATGGTGAGATGTTAACCCGACTGAGTGCAATCCATTCAACGATGCTTTCTGATACGCTTGTAAGTTATGACAGATCGACGATACCATCAACAAATTGGTATTCGGGAGAAACGTTGTATCTTCAGTGGAACGATGTCGGAGCAACAACAGACCCGACTAGGATGGCATTGACGGTTGATTCGACATCTTTGGGAGTGAATTTAGCGTAGGTGATATTATGGCAGACGGCGGAGCATCCTCGTTCATCATGTTGGTCACAGCATTGCTCATTTCAGGAGCGGCAGGGACTATTTTGATTGACCAGTGGGGTTCAGCGGTTCGTGTCATGTCTGATAATCAGCAAAAAGCGGAGCATCAGTCAAAAGTATCAATTGATTTTGCGGGTGATCCAATGATGGTCATCATGGATTCAGCGAGTAATAATGATATCACTATTCATGTGTTAAATTCCGGAGAGATTGAAATGAACACGACAATTTTTGAGGTTTATGTGAATGGGCAATTGCCTAGCTCTACATCGACAGCAATTTCTCCATCTGGAACAAAATGGGTGTCGGGTTACATTATGGAAATTACACTTTCTGACGCTGGATACTCGTCCTTATCAGATAACCAAGACATCAAATTATTTGTCACTGCGACTTCAGAATTTTTTGGTGGTCATACGTATACAACGTCGTTTTCTAAAGAGGTGAGACTTCATGAAATCTGATGATGAAGACCCCTTTGTTATTGCACATAAACCGGTCGAGGACGGTTTCCCATTTGATTTGGAAACCGATTCACTTGCTGATTCGTTAGGCTTGCGGTTGCCTAATCGTTCGTTGTATGTTGTGCAAGGCAGAGTTGGAGGTGGAAAATCATTGATTGCTCAAAGGTTGACTTACGGACTTGTTGAAAACGATGTGAAAGTGCTTGTCATTACCACTGAACTTACGACAAGAGGTTGGATTGAACAAATGGAATCCATCGGATATGGTGTTACTGAATCGATACGAGAAGGACGAATCATGGTCATCAGTCGTTTTGGTACCATCGCTGAATCACGTAGTGATGTCATGATTTCAGAAGTTCTTGATAGCCCCGCTGTTGCGATGGCGGATGTTGTGATTATTGACGCAGCCAGCGCGCTTGTTCCAGCGAATTTAGATGCCAATGAGAGGTTTTTGTTCATGCAAAAAATGAGAAAAATAGCCTCACAAGGTCGTTCAATCATGATGTGTATTGACCCAGATGAAATGGACGGTCGTCTCCTTCACTCAATGCGGGCTTCAGCAGAAGTTGTCCTTGATATGCAAACGGCGATGATCGGTGGAGATTTGAAGCGAAATATTGTCGTAACACGCTTCCTGCGTGCAGCGGGTCCAGTTCAAACTTCGATTGGATGGCGTGTTGAACCAAGCATGGGATTCATTGTGGATATCACTGCGGTCAGTTGAGGTGGAAAGAATGGCAGAGGAATCGAGATTTGCAAAAGGCGACCTCAATGGCGTCATGAATGCTCATCCTCACGTTGCAGAATGGGTTCGAGACTTCGAAATGCAACATGGTTCTCGTCCGATTTACTACGGTCCACTTGACCGAGATGCCAAGAAACAACGTCCGTTGAACCTCATCTATGTGACAAAAGAACCAATTTTCGTTCACATCTATGAACCTCCTGAAGACGAAGAGGGTGGCGGCCAAATTCTATGGTTTGGTCTTGAACCTCAACTGACTGACCAAGAGGAAAACATTCGTCGGGGCCTTGTGGAAACACTTCTCCAAGAGGCCCCAACGGCACCTGCGTTCACGACAGATTCCGAGTTTGAAACAATCCTTAGTGGAATGATCGACCAGTACACAGTTTTGGATTCAGAGGTGAATGCGATGACCCGTCGTCAAGGACGACTGTGGGAAATCGTTGGATTGGAAGATAAACGCCAAATCGTCAACTTGACCCAACGAGAGCGATTACGGTACATCATCATCCGTGATCTCATTCGAAATGGACCTTTAGAGCCACTGCTTTCTGATGAGATGCTGGAGGATATTCACTCCGTAGGACTGAAACACATTCACATGGACCACAAGGTGTTTGGCATGGTGACCTCAAACATTCGATTCCGTGAGCGTGAACTTCTCTCTCGTTATCTACGTGCTATGTCCGAAAGAATAGGACGGCCAGTTTCGGACAATAAGCCGATTATTGACGGTGCGTTGCTCGACGGTTCTCGTATCAACATCATTTTCTCTGATGACGTATCGATGCTAGGTCCGTCATTCACTATTCGAAAATTTGCTGAAGAAACAATATCTGTTACCCAGTTGATCAATTGGGGTACAATGTCTGCTCAACAGGCCGCCTACATTTGGATATGTCTTGAATATGGTATGTCTGTGCTTGTTTCTGGTGAAACAGCATCGGGTAAAACCACAACGCTCAATGCAATTCTTCCTTTCATTGACCACAATGTCAAGATTTACTCTGCTGAAGATACGCCTGAAGTTAAAGTACGACATAAGATTTGGCAGCGACTCGTCACAAGAGATTCCAAAAACGAAGAATCTCGTGTCGAAATGTTCGATCTTCTGAAAGCAGCTCTTCGTAGTCGACCACGATACATCATCATTGGTGAAATTCGTGGTGTTGAAGGTGCTACAGCCTTCCAGGCCATGCAAACTGGCCACCCAGTTATCGCTACATTCCACGCATCTTCGATTGTTAAGATGATTCAAAGATTCACAGGTGACCCTATCAATGTTCCAATTCGATTTTTCGATAACCTAAATTTTGCGATTTTCCAAGAAGTTGTCGAAGCACCTGGCGGAGGTATTGCACGTCGTATCACAGGTATTGACGAAGTGATCGGTTACAACAAACACAGCGACGGTGTTTTGACTCGTGGTATGTTCGAATGGGACCCCGTTAAAGACAAGCACTACTTCCGAGGTATGTTCCAAAGTCACTTGCTTGAAAACAAGATTGCAGCCATGGCAGGGTATGCAAATAAGCGTGACATTTACGATGATATGCAACGCCGTGCAGCAGCAATTCAACGCATGTGCGACCGTGGTTTGACGCATTACGACGATGTATTCGATTTACTCGGAATTTACTACAATAACGGCATGGAATCATTTGAGAAAGCAGTCAGTTCGTGGGTTGGCGTCAATCAAAAATGAGGTGCTAGAACGATGGAAAAAATGCCAATTTGGCAAATCGCCGTTCGACGCCTCGAAATGCCCATTGAACGATTCTTTCTGTTCTATGTTGTTCCTGTGATGGGCGTTGGTGCTCTAGCAGCCATTCTCATCATCTTCCTAACCGGTGGTTTCTCAGAAGGTGCGCTGTTCTCTGGTTTTTCCGGAATTCTCCTTATTCTTCTCCTCCCAATTCTTCTTGGAGGGGCGGCGGTAGCCTATCCTTTGGTTGACGTATCACGTTCAGCGAATCTCATTGAAGAAGAAATGCACATGTTCATCACAAGAATGGGGATTCTATCTCTTGGTGAGGTCGGTGCACAGTCGATCTTCGATATTCTCAAAGAAATGAAAGATTATGGTGAATTAGCATCCGAAGTCCAACGAATTGAAACCTTGGTGGATAAATGGCATACTTCGTTACCAGAGGCTGCAAGAATTGTCGCTTTTCAAAGTCCGAGCCCTCTTTGGTCAGACTTCCTCGACAGAATGGCTTTCTCGATTGAGGCAGGTCAACCAATTGATGAATTCATGCGAAGTGAGCAAGAAACGATTGCTGAGCAGTATAACACCATTTACGACACTCGTCTCGAATCTGTCGACACACTCAAAGAAATTTATGTGAGTTTGGTCACAGCGGGTTTGTTCGCTCTTGTCATCGCAGGCATTCATCTCGTCTTGTTTGAAGTAGGCAGCGGTGGAAACACCCCCATTGAGTTAGCGAGCCGGATTCGATATCTCCTCCTTGCCTCTCTTGTTTTCGTCAGTGTTCAAATTGGTGCAGTCTTTGCATTCCGCTCTACCATTCCAAAGGACCAAACATTCGCCCGCGATGAGATGGATACGCCATTTAGAATTAATTTCAGACGGTCATTTCTCATTGCAACAGGAATCTCAGCCTTCCTTTTGGTCATCTTTAGTTTCTCTGCGATTTTTCTGTGGGAGTTGCTCTCGCAAAATTGGGACAAATATGGGTTGCTGTATATTGTCATCCCGTTTACACCTTTCCTCCTACCATCGACGATGATTGGACGAGAAGAAAGCCAAATTCAACGAAGAGACGAAACATATCCTGATTTTATTCGTGCACTTGGCGGAACGGCTCAAGCTCGTTCAGCAGAACCTTCCGCTACAATTCGAGCGCTTCGAGGAATTGATTTCGGGTTACTGGATAATTCAATTGACAGGCTTGAAAAGCGATTATCAACTCGTATTGACTCTGACCGTGCTTGGGATTATTTCAATGCAGATACAAATTCGGCCGTGATTTCACGATACACGAGAATATACATTGAAGGTTCGCAGTCCTCAGGTCAACCCGCTGCAACTGCTGAGATGGTATCAAGGTCAGTGGGTAATCTGCTTTCACTTCGTCATCGACGTTCACTTTCAGCCAATACCATGTGGGGTGTAGCTCTTGGTTTGATGATTTCAAGCGTTGCTTCACTCAATGTCACAATTTCCATTGTTTTGCAACTTGGTGAAGCAATTGCTGGCGTTGCTAGTTCCTTTACCGACACCGACGTCAACGCACTTTCAGAATTTGGAGCAGGTCTTGCTTTGCCTGTGATGGAAGACCCCACGGGCGTTGATGATAATATTCGAATGTTCAAAATCGTCGTCTCCATCATCATTCTTTCTCAAATTATCTCTGTGTCTATCATTGCAACACGTTTGCGTGGTGGTACCAAAACCAGTGCGCTCGGCCAAATGATTACGCTTACTTGGGTTGCAGGCATTGCATCATTCTTGACTGCCGTTCTACTTGAGCAGGCCTCATCTGTCTTCGGCGTTGGTTAGTGCGTGCCGAAAGGCTCTATTTTTTGTGATTTTTACGCTCCATTTCTTGACGCTTTTTTGTCGAAGCCCATGAGCAAATTGGACATGTTGTGAGGTCATGGTAGCGTGCTGGGCAATACTCTCGACCAAAGAAAATAATTTGCAAATGCAGTTTGTTCCACGCATCTCGTGGAAAAATGCTCTTGAGGTCATGCTCAGTTTTTTCAATTGTAGTGCCATTGGAAAGGCCCCATCTTGCAGCTAATCGGTGAATATGCGTGTCAACAGGAAATGCAGGAACACCGAAGGCTTGTGACATAACAACACTCGCTGTTTTATGACCAACTCCAGGTAATGCTTCGAGATGTTCGAAAGAATTAGGGACCTTACCACCGTGAAGTTCCACAATCATTTCCGATAAGCGTTTGATGTTTTTTGCTTTTGTAGGGGCCAAACCGATTTGTCGAATATCATTTCGAATCACTTCAACATCAAGCTGAGCCATGTTCGCAGCAGTATTTGCCTTTTTGAAGAGGGCAGGAGTGACTTCGTTGACTTTTAGGTCAGTGGTTTGGGCACTCATGAGGACTGCAACAAGCAATTCAAACGCATTTGTGTGGTCCAGTGGAACGGGCGTCTCAGGATACAATTCTTCGAGCATGGCCATAATTCGTTCGGCTTTTTCGGACCTTTTCATGGACATCACGACGTGGTCTTATTCAACTTTCAAGCCATATTCTTCGCCTGTTGCCCAACCAAAAAAGAGTCCTAAGAAGATTGACACGAGGGGGATGCCATTGCAGATGAGAGTTTCAAGTGGTTCCGATGTTGGTTTTCCAGCGAGGTACCAAATCACGAGACCAAGGAACATGCCTGGAATGAACATGACGCCGCCCATAATCAACGTACGCAATGTTCGCATATACACACGAAATGATGGTGATTCATGAAGGTGTGTCTTCTTCCTTTTGAGCAAGAAGCACATCAAGTTCGTCAATTGTTCTGGTATTGAGGACATCTTTCGATTCAAGCCAGCCTTTTCTGCCAGCCATCACACCATATGAGATGTCGGCTAATCCTCTTGTTGAGTGTGCATCTGGATTGATGAAGACTGGGACGCCAAGTCCTTTTGCATGTTTGCACATTCGCCAATCAAGATCGAGCCGGTACGGGCTTGCATTCAATTCCATCGCCTTGAGAATGCCGCGCTCGTTGTACTCGGCCATATGCTCAAGGACGGCAAACAAGTCAATTTCGTAGCCCTCTCTTCCTTGTAAAATTCGACCAGTGGGATGGCCCACAATGGTGGTGGATGGATGGTCGATCACCTTGAGCAATTCCTCTGTGTTTTCTTGCTCATCGCGATTTCGCCATTTTGTCATCGCATGAACACTTGCTACTACATAATCTAATTCAGCGAGGACATCATCAGGATGGTCGAGCTTACCACCCTCAAGAATATCGGATTCAACGCCGTGATAGAGTTTGAAATCGACACCCTCTTCCTTCCATGCTTGATTGTACTGTTTGATAGTTTCACCTTGGGCAAGTAAATCATCAGCGTTCGCACCATTTGCAATCTTAAGCGTTGGCGAGTGGTCGGCAATGCCAAGCCACGACCAACCAAGGTGCCTCGCAGCGTCAGCCATTTGTTCGAGGCTAGCTTCCCCATCCGACAATGTTGTGTGATTATGCAGGGCACCACGCATCTCCTGAGGTTCAATCAAAACTGGCAACGCTTTTGCTTCGGCTGCTACGATTTCACCCATGTGCTCCCTCAATTCAGGTTCGACAAAATCAAGGTCGAGATGGGCGTAAATATCCTGTTCACTTCCTGCAGGGAGGGAGAATTTTGCGGCTTCCATTCCCTTGAGTTCGCCAGCGCTCTCATCGGGAATGAGTCCAAACTCGTTGAGTTTGAGCCCTCGCTCAATCGCTCTTTGTCGCATCGCAATATTGTGTTCTTTGCTACCCGTGAAATATGCAAGCGTAAATGGTGCGATGTGTGGAGGGACCAATCGAACCTGGGCATCTATTGTTCCTGATGCTTCAAGTTGTTCGTAATCGTCACCACCGATGGCTTCGAGGACATTCTTATCGATATGGCCAAGTCGAAATTCTTCTTCAAAAATGGAGGTGTCGAGAATCAGGCTGATTTTTGAGTCGCCAGCACCTTTGACATCCGCAATACCCGATAAATTGAGAATAGCTTGAGAAACATCGTCTTTTTCTTGATCGTCAACAGCAACAACAATATCGAGGTCACCAATTGTTTCTCTTCTCCTTCTTGCACTACCTGCTAATGTCGCATGTTTGACGCCAGAAATCGCGGAAATCTTCGCTTCGAGCACTTGACCGTATCGTAGACCAACATCCAAGCGACGACGGGCATGAAATCGAGACAAGAGTTCAATGCCATCAAGCATCCGCTGCTGTGTTTTTTCGCCAAATCCTTTCATAGGAGCAATCCTGTTGTCCTGTGCTGCTTCTTTGAGCGATGCAACCGAATCGACGCCAAGCTCTTCATGCATTATTTTGATTCGCTTCGGTCCCAGTCCTGGAATACCAAGCATTTCGATAAGACCTTGTGGTGTGTCAGTGTGTAGGCGAATCCAGTCTTGTGGCCAATCTCCTGTGTTCATTGCCTCTGTGATGGCCTCTCCGAGTCCTTTTCCAATGCCTTTGAGATTGAACAATTCTCCACTGGCCACGAGTTCGTTGAAATCTTCAGAAATTGAACCTATGATTCGACTCCCGTTTTGATATGAGCGAATTCTGAACACATTTGCATCTTGTAATTCCAAGAGAATGGCAACTTGATGGAGCATCTGAGCAATTTGATTTCTTGAAAAAAATGGAGGTCCATTCGGGCGTGCCTTTGGAATAGTAAATGTCGAGCCTGCCATAGTAACTCTACGAGCACGACCTTTCATAACCTTCCCATAAGGTCGAATGCCCACCTTCAAGAAGAACTGATGATACCCGTTGGCGTGGTCAATGCAGCCGTCATCGAAGTACTCGCTGAGGTCGCTTGTTTTTCATCGGTTTTTTTGTTCACATTCATTGCAACATTTTCTCGTTCGGAAAAAGCAGAGTTGGTCGTTCAAAACATCCTGTTCTATCTTCTGCTCGCAAGTGCAGCTATTCTATGGTGGCTCTCCCTCTCAGGCGGGTCTCTTTGGGGCTCGAACTACTTGCCGCGTCCACTTTCTTTGTTTTGTATTATTCTCGCAATTTCCGCAAAAATGAATATTAAAGGTCAAAATGTTTCCTTTGGGGCAAATCCACACAACATAAGAGCAGCGACAAAAAATGATGAAGATGAACGTCTTGACGACGCTAAATAATCTCACCTTGAGGTTCATCGCCCCCTTCAGTTTGCTTTTCTTCAGATTCCTTTCTCATCTTTTCGTCGATGAATGAACGCATGTATTCTGGTAATTCGCCGTTGATGAAGATGACGTCGTTGACTTCTTCCAATTTTTTGAGTGAATAGTAAATTTGCATGGCGGTCATTGGCGTGGACGAACATCCAGTGCAGCCTCCTTCCAATGAGATCATGATGTTGCCATCCGTTGTGTCGACCACATTCACAATGCCGTCGTGTGCATCGAGGATTTCTTGAACAGAGCCGATTTTTTCGAGAACGTCCTCGGCGCTGATGCCCATATTCCTTGCCACACGTTCACCCTCTTTGAATAATTTGATTCGGTTTTGGTGCTGGAAATAATAATCGATTCATGGAAAAGCATTGGTGTACAGAAGAATGTGCGAGATACTTATGAAGGGTTTCTAGGTCGCCGTCGGTAATAGGTGTAGAATATGATGGAAAATATACCAGAAATATCAGCAGGCATTGCAGTAGTAGGACTTCTCATTGCATTCGTGCTGTACAGAAAGAACAACAGTATCAAAATCGAAGACGAAACTGTTGCAGAAATAACAGATGAAATTCAGAAAGGTGCAATGGCGTTCCTCACTGCAGAGTACAAAATTCTCGCAGTATTTGTCGTCATTGTAGCTGCAGCGTTATCGCAACTCAACGATGTTGAGACGGCGATTGCCTTCCTCGCTGGTGCCATCGCTTCTGTCCTCGCAGGTTTCTCAGGTATGCGTTCAGCAACCTCAGCCAACGGTCGAACGGCTATGGCTGCAAAGAACGGTGGACAACCAGCAGCACTCGCAGTTTCGTACAACGGTGGAGCAGTCATGGGATTGTCTGTCGGTGGGCTTGGCCTTCTCGGTATTTCACTCATCGCTTTCTGGCTCGGTGCAGGAACCGACAGTTCCTCGATTGAGGCTGCTGCTGGATTCGGGATGGGTGCGTCATCTATCGCCCTCTTCGCTCGTGTTGGAGGAGGAATTTACACCAAGGCTGCAGACGTTGGTGCCGACCTCGTCGGGAAAGTCGAAGCAGGAATTCCAGAAGATGACCCAAGAAACCCAGGTGTTATTGCAGACAATGTTGGTGACAACGTCGGCGATGTAGCAGGTATGGGTGCTGACATCTTCGAATCATTTGTCGGCTCAATCATTGCCGCCATGGTGATTGCAGACACTTCAATATCTGGTGCTTTCACATCGGATTATGTCCTTATGCCAATCCTTCTTGGTCTCATTGGATATCTTGCATCCATCGTCGGTGTGTTCTCAATGACCGTGCTCAAGAATGGCAAAGACCCAGCAGCAGCACTGCGAAACACCACCTTCATTGGTGCCGCTCTGTTCTGGGCTGGTGGCTATGGAGCAATCCAATTGGATTTGATTAACGTTGACATGGCGGTCATGCATTCGGTTGTCCTCGGTTCAGTGATCGGTATTCTCATTGGTCTTGTGACCGAATACTACACAGGTATCGAGCCAGTGTTCGGCATCAAAACCCGTGCTATTCCTAAGATTGGTGAGATGTCCAAGCAAGGACCTGCAACCAATGCAATTGCAGGTTTGTCCGTCGGTATGATGTCTACCTTCGTTCCAATTCTTCTCATCGCAGCCGGTATTTACGGTGCAAATGACTTCATGGGAGGTGGCGACATGGGTCTTTACGGAATTGCAATGGCTGCTATGGGTATGCTTGCAACCGTTGGCGTGACCATGACCGTCGATGCCTATGGACCTGTCGCAGACAACGCTGGAGGAATTGCGGAAATGGGCGGACTTGGAAAAGAAGTCCGTGAAATCACAGACGCTCTTGACTCCATTGGAAACACAACTGCAGCTGTTGGTAAAGGATTCGCCATCGGCTCAGCAGCCCTAACTGCGCTCGCCCTCTTTGCTGCGTACTCCACAGCAGTCGGCGGACTCGCCCTATCACTCAAAGACCCAGAAGTTGTGATTGGTCTCCTCATCGGTGGTGGCCTTCCATTCCTTGTCGCTGCAATGACGATGGATTCGGTCGGAAAGGCAGCAGGCGAAATGGTCGAAGAAATTCGACGACAGTTTAGGGAGATCGACGGTCTGCTTGAAGGCCGAGAAGGTGTGAAGCCAGATTCAGCAACATGTGTTGATATTTCGACAAAGGCAGCACTCAAAGAAATGGTCGGGCCATCGGTTGTTGCCGTCCTTGCACCTGTCATCGTCGGCTTCGTTCTCGGTGCAGAAGCACTCGGCGGTCTACTCGCCGGTGCTCTTGTGACTGGTGTTCTCCTTGCACTATTCATGGCCAACGCCGGCGGTGCTTGGGACAACGCCAAGAAAGCGATTGAACAAGGCCACATCGAAGGTGCTCAGAAAAACGATGATGCTCACGGTGCAGCGGTCATTGGTGATACCATCGGCGACCCGTTCAAAGACACATCAGGACCTTCGCTCAATATTCTCATCAAACTGATGTCGATCGTTGCAGTGGTTCTCGCTGGAACCGGTCAACTGTGAATTTAACTTGAGCGTTAGCCTTTCAAGAGGCTATAGCGGGGCATCACCATGCGAGCCTATGCATGCATGCTTCTTTTGCTCTCGGCCATGCTCGCAGGGTGTACCGAAAACAACTCAACTTCCATGGGGACGACGGAGAAAGAAGACCTTGAGTTGCCCGAATGGGATGTTGGCGACTCATGGGTGTACACCTTTACAACGCCCCAGTTCGGACAAGATACAGCACGTCTCGTCGTCGTCGAGGCAGATGATGGCGAGGGCAACTATGTAGTCGGTATTTCATCAGAACGAGAAGCACAGCGACATGCAGTCATCAATCATAATCCGTTCCTTGGTCGAATGAATCAACAATCTCTTGGCGTGTATGAACAAGGAGAAGTTCAACAAGTGTTTTCGTTTCCTTGGGAGAAAGAAGCATCGTGGTCATTCAACCTTTTTGGTCAATCGTGGACCTCAGAGGTCAAATCAATGTACAACAAAGAAATTGATGTTGAGGCAACCTCAGCCGAGGGACACAAAATCACGTACACTTTTGACACAAACATTGAGTTTTTGAGCACATTTGAGTGGACTAATGATGAAGGCGTTTCACAATTATCAATGGTTGTCGGTGAAGTGAAAAGCGGTTACAGCGGTGACGTATTTTTCTATCGAGCAAGAGATTTGCTCGACTCAACCTATGAGTCATCAGACCAAGAAATCTACGATTCTTTCTTTGATTCAGGCCATCCCGATGGCTCTGAGTGGAACGTCCTCGTATGGTATATCGATGCAGAAATTGCAAATGGTGGCCAAGGCAACTTAGCAATGAAGGATAGAACTGGGGCTTCACCCCTTCTTCGTACCTGGGGTTCAGGTGCAACAGAAAAAGGAGCGATTGGAACGATTCCTTCAAACACTGGAGAATACACCCTGACTGTTCAATTGAGCGGTTCGGATTCGAATTTGCATCTTAGGGTTGCAGGGGCTTTATCGTTTCAATGGTCGCTTTGAGGTGATGCCATGCCAACACTCATCTTGATGCACGGGATGACAGGCACCGCAGACATGATGTTACCATTTGCTCAGAAAGTTGTTCCAGATGGATGGACGCTTGTCGTTCCAGAAGCACGTTTCCATCATCCAAAGAGAGGGCGGACGTGGTGGAGATATGAAGTCGAAGACCCCGATGCACCTCGACGTCAACAACTCACACGAAGGGAGTACATCGACGTTGACTCAAGTCTAAGTCATCTTGAGCAAATTATCGCTGAGCAGGCCGATTCAGGGCCACTGGTTGTGGGTGGATTTTCTCAAGGCGGTGCAATGGCTCAAGAATTGTTGCATTTACCGATAGGTGATCGAATCACCGGTGTCATCTGCATGGCTTCTCGATTGATTCGTCCACTTGAGTTACGAATGCGACTGCAAGAATTAGAACCTAAGCGTTTGTTTTGGATGCATGGTGAAAAAGACTTACGTGTGCCTATCGAAGATGGCTGGGCCATCGCTCACCTGTTTGAAGCAGCAGATTGGGCTGTAGAGTTGGTTGAACACAACAAAGGTCACATGATTCCTATTGAATATCACGACACTTTGAAGGAATGGCTTGAATCGCTTAGCGAAGCATAGCATTTGTTTCGTTAAAGCCACCAACATATGTCGGATTCTCTGAGCGTAAATCAATAACGATTGGTACAGTTCGATGTCCAGTTTCATCAACAACCCGACTTCGAATGTCAGGATGTTGGTCAAAATTGAATTCGGTGTATGAGAGACCTTTGCGGTCGAGAAGTCGCTTGAGTGCCACACAATAGCCACAGAAGTTACCTGTGTAGATGAGAAAATCGGTTGAAACTTTACTTGCCTGTGCCAGAATAACCGATTCGTCCATGGATTTCTCTAGCATCCAATCTTGATAAACATGATGTTGCGTCCAATGAACATTTTTGCTACAATGCCGAAAAGTTGTCTTTGAGCATAAATACTAGGACCCGATTTTGTATGTGATATGATACTACATCACTTAAACAAAGAAGGCTAATCGACAGCATGGGCAGACTTGTAGCACTCTACGCTTCAACGGGAAAAAACGCTGGCCTTGCCAAATCGTGTGTGGAACTCGCTCTTGAGCTAGGCCATGAGGCAGACATTGTCGATATATGCGGACTTGATTTTCCACTTTATACTCCAGAGGCTGAAGCAGCGAATGAACAAATCCACGGTCTTATGGAACTGATGGGCACTCTCTCTGCGAGCGACGGCTGGATTGTTTGTGCCCCAGAATACAACGGTTCAATGCCTCCCGTGCTCAACAACATGATCGCGTGGCTTTCCCGTCAAGGCGATGATTTCAGAAAACTATTCCGATTCCGAAGAGTCGCTTTGGCGACGGTTTCAGGCGGTGGTGGGCAAACCTGTATCACCGCGATGCGCCTCCAATTTGCTCATCTGGGGTGCACGGTTCTCGGACGCACGCTCATTATCAACAAACACAGGCCTAAAAACCAAGCATCGATACAAGAGATTATTGAGGAATTGATGTCATGATGTCAGCAAATAATCGTCGTATTGAATCAATTGTCCCTACACATGTGGTTCTCGAGGGAGGAGGATTCAAAGTTCGTCGACCTGTTGCTATGGGACGACTGATGAGTCCATTCTTGTTACTCGATGAAATGGGCCCCGTTCATTACGGCCCAAGAGAAGCGATTGGAGCCCCTGACCACCCGCACCGTGGCTTCGAAACGGTCACCTATATGCTAAGCGGATGCATGCAGCACGCCGATTCAGCTGGAAATAGAGGCGACCTTAACGCTGGTGATGTGCAATGGATGACTGCAGGTCGTGGCGTTATTCATTCTGAACTACCGCACCCAGACTTTTACGAAACCGGCGGCCTCATGCATGGATTTCAAATCTGGGTTAACCTTCCAGCCAAAGATAAGATGATGTCGCCACGTTATCAAGATATCATGAGCGAAGAATTGCCTGTCGTCGAATCACAAGACAAATCAGTCTGGGCCAAAGTTATTGCAGGAAAAGCACTTGGGGCAGAAGCAATCATCGATACCGTCATTCCAATCACATACATTCACATGCGTTTGAAGCCGGGGGCAAAGTACATCCATGAATGCGAAAAAGAGCACAACATCATGGTTTATGTTTTTGGGGGTAGCGTCAATATTGAAGACAAAACAGTGAGTGACGGCGAACTTGGTCTCAGTAGTATGGGTGAATCGATAACATTCGAAGCAGGTCACGAAGGTGCAGAGTACCTCATACTCGGTGGTCCCGAAATCAAAGAGCCCATCGCTCGTTATGGTCCGTTTGTCATGAATACAAGAGAGGAAATCATGCAAGCCATTACCGATTTTAACAATGGAACGCTCGCCCAAATGTGATTCATATGCCCCAAGATGAACAAGCAAATGCCTGGACCTCTGCTTTCAAGGAGGGTTCATTTGTCAGAAAATCAAGTGAATTTAGAGATTTAATCACGCCCGATGGAACATTCACGCCAGAATCAGGTCGCTATCATTTGTACATTTCACATGCTTGCCCATGGGCTCATCGCACGTTACTGGTGCGAAACCTCATGGGATTGTCTGACCATATTTCAGTCGATGTTGTTGATTGGCGCATGAATCACGATGGCTCATGGTCGTTCAACCCCGATGAACCTGGTGCGACCGTCGATTCCGTTCTCGGCTTTTCGTCCCTTGAGCAAGTGTATCAAACTGCAGACTCGACGTGGAACAAGAGTGGTCACATAGGAACTGTGCCTGTTCTTTGGGACAAACAACACAACACGATTGTAAACAACGAGTCGAGAGAAATCATCCGAATGTTCTCAGAGCATTTCCAAGATTTGAATGGTTCCAGCGGACTTAATCTCGCACCTCGGCATTTACGAAGAGAAATTGATGCTATGATCGATGCGAACTATGAAACAGTGAACAACGGCGTATACAAGTCTGGTTTCGCCCGTAGTCAGGTTGCTTATGACAAAGCCGTGAGAGAATTGTTTCATCGACTCGATGAACTTGAAATCCATTTGGAAAATAGAGACTGGCTGGTTGGCGAAGGACGAGGTTGCTTAACCGAAGCTGACATCTGTTTGTTCACCACACTTGTGCGTTTTGACCTCGTTTACGTCGTTCATTTCAAATGCAACGTGCGAAGAATCATTGATTATCCTCAACTTTCGGCGTTTTTGGAACGCATGCTTCGAATTCAAGGAATTTTAGAAACATGTGAATGGAACCATATCAAGTCGCATTATTTTTGGTCACATCAATTGCTCAATCCATTTAGAATCGTCCCTGCCGGACCGCACGAAGGTATCCACACATTCGATTTTTAGTCCTCAATCCATATAGGAAAAAAAGTTATAAGCAGAATATCGTGTGAAAAAAGTAAGGAGAGATAGTTTTGAACAACAAATTACTAACTTTAATTTTAGCCCTAAGCTTTGTTTCTGCAGCCCTTGCCGGTTGTACGAGCAACGAAGATGATGATGATGATGGCGACACCACCGTGGAATCCACGACGGTCAAAATCGGGTTCCTTAACCCGCTCACTGGCCCATTAGCACAAGATGCTGCTGGATTTACCTACGGTGCAACCGAAGCCATCTCCGACTTGAACGCAATGCAAACGGACGTCACGTTCGAACTTGTCGAAGCCGACTCCGGCTGCGACGGTACGGCAGGCGCTGCTGCTGCCCAAACTGTGCTCGACGCCAACGTCGTCGCTGTGGCTGGCGCTGCCTGCTCCGGAGCCTCTATGGCTGCCAACGCCGTCCTTTCGGCGGCTGGCGTACCCATGATTTCCTATGCATCTACCAACCCAGGATTGAGCGATGCTTCGGCATACCCCAAATTCTACCGTGTGGTGCCCAGCGATGCCATCCAAGGACCAGCAGCTGCTGCTATGATGGTGAGCGCTGGCGTTGAGGCTCCTGCCCTCCTCCACATGACCAACGATTACGGCTCCGGCTTCGCTGACGCCATCGAGGGTGCATGGGAAGGCGACCTCTGTGCAAAGATTGGCTACGCTGAAACGGCAACCGACCTCTCCTCTGAGGTCACCCAAATCGCCGAGGCAGAGTGCGACGCGGTCTTCATGGTCTCGTATGTGACCGACGCCGCCCTCATCATCAACGAAGTCAGCACGCAAGACCTAGACATCATGATGTTCAGCGGCGACGGTCCTGCTGGTGAAGGTCTGCTCGAAGAGTTGACCGACGACGCTGCGGCTGACGGCCTTGCTGTGACCGCACCTGCTGCAGGCGCCTCCTACGGTGACTTCGAATCTCGCTACGACGCTTCCGGCGTGGGCAGCATCAAGCAGTACGTCTTGACCGCTTACGACGCAGTATCCATCATTGGAAAGGCCTACGTGGCTGATTCCACCGACATGGACGCCTCCATCCGCTCCGTTGGTACCAACTACGAGGGTGCCAGCGGTCTGCATACCTTCCTAGCCAACGGTGACGTGGGCGGCGCAGGATACGACATCTGCTTCTACTCCGCCGATGCTGCCGACGACGGTGATTACCATTGCCACGGCAGCTGGAACGTCGCTGACGGCGTTTCCTACGACTGGGGCGACGAAGGCACGAACGTCAAACTCGGCTTCATGAACCCGTTGACCGGCCCACTCGCTCAGGACGCTGCTGGTTTCACCTACGGCGCTGAGCAAGGCATTGCCGACCTCAACGCCATGGGCGGCTTCTGGGGTTACTCCTTTGAACTCGTCGAAGTCGACTCTGGCTGCGACGGTACCGTTGCCTCCTCCGCCGCTCAAACCCTCGTTGACTCGGGTGTTTGGGCTTCCGGTGGTGCTGCATGTTCCGGTGCATCCATGGCTGCTAACTCCGTTCTTTCGGCTGCCGGCATCCCCATGATTTCCTACGCCTCCACCAACCCTGGCCTCAGCGACGCAAGTGCTTACCCTGACTTCTTCCGCATTGTCCCCAGCGACGCCATCCAAGGTCCTGCTGCGGCCGACATGATGGCCGAGATGGGCGTGACCAACCCTGCCATCTTGCACATGACCAACGACTACGGCTCCGGCTTGGCCGACGCCATCGAGGAGGCATGGGGCGGTGAAGTCTGTGAGAAGATTGGCTACTCAGAAACTCAAACTTCTTTCGTTAACGAAATCACCTCAATCGCAAACAGCAACAACGGAACCAACGGTTGCGATGCTATCTTCATCGTTTCCTATGTTTCCGACGGTGCCTTGATTCTTGAAGAAATCAGCACACAAGGTCTCGACATGATGCTCTTCGCCGGTGACGGACCTGCAGGTCTTGGTTTGCTCGAGGAGTTGTCCGATGACATGGCCGCTGACGGCCTCTATGTGACCTCGCCTCGTGCTGGTTCCTCCTACGGTGACTTCGAGGCCCGCTACGACGCTTCCGGCGTGGGCAGCATCAAGGCTTACGTCCTCACCTCTTACGACTCGATCATGATGCTCGGCGAAGCTGCAGTCATCTGCACGATGATGGCGGACGAAGGCATGGATCACACGCCTTCCGATTGCATTGGCTATGTTGGTGACGAGTACGAAGGCGCCAGCGGTCTCCACACGTTCCTGGAAAACGGTGATGTTGGCGGCGATGGTTACGATATCTGTGGCTACTCTGCTACCGGAGTCGACGACGGTGCCTACTCCTGTACCAAATACTGGACGGCCACCGACGGCGTGCAAGACGCTTGATCACGAAGTTGAACTGACGTTCACCGAACTCCGTCCAGTCGCCCGCGAGGGGTGAACCCTCAAACGGGACCTGAGGCGTAGGGGGCGTGAGCAAGGTGCGTGTGTCCATGGAAAGTGTTCGAGAACGACTGGGAGACCTCTCCCGTCTGCAGAGAAGGTTGCTGGTCGCAGCCGTCTTCGCCCTCGACGCTATCCTTGGCTTGCTGTATCAATCGGGTCTTGGCAACGGTATCGACGCTGTGTTGGGGGGGAACATCCCCAATGACATGGTGTGGTTGTCCCAATCCCTCCAACTCATCTCGATGGGATTTTTGCTGGTCAAGGTCGTCTTTGACGATCTTGCTTCCGGATGGATTCGCTCAGGACTGATGGTGCTTTCGCCCCTCTTTTTGCTGCTCGTTGTGCTCTTCACTATTGAGTTGCTGTTGAACGGGCTCGAGACTCAGGCGACGATTTACTTCAACCTGTCATCCATCGGTTTCAGCACCTTGACCTGGTCCTCAACATACTTGGCCATCGCCGTTGGCTGTACCCTCACGTACAGCGTTCAGCGCTACGGGAACTTTGCGCAAAGCGAGTTCTTCATGCTGGGCATGTACGTTGCCGTCATGCTGATGTGGATGGATTTCTTCTATCCATTGCATGCGACACCATCCGACAGTGTCCTCGTTTGGTCCCTCCTCGCTTGGACCCTTGTCGGGGCCTTTGTGCTCACGGGCATTGCAGGCATCATCATCGACCGCTTGGTCTTCAGGGGCTTTCGAGACCGGAAATCGAGCCCCGACGTGATGATGATCGCTTCATTGGGCGTGGCGTTGGTGTTGAGGGCCATTGTCTATCTCCGCTTTGGTGCAGGCACCAAATTGTACGAGCCTGACATTGATTGGCGTATCGCAAGAGAACAACGATTTGAAGCCTCCACGACGGTCACCAAACTCAACCTTGGCGACCGTTCTCTGGAAAGTGGCGAGGTGTACCGATACGGAGCGTGCGAGCAAGTCGGCACCGACCCATTGACGGGTGCTCCAGTCTACGAGAAACTCACCACTGAAGGGTCAGCCCCATTGGCCGATGTCTATTCGGTTGGCAGCGATTGTGTAACGGAACTCACGTCCAACTATGCTTATTACAGCGCCGCCATGCCATTTGTCATCTTTGCATCCGTTGGGCTCTTGCTCTTGTTGCTCACCAAAACACGGATCGGTCGTCGCATGCGTGCCGTTGCTGACAATCCTGAACTTGCGGCCTCATGCGGCATCAACGTGGAACGTGTGCACATGACAAGTGCCTTCCTCTCCGCAGGAATCTCGGGTATCGGCGGCGCCATTTTTGCCATGACCATTCGCTACAGTCCCGAGACAGGGTTCACGCTTCTCCTGCCGGCCTTTGCCGTCATTGTATTGGGGACCATCGGTTCAATCCCAGGAGCCATTGTGGGGGCATTCATCATCGGTTTTGTCCGCTCGGTCTCATCCCCCATCTTGATCGGCATCGGTGCCCCACTCGGTCGTTCCAATTATGCCAACTTAGCTGAGGTCATGCCCTATGTGCTAATCATTGCCATTTTGCTCATCATGCCGAAGGGTATCGGAGATGCCTACGACCAGTGGAAAATCAAACGCATCCGCAAACGTGCGGAAGAAGATTTCTCACCGAATCCAAAACGCGCTGCTTGGCTTGGTGTGGTCGCCGCTCCGACGGGACTGCATCACTTCAGCATGCGAAACTCAATTCGGGGCCAACGCTATCTTCTATCGTCCATCATCGCCTACATTGTGTATCGGTTGAGCGGTTTCGTCCGAAAGCACTCCATAGCGGACGAGGGCATCTTTGCCAAGTTAACCGATGGGGCCAGCAGCATCACCCTTGCTCACGCTCCATCTAATTTGTCAGCAGCCGAACAAGAACATTGGCTGTGGTTGATGCACGGTGAAGAGGTGTTGATTGCCATTCTTGCGAACATCGGCTTCCTTCTTTGGCCTGGCGTTCCCATCGTGTTGTACCTCATCGCTTGGCGTGAGGCAAGCTACATCCTGCGTGACAAAGAGATAAAGAAAAGTGAGCGTGTTCCAAAACTGCTCAACAGTGTTTCGACATCATGGCATCGATTCAACTCTTCTGTTCAAGCCCGTCTAAACGCCGCATCGGATTTCGTTGATCAGAAAACCAAACAGGTCAGTGTTCACGCGAGTGCGGTCGGTGCACGTGTGTCCGGCTTTGTCAAGGCAAAGGTCGATGTCAATCGTGAAGATCTTCTCGCCCGGTTCAAGATGCCTTACGGCCGGGAGAGCGAGCGAGGGTCATGGGCGTTGTTTGTTGTTCTAGCCCTCGTGATGGTGTACTTCATCAGTTGGCTTCCCGTTGCAGACTCCGACCAGGCCACCTTCGTCAAGACCCTTCAGGTCTCCAACGTGTTGGTCACGCTCTCCATCTTTGCTATTCTTGCGATGTCGCTCAATCTCCATACGGGAATCACAGGTCAACTGAACTTTGGGGTGATCTTCTTTGCATCAATCGGTGCCATCACGGTTGGCTTGCTGACGGCACCGAAGGACCTCCACGGATACGACTGGCCGGTCATCCCTGCCGTCCTCTTCTCCATGGTGCTCGGTGCCATTGCTGGGTGGTGCCTTGCCTATCCGACGGCTCGCCTTCGTAGTGACTATTTCGCCATCATCACCATCTCGCTAGGTGAAATCGTGCGTGTTCTGCTGAGCGGTGAGCCGCTGCTTCGGGCAGGTTCGTGGGGCAGTGCGGTTGGCATCTCTCGTTACACGCTGCCGCTTCAGGAATGGTGGTTCTGTGGAACTGACGGGCCCGTTGACGCGAACGGTGAGCCTCTCTCGGCCACGGCGTGCTCAAACACCGACGGCATTGACAGCATGGCTGTTACCGTTGGAGACCTGCTTGGTCTCGGTCAGCCCGCACCCTACCTGATGGTCTTGGCTATCATCGGAGTTCTTGCGACCCTGCTGACCTGGTGGCTGCTCAACACCGTTCTTTCCTCGCCTTGGGGGCGTATTCTCCGCTCGATTCGCGAAGATGAAATGGTCGCCCAACACCATGGTCATGATATTTTGAGGCACAAGGCCGCCAGTCTTGCCTTGGGTGCAGCCATCGCAGCCTTTGCCGGTGCGCTTTGGGCATGGAAACTCAATGGATTCCAACCAAGTTTCATGTCGCCGTCCAAAACCACCTTCTTGGTGTGGGCAGCCTTCATCATCGGTGGTTTGGGCAACAACCGTGGCATGCTTATCGGTGCGAGCATCATCGTGCTCATGGAATTCGTGTTCAACGTCCTTGTCGCAGCGCAGGGCAGTTCCGATTTGCCGCTCAATGAAACAGCAGCAACCATTGACGGCTGGTTTGAATGGTTGGTTGTTGATACCCATGAGGCTATGTGGATTTGTTTCGCCATCATGGTGGTCGCCTATTTGTTGAGATGGCGTCCGATACAAGAGACCTTCATGCATTTCACGATCATTCTTGCGTTGGCGGCGTTGTTCTTTGATGAGCGCTCCATCGATGAGGTGTTCCTCAACGGCAACATCCAAGCGGGCATGGCCTACGTGAAGGTCCTCCTAGTCGGTTTGTTGCTCATTTTCTCGCTCCGATTCAATCCTAAGGGTCTGCTGCCCGAAGTCCCCTACCGTCCTGACCATCCATTGAAGGGAGGTGAAGAGCAATGACTGAAATCAAGGAAGGCGTCGTGAGCGAAACACAGTTGCTTTCGGTCAAAAATCTCCGAAAAGAGTTTGGTGGTTTGGTTGCCGTCAAAGACGTCTCGTTTGAAGTCGGGCCAGGTGAATTTGTTGGCCTCATTGGGCCCAACGGCTGCGGTAAATCGACCACCTTCAACTGCATTAGTGGTTTGTTACAAAAAACGAGTGGAACCGTGGAGGTTTTTGGCACAGATGCGTCCAATCTCCGACCTGACCAAATCCAAAAATTGGGTATGACAAGAACGTTTCAACACACCCAACTTTGGAAGGACATGACGGTAATCGAGAATTTATTGGTTCCACCACGAAAGCAATTTGCACCAAACCCACTGCTCACTTTGCTTAGAGGCCGTTCAAGAAAGGAAGAAAAAGAACGGCTTTCCAAGGCGTTTGCAGTACTTGACCAACTCGAAGTACCTCATATGGCACATAACCTCGCCGGAGAACTTTCAGGCGGTCAAAGTAAACTGGTCGATATTGGCCGTTCCATGATGGGCGACCCACAACTCCTGTTGCTCGATGAACCAGTGGCAGGTGTGGCAGGACCACTTGCAATGAAAATATTCAACAATTTACGCAATCTTGTCGATACGACAGGCATTTCAATCCTTGTGATTGAACACAACATGGACTTTATCCTTCGTCAAGGCGTCGACCGCATCATCGTGATGAATGAAGGCAACGTCTTGATGGAAGGTTCGCCAGATGAAGTCAAATCGAATCGGGCAGTCATCGAAGCATATCTCGGTTCTGCAGGTGATGGAGGCGAAGAAGAATGACACGACTTCTTGATGTTCAAGCCCTCAGTGGAGGATATGGCAGCGTTCAAATTCTCTATGATATCGACCTCTATGTCGATGAAGGAGAATTTGTTACCATCATAGGACCCAATGGTTGCGGAAAATCAACCTTCATCAAGACCTTGTTCGGTATTGCAACATATTATGGAGGTAAGTCAACTTACAAAGGCCAGCCCATCGAGAAAATGCGAACCGACCAACTTGTTCGGCAAGGCATTGCTTATGTACCTCAAGTGAACAATGTATTCCCTACATTGTCGGTTGAAGAGAATCTACAGATGGGAGGCAACTCACTTCCCAATGCCCTCCTCAAAGAACGCATTGAACGAGCACTCAACATGTTTCCAGATTTGAGGTCGAGAGAACATGATCTTGCCGCCTCGCTCTCAGGCGGTGAGAGACAAATGCTTGCAATCTCTCGTGCTCTTATTTCCGACCCTCAGTTTCTCTTGCTCGATGAACCGACTGCGGCTCTTTCGCCATTGTACCAGCAACAAATCATAGAGCGAATCGATAATTTGCGTTCAGAAGGAATCACAGTGCTTATCGTCGAGCAGAATGCTCGTCTAAGTCTTGCTCGCTCTGACCGTGGTTATATCTTCGCAGGTGGTAAAGTTGTTCACACTGGTGATGCCAACTTTATCCTCAATGACCCGGAAATCGGTGAATACTTCCTAGGTTCACACGATGACCATTGAATCAAATCTTTGGAACTTTCTTTCCTTCTTGTTCCACCGCCTCGTAGGCTGCTTCTTGCTCTGCGTATGTCTCTGGGTTTGAGGTTGGGGCAGGTGATGGGATCTCATACAAGTCTTGGTGCAACTGATTCTCAAGGACGTCATCAAGTTCAGTGCGAAGTCGTTCTAATCGAAGTGCTTGATGTGGACCTAACATTCTCAGCATGACGGCTCGTTCATAGCCCATGGCAATATCTTCGAGGTCTTCTCTTCGTGTGGCTTCTCGGAGTCGATGTTCATACTTCTGTGCACGTCCACCCCTCGTTACAAGTCCGATGAGAATCCACGTTGTCAAAGGAACCCCAAGGAAAATCCCGATCAAGTCCCATGCACCTAGCCCGATTGAAGTGCCGGGTAAGACAATTTCAAAGGTATCAATCGGTTTGGATTTTGAATTAAAGGGGTCAGTTCCAGCATTGATTTCAGCGAGGTCGAGGAACCCATCGTTATCGTCATCAGGGTCTGCCTCATCGCCGATGCCATCGTTATCGTAGTCGCTTGATTCTCGCGGGTCAGACGGGAATTTGTCCTCTGCATCCGGAACGCCGTCGTTATCCAAATCTCCTGGGGAAGGGAGGAGTGGTAGAATGTCGATACTGTCATTGTAGCCATCGTTGTCTTGGTCAAAGAGAAACGGGTCAGGATTGTTTCCACTTAGATTATCGCCAAAACCATCCCCATCCTCATCGATACATTGTGTGGGGTCACTCGGGAACTTGTCGGCAAATCGACCTAGTGGATTATCCCCGCAACCATCCATGTCAATATCAGACCATTGACTGGGTTCGGCGATGAATGCGTCTGCATCTGACCCATTTGGATTGTCGCCATACCCGTCGCTATCGATATCAGACCATTGCGTGGGGTCACTGGGAAACTTATCGCCATTCGACCCAAATTTATTGTCCCCAAAACCGTCTTTGTCAGAATCGAGCCATTGTGTCGGGTCAAATGGAAAATCATCTTCACTGTCTTCGTAACTATCCCCATCTGTATCGATGTATCTTGTTGGGTCGAGAGGAAAACCGTCGCCTTTGTCGGAGACACCATCGCCGTCGGTATCTACACAACCATACCTGTCGGAAGTGCTGTTTCCAAATTCATCTGGACATGCATCACCACGGTTACCAGCTCGATTGTCGCCGTATCCGTCTCCATCGGAGTCTGCAGATTGCGTGGGGTCATATGGGAAGTCGTCAAATTGGTCTTCAACACCATCTCGATCGTTATCTATCCAACGAAGTGGGTCGTTTGGAAAACCATCGCCTTCATCAGAAAAACCGTCGCCATCAGAATCGATGCATCCGTAGCGGTCAGCCGTACTGTTTCCATACACTGTAGGACATGAGTCGCCTCGATTTCCAGCAGGATTGTCGCCGTATGAGTCGCCATCTGAATCTGCTGATTGGGTTGGGTCGTATGGGAATACATCGAAACTATCCTCAATTTGGTCGCCATCAGTATCGATGTATCGAAGTGGGTCGTTTGGAAATCCATCCCCTTCGTCGGAATACCCGTCACCATCCGTATCGACACAACCATATCGGTCGATTGTCGAATTACCAAACGTGTTTGGACATGCATCCCCTCGCGTACCTCCGATATTATCGCCGTACCCGTCGCCATCTGTATCGTTGTGTTGTGTAGGGTCAAATCTGAATTGGTCGGGATTTGAACCATTTGGATTGTCACCATACCCGTCGCCATCGAGGTCCTTCTGTTGTGAGGGGTCGTATGGTAAAGCATCAATAATATCTGCATAATTGTCACCATCTGTATCCGGGCACCCTTGCAATTCAATGGTGCTTGTACCATAGATTTCTGGACAATCATCACCACCAGCACCTGCTGAATTATCGCCAAATCCATCACCATCGCTGTCTTTCCATTGGGCTGGATTGTTTGGATAATCATCGTTGACATCGCTGAACCCATCAAAATCTAGGTCAGGACATCCTAACCTGTCTTGGGTTGAGGTTCCAGACTGAGATGGGCAATCATCGCCATAACTACCGCTGGTGTTGTCACCATAACCATCGTTATCGCTGTCAGCCCATTGTGTAGGGTCCAGAACGAATTTATCATCCACATCTGCCCAAGTATCCCCATCTGAATCTGTGCATCCTCGCTTGCCCTGTGATGAATTTCCAAAGGCGAGCGGACAATCATCGGAGGAAGCAAAACCTGGATTGTCGCCATAGCCGTCACCGTCACCATCCGACCATTGATTGCTATCAAGGGGGAATGCATCGTTAATGTCTGCGTAGGTGTCCCCATCCGTATCTGCTGCAAG
>Ga0255778_10000727_pt1 | contig 29922 bp, 28 predicted proteins | sample 071ome_31_FD_179976 | JGI IMG/M metagenome (GOLD analysis project Ga0255778, IMG submission 179976) | Coastal salt marsh microbial communities from the Groves Creek Marsh, Skidaway Island, Georgia - 071405CT metaG (version 2) | ecosystem: Environmental > Aquatic > Marine > Intertidal zone >...
ATCTCGAAGCGGGGGCGAGCATTTCTGGTGGTCGCTTCTACGTAATGAAAGGCAAGGGTGCGAAGCTCCAACGTGCGCTTTCGGCGTGGATGCTTGACGTTCAAACCAATGAGCACGGTTACACAGAGATTGACCCGCCATTGCTTGTGCGCCCTGAGACCATGCAGGGATCAGGAAATCTTCCTAAATTCGCTGAGAATCTATACCACGACGACGAGACAAATCTCTGGCTGATTCCTACGGCTGAAGTTGCTCTCAATGGACTTCACCAGGGGCAAATCATCGATCCCGGAATGCTGCCGCTGAAGTACGTCGCACAAACACCAAGCTTCCGCAAAGAACACGCTTCAGCCGGACGAGATGTTCGTGGTATCAAGCGGGTTCACCAGTTCGAAAAAGTTGAAATGTTCCGCTACGTGGCACCCGAAGATTCGGAAGCTGCACTCGAAGAAATGCTGACCGAGGCTGAAACTTTGTGCCGACGATTGGGTTTGACGTACCGAGTACTTCAACTGTGCGCCGGCGATATTGGATTCCAGTCCGCCAAAACATACGACATTGAGGTTTGGTCGCCTGGCTCGGAGGAATGGCTTGAAGTTAGTTCGATATCTACATGCACGGACTTTCAGGCTCGACGCAACAACACCCGTTACCGACCTGAGGTTGGTGCTTCGACAAGGTTGCCTCACACCTTGAATGGTTCAGGGTTGGCTCTTCCACGAATCTGGATTTCGGTGATCGAAAACGGACTCCAAGCAGATGGCTCGATCGTCATACCTGACGAACTGGTTCCGTACACCGGCTGGGACCGCATCGAGGCGAATTAAGCCTGAATCCGACATGTCATCCTGAGCTAGTCGAAGGACGATTGTCGAACTCCAACAGATCACATGCGCTCGGGTATTTGATTGCGGAGTTAGTTTGTGGCAGGTCCCGTATAAGTTCCGTCGAACGCTGACCGGAGGTACTGTTTCGGCCACTCTGCAGTGCCATCGAGTTGCGCCTTCGCGTAGAGCGGCCAATATGGATTCCTGAGAAGCTCTCGACCGACGAAAATAGCATCTGCTTCGTCGTTCCGGAGAATGTCTTCAGCCTGTTGTGCGTCAGTAATCAATCCGACCGCGCCGGTCAAAATGTCCGCCTTCTCCCGGATTTCTGCTGCGAACGGAACCTGGTAGTTCGGCTTTGGCGTCAGAGTCTGATTCGCAGAGTTTCCACCTGAGGAACTGTCCACGAGATCAACACCAAGGTCTTTCATCCACTTCGATAGTTGAATCGACTGTTCAAGATCCCAACCGCCATCGACGTATTCCGAAGCGGATATTCGGACGAACAACGGGGTTTCTTCAGGAATTTCAGCTCGCACCGCTTTGATCGTGTCGAGCGCGAACTTTGACCGGTTTTCTAGCGAGCCACCATATTCGTCATCTCGCACGTTTGAAATAGGGGACAAAAACTCACATGCGAGGTACCCATGAGCGAAGTGCAGTTCGAGCACCTCGTAACCGGCATCGAGCGATCTGAGTGATCCGTCGACGAATGCTCGAGTGATTTCCGCTATTTCCTCAGTTGTGAGTTCTTCCGGCATTCCGGAGTTCTCATCGAATTGAAGAGCGCTTGGTGCGACCGGAACCCATCCGTCACCATCTTCGCCAAGATATCCGGTTCCAATCCATGGAGCTGCGTGTGCAGCTTTTCGACCGGCATGAGCGAGTTGAACGGCAGGTACAGAACCCTGACTCTTTATGAAACCGGTGATTGGTCGAAGCGCATCCACGTGCGCATCCGACCATATTCCCTGGTCCCACTGAGAAATCCGTCCTTCTGGTCTAACAGCGGTGGCTTCCGCCATCACGAGGCCCGCACCACCACTGGCTCTTGATCCCAGGTGAACCATGTGCCAATCATTCGCTATGCCGTCGGTTTCGCACGAGTACTGGCACATTGGAGAAACGAAAACCCTGTTGGGGATTTTTGTTCCGCGAATATCAATGGGGCTAAATAGCTTGCTAATAACGGTTACTCCGAAGGGTTTAGGTAAGGCTCGTTAAACTTACGGGATCAGATTCAGGGTGTATTCGGTTGGTTCGGTCGATTCCCTGGTGATTGCACTAACTATGACAGTCACGAGATCATCTTCACCAACGTCATCGATGGTAAGCGATCCGTACCCGGTACCGTCTATGTCGATCACATAAATAATCGGGTCGGATTCACTGATCTCGTGAACTGCCTGTACGAGATATCGAGTTGGGACATGTTCACTAGCGAGGAAAAATCCCTCAGCTTGCCAGTCTCCGAGATCACCAGTCTCGTCGAACCATTCGATTTCTGGAATCGAAAAATTGTCGAAGCATGCACCTCGCGAGTAAACCGCATCGTCGGTGATGTACTCGAGTCTGAGTAATATTTCCTGACCCGCGAAATCATCGAGACGGACGGAATCCTGAGCCCAACCTGCGCTTGATCCCGTCAGCCCAGGACCGTAGGCGTTCCCGTTCGGGTCGTAGTTCAGTGCCATATTCGTATCGAGGATTTGCCAGGTGACTCCCTCGTCCGTCGAAACCATCACGTAGGCATAATCCCAACCTTCTTCGATTCCATACGAAACCCTGTAATTGAAAGTTGCGGATGTAACCCCGCTCAGATTTACGCTTCTCGTCAAGCGTGAATCGATCGAATCACCGTGATTCGACCACCAGCACGAATCACCGGAAAAAGGCGCTTCGGCGAGTAGTGATGTGACCGGAGTTCCGCGGAAGTCGATTTTGAGGATTTCTGTGCTTGAGGAAACGACGAAATAATCGGCACCAAATGCTCTTACCTCACCGGTGATGTCATCGGGCGCTCTTTTATATGTGTTCTTGACCGGCGGAACGTACCTGTCGATGTAGGAATATGTTTTTGAATTGTTTGAAAGATAATTTGCAAGCAACCACTCCCGGAACACGTCATCTGCAGTTTGTGCGTACCCTAGTGTCGCCAGGCTGTCGTCCACAGAAGCGATGCCATCGAGTGGATTGTTGATGACAGCGGTCAGTATTTCTTCACCACCGTAATGGTCGGCTAGATAGGCGAAGTAAAGGTTTGCAGCGCCATAGTTCGCGGCCGAAAAACTGATGTCCTGGGCCCAGGCAGTGAGCGATGTTTCGGGTGATCGGATGAAGGCCGCAGCTGCTGATCGTTCAAATCCAGCAATTTCGGCAGCCATTTCCGAGAGTCCTTCATTCACCCAAGAATCTTCGCTGCTGTCGGCGGCGAAGTGCGAAGCATGCTGCAACTCGTGGGCGATAACGCTGAGATATTCGGTGGTCGTCAGGCCGATTCGATCAGCCGACATGTAAATGGCTTCTCGTTGGTTTGAAGTGGGTCGTATCGCTTTCGGGAACGAGTCGGCAGAGGAAAAATAACCTGCTACTCCGGTTCGCAACCGCGAGTGGAAAACAACAATTCGATCATCACCGTCGACGCCCGGTGTCAGCGGCGGGCCGAATATGTCGGTCACGGGTCCCCAAACCCGGTTTTCGAAGTTCGTTGCAGCCTGCTCTATGGCAGATTCTGAGGGAAGGAAGTCGTTGTCGAAAACCCAGTAAGCGTTTTCAGAAACGTACATCACCGTTCCGTCCACCAGAGCGCTCCCGGCATCACGCGAAATCCAAAAATCTAACGCGTCTCCTACTTTCAGTGGTTCTGATACTTCAACCGGTCTGGTTGTATATCCGGGTACTAAACGTCGTCCTAGATCTTCGAGGTCACGGTCTGGTGGGACCGGAATTGAAACTGTGACAAGCGGAGGGGTGCGAGTTGGAGTGACCTTCGGGATTGGGATTCGAGTTGGCGTTGCAGTTGGAACTTGAGTAGTTGTCGGAATTTCTGTCAGTGTGATAGCGGTGCCGAACGGAGTGGGGGGCGCGGGCGTGGCGGTTGTCGTAGGAGGCGCGGGAGTGGCAGAGGGGATCGAAACTGTGATTGTTTCGAGTGGGATTTCTGTGCTCTCGACAGAATTAGAACATGCGGTCAAAGCGAAGAGAAACAACCCGGTCATGACCAAGGTTTCCAAACTTCGACGAAATCCAGGTTGTTTTTCAGCGCGGCGGATCAAGCGTTATCGCTGCCGTTGCTGTTGTACTTGTTCATCGCTTCAGCGATGGCATTTTGGACGATAAGTTCGGTCGCATCCGATGCCCGAATCACGGCATTATCAACCAGTTCCCTGGTATCTGGCTTGAAAGTTCCGAGCACATGAGAAACCTGCTCAGAGGACGAGTCAGGACTGCCGACTCCAATACGAATTCGCGCGTACTCGTTCGTCCCAAGAGATGTAATGATCGACTTCAAACCGTTGTGACCACCTGCACTGCCTTTGGTTCTAATACGAACTTTTCCGGGCGGTAGGTTTATGTCGTCGGTGATTACAAGAACTTGATCACTCTTGGTCTTGAACCTGTTCTGCAGATAACTGAGCGCCAGACCAGAGTTGTTCATGAAAGTCCGTGGATACGCAAGAACCACCTCACGCCCCATGATTTCGACTTCAGCAAATTTAACTTCTTTTCGCTTGCGATCAAATTCGGCGTTGGTCCGTTTGGCTAGTTCGTCGAGGCACCACCACCCGACGTTGTGACGAGTGTTTTTGTACTCAGCGCCCGGATTGCCGAGACCCAAAACTATCCAAGGGGGGCCGTCGGATGCACCGCCTGATCCACCCGGAAATAATTTGTCCAGTAGCGAAGTAACGCTCAATGCTCAACTCGTGGTTCGACCTCGGAACAACTCATTTATGAATCCGACCGTCTTGTTGTCCAACAACTGGACCAGTCCAGACAGATCGCCTGTTTGATTCAGGCGCAACAATGTCTTCAACTTGTCCGGTTCCGACGATTCTAAGACAAGGTTTGCCAATGTTTCCCGCAGTCTGGAAACATACTTCTCGAAAAGAGATTCAACCACCCGCTCGATTGAGTCGATGTGATAGACCGGGACAGAACTTCCCAGCCTGACCCCACAATCGACACAGATGGGCAGAGCATCGAGAGTTTCGATGAACGTTTGGTTGCAAATATTCAGATCTGAGTCGATCTGCGGGAGCCGATGATCATATTGAACGGGACTCCAAAATCAGCATCCCACCGAGGCGAAACTATCACCTCGCAGGGGTACTCGAATCCCTGGACTGAAACAGTTACGTTCCGAATCTGACGAAAGAATTCGATATCGAAATGAATTCGAATTTGGGGCGAATATGAAGTTGGGACCAATATGACTCTCCGACTGGCGTCGCCGGATGCGTCTAGTCTCCGGTTTCTGGAACCAAACCTTGGTCCATGAACTCGAGGAATTGTTCCTCGCTAATCACTGGAACGCCCAATCGTTGAGCTTTGTCGAGTTTTGATCCAGCTTCATCACCCGCTACGAGATAGTTGGTTTTTCCTGTAACTGATCCCGTCGCTTTGCCACCTAGCGACTTGATTCGATTTTGAGCTTCAGAGCGTGACATAGTCTCAAGTCGACCTGTAACCACGAATGTCACACCATTCGCTGGGTGGTCAGCAGAAGGTTCGGGTGTGTCATCAATTGGATTGATGCCAAGTTCGATCAATGAACGGATCAGTTCCTTATTGTGATCCAACGAAAGATATTCGAACACCGTCTGCGCCATGATTGGACCAACGCCATCAATAGCGATCAGCTCCTCTTCAGTTGCGGCAGTTAGGCCTTCAAGGCTCTTGAATCGACGAGAAAACCACTCCGCACTTTCCGACCCAACACCAGGAATACCAAGTGCGAACAACAAACGTGAAAACGGACGTTCTCGTGTCGCTTCGATGGCGTTCAGTAGATTATCGACACGGGTTTCACCCATCTTGTCCAGCTCGAGTAGATCACCTCGGCGATCCTTCAGACGGTAAAGATCGGCAATCGAATTTACGAAGCCGAGCCGTGGCAGGTCCTGGGCGACACGTTCACCCAGACCCTCAATGTCCATTGCTCCCCTCGACGCAAAATGCTCCAAGAGTCGTTCGAACTGGGCAGGGCACGCCCCGTTTACACAGCGTGTTACCGCTTCATCCTCTGATTGAACCGTTGGAGAGTCGCAGGAAGGGCAAGTCTCAGGAAACTCGTATGGGTTGGAATCGTTTCCACGTTTGTTGTTTGGCGAAACTTCGACAACTTGCGGAATGACATCACCGGCACGCTGGATGATTACCCTGTCGCCAGCTCGGAAATCCTTGCGGTTAATTTCGTCCTTGTTGTGGAGTGTCGCTCGACCCACGGTGACTCCGCCAACAATTACTGGTTCGAGTTCAGCCCATGGTGTCAGGGCACCGGTGCGCCCAACATTCACATGGATTGCTTTCAGCGTCGTCTCGGCTTTTTCTGCCGGGAATTTGTAGGCGATTGCCCATCGGGGATCGCGACCTGCGTATCCGAGCCGTCGTTGTAGATCGAGCGAGTCGATTTTGATTACGACTCCGTCGATGCCGTAATCCAGCGACTCCCGCACTTCACCTGCGTTGTGAATAGCAGCAATTGCCTCGTCAATCGACTCAGCAGTACGAGTCCACTCGTTGGTCTTGCCACCCCAGTCCGCGATTTGTCTAAGGGTCGCGATATGGCTCGTTAGTTCTTCAGCACCTTCGATGTAGCCCATTGAGTAAAAGAACATGTCGAGCGGACGTTTGGCAGTCTCAGAAGAATCGAGTTGTCGAAGTGACCCCGACGCTGAGTTTCGTGGGTTTACATAGGTTGGAAGTCCTGCCCCTTCGCGCTCGGCGTTCAACTCGGCAAACTTCGAGTTCGGAAGGTAAACCTCACCGCGGAGCTCAATAACGGGCGGGGCCTCGCCTTCCAGTTTTAGCGGCACCGTTCGAATGGTCCGCACGTTTGCTGTTACATCTTCTCCACGTAGACCATCGCCGCGTGTCGCAGCTCGCTCAAGCAGTCCATCCCTGTATGTAATCGCAAGTGCCAATCCGTCGATCTTTAGTTCACAAACAAGTGGAGCGGACTCAAGCTCAAGGAAATCGAGTGCTCGCTTGTACCAGGCGCGTAGCCCATCTTCGTTGAACACGTTGCCGAGTGAGAGCATCGGTACCGGATGAACTACCTCCTCAAACCCGTCCGCAGGCGGTGCACCGACTCGCTGCGTAGGCGAATCAGGCGTTTTCAACTCAGGATTTGCCTCTTCGAGTGCAATCAATTCCTGAAGTCGGGCATCCCATTCGGCATCCGTGAGTTCAGGCGCGTTCTCGACGTAGTAAAGGTGATTGGCGCGAGTAAGTTCGTCTCGCAACACCTGGGCTCGGTTTTTGGGATCAGACTCCGAGTTCGAATCGAACGACATTTGAAGGTTGGACTTGTTCTCGGTCAACGGGTATTTGCCTGTTCCCATCGATTGGGTGGAGTGGTTCGGGGTGATGCTCGAAGTGAAATCGAGTATAGCAACGGAGACTCTAATTGCTTGCGACTAAAACCGGCTTGAGAAGGTTCTAAGACAAGTTCAAATCACCGTTACGGGACTATACTCAAACCTTGTCCTGAAACCATCTACTTGTGGCAAACACCTTATGGCAGAGATTCGTCCATTCAAAGCAGTGCGCTACAACCCCGATATTGCGGGCGATGTAAGCATGCACATTTGCCCTCCTTTCGACGTGATTACTCCGAAGTTACAGCAGGAACTGTACGAACGTTCGGAGTACAACATCGTTCGACTTGAACTGACTCGACGAGGTTTGACCGACGATCCCTACGAGCAGGCTGCTACTACTCGGCAGGAGTGGACGAAATCAGGCGTCTTGAAACAAGACGAAGCTTTTTCGATTTATGTCACTGAAGAAGAATTCGAGTACCAGGGGCAAAAATTGTTCCGACGCGGGTTCGTTTCAGCAGTGCGACTTGAAGACTACGACCAGCAAGTGATACTCCCTCACGAAGGGACTCGCTCTGAATGGGTTGCCGACCGGGTCAAGCTCATGGGGGCTGCTCAGTCCAACTACAGCCCGTTACTCGTTATATACCGAGACGATTTGCGGTCTTCAGTTGGGAACATCATTCGCGCAATTGCCGGTGGTCCACCAACTGTTGTGTTCAATCCACCAGACATGCCGCAACTTCGCATGTGGCGGGTGTCAGATCCCGGCACCATTGAGGTGATTCAGAACGCACTAAGAGACGCTCAGGTGTTCATTGCTGACGGTCATCACCGTTACGAAGCTGCTCTGCGTTACAGGAGCAGTGTTCGGTCGGAACGAGAAGTCGAAGCCGATGAGTCGATCAACTTCAGAATGATGTTGATGGTGTCGTTTGATGAACCGGGACTGATTACACGTGGATACCACCGCTTGATTGAGTCACCGACTCACGACGAGTTGGAACACTTGAAGTCATTGCTTCGTTCATCTTGCGAGCTGACCGAGTGGGTCCCAACCGCGGGATCTGATCTGCGCAGTCACGTCGACCAATTTTCCGTTGCTCTTGGAGAACGTGAAGGCGATGAGGTCGTTTTCGGTCTCTATGGACTGGAGGAAGGCAAATTCCATGTCGCTCGAATGCGCGATCTACCAGAGGTAGAGAATGCTCTCGATAACTCCGAATACTCGAGGCTTCATAGCCAACTTCTAAAGCAAGCAGTATCAGATGAACGGGAAGAAGCGATCATTAGCCCGCATCACGATTCTGGTCTCATTGCTCGCCAACTGGAAAGTGGTGAGGCTGAACTTGCGTTCATAATGCGCCCGGTCCCGCTCGATGAGTTCGTGTCGATCGTAACCAGGGGTTGGCGGCTGCCAGCAAAGGCGACGAACTTCTACCCGAAACCACCTGCTGGAGCCGTAATCCAGCAGTTCCAGGACATCCTCTAGGCAGCTCCGGCTCTCGCGGATTCCTCGATCACCCTCAGGACCTCTTCGATCGAGGGACGATCTTCGTTCGCACCAGCCAACGATCGCGCTGCCAGGTTTCCGAACGCGTCGATTACAAAGCTGGCAGGACCACCTTTTTCGATGCCGATCAAGTTGAACACATCCCATTCGATGGAAAGGACTCCCAACGGATCGGCAACCAGCGGATACTCGATTCCGAGTTGCTCTTGCATGTTTTTCACCGTCGTTGGCCAGTCGGAGACTATCGCCACTACCTGTGTGTCGTACTTTGCAAAGCTCGAAAAAGAGGTTTGAATTTCAGCTGCTTGCTCAAGATCCCAGGCATTTGTCGCTGTCGGGAGAAACACAACGTAAAGCGGCTTAGTGCCAATCAACTCAGAAATGTTGAGCACTTTGCCGTCGATAGTTTCAGCATTCAGTACGGGGATGCCACCTAAAGTCGGTGCTGATGTCGGTACGAGAGTAGGTTCGGTGGTTGGCGTTGGTTCTGGGTCTGGAGAGCAGCCAAACCCTATCAACGCTACTACCAACAACGGAACTATGTATGCGATATGTGAACTAGCCAGAACCTATGCACCACCGAGGTTGTTGATTTGCTTCATGATTTCTGAAGTAGGTACCTGGTGAGTGTAGCGTTCTCCAATGCTCTCCCACGCAATTGAGCCGTCGGTTCCAATGAGGAAAACCGATGCCGAAGCAAGACCGTCTCCATGGAGATTGAACACGCCATAATCCTTAGGTGTGCTTGGATCCCCAGATGTGTACAGAATTGGGAATTCAAAACCTTGCGAAGCCGCCAGACCCGCCGGACCGTTCAAATCATCGGTGCTTATCGCTAAAACTTCAGCACCAGTTGCTCGAACCGAGTCAATATTTGATTGCAACTCAACTAGTTGCCTCTTGCAGTGAGTTCACCAGAAAGCGCGATAGAAAACGACGACGACGGGTTGGTTATCACGGTAGTCGGAAAGGCGATGGGCTGGACCTTGAACAGAAGCTAGATGGAAATCTGGTGCGAAATCGACGACAGGCTGCGTTACGGCCGGATCGGGATCTGGTTGAGAGGCTTCAGGCGGATCGACAGGCTCGGGACTGGTCGACTGTTGAGCAGTGCTTCCCGAAGATCGGGCTCTTGATATTGGTGTTGCCTCATTCAACAGATCGTCTGAAGAAACTGGGTCTCCAGATTCTCCCGTTTTCTCGTCGTCGGTCATGGCGCTGCCTGAACCGTACGGGTCGCTATTCCCACTTGGAGACGAATCTGAGCCAGATGCTTGTTGCAGGGGATCAACGGCGTCAGGTTGATTGTTGGACGGAGAACTTGCAGTTTCTGAACCACAAGCGATCACAACCAGCATTAAAGACAAAGGTGCGATGAACGAAAGGAAATATTTACTTCTGTTCATCGCACCTGTTGCAATCGGTTTTGTGTCGAGGAGAAGCGGTGGTTCCGTCAACCACCAAAGACATTTACGACGTCATGCTGTTGAGGGTTTCTTCTGCAGCTTTCAGTGCTTCATCAATATGTGCAGTTTCGACCCAGCCCATGTGACCAACTCGGAAAATCTTTCCAGCCAGCGATTTTTGCCCACCACCGAGCACCACGTTGTAGTTCTTCTCTACCGATGACAGGAAGGCTTTGCCATCGAGTCCTTCAGGTAGCTTGATCGCTGTCACGGTGTTCGATGCGTACTGAGGGTCGGGAAGGAGTTCGAGCCCAAGGACCTTCGCTCCTGCACGGGTGTGCTCTGCCACATCCTGATGTCGTGCAAAAACGTTCTCGATTCCCTCATCGACCATCGATTGCAGTGCGACTTCGAGAGTGAACATTGCTGGAAGGCACGGTGTGAACGGCGGCTGTCCGATCTGCAGATAATCCTCGTACTGTTGAATGTCGAGGTAGTACTTCGGAGTAGTGGACTTTGCATGGGCTTCCCATGCCTTCTTTGAGAAGGTGACCATCGAAATTCCAGGTGGTGAAATCCAGCTCTTTTGAGAAGCAGTTGCAACGACGTCGATGCCCCACGCATCTACTGCTATTGGGACTCCACCAGCGCTGGAAACGGCGTCCACGAGGATCAGGGCATCAGACTCTTCGTGAATGACCCTACAAAGGTCTTCGAGTGGGTTGGAAACACCGGTTGAACTTTCATTGTGGGTGAACACAACTGCTTTGAGGTTGGAAATGCTCTGAATCGTCTCTCGAACCTTATCGAGATCTGCTGCCTGACCAAGATCAAACTCAAGCCGGGTTACGTCTCCACCGTAGGCTTCGGCGATCTCTGCGAACCGTTCACCGAATGTTCCAATGATGATAGAGAGCACTTTGTCACCGGGAGAGATTGTGTTTACGACAGCGGTTTCCATCGCACCCGTACCCGACGAAGTGATGAAGTACACATCGTTCTTCGTCATGAACACCGTCTTCAAGTTCGCTGACATTCGTTCGAGCATGTCGGCGTATTCAGGTCCACGGTGGTTGATCATCTGCCGACCGGCGAGTTCGAGTACGTCGTCGGGCAGTGGAACCGGACCTGGAATTCGAAGGTTAGGTTGGTTCTGGGTGCTCACAGGAGCGCTCCGTTCGTGCGGGATTTTGGGTCTAAATCAATAAGTGCTCACTCTTGCGAATGGCCACTAATCGATTCTAACTCTCAACCTGTAAAACAGGAGGTGAAATTTCGGTGAGTGCTCGTAGTTGAATCTACTTCGCGAGTTCTAGTCAATCGGTTGCATCCCACAACCGACGAGGTAGTCATAGGTCCCGTCGTAAAATTCTGGAAGCCTCGTCATATCATCCTTGTCACCTGGTGAACAGAAAACGATCAGTCCTTCTCTGGCTCGGGTCAGTAGTACTCGATACTTATTGGGAACGAATGTTAGCTTGTCTGCGGATTTGACCTTCTGCCATTTCGTCCCGCTAAGATTCCACACTTGCCATTGGCCGTCGAGAAATCGAAAATCTGCACCCCAACACAATCCTGTCCAATCCAGTTCTAGTCCTTGAACCGAAAATTCTGTGGCGACTAATTCAAGGTGTGTAGATGATCGAATATCGCCTTTGGGATTTAGAAACCAGTTTTCGTTACTGATGTCCTCAACAACGTTGATTCCGTGCGGGCGCAGCCGTCTGGCGCCTGAGCTAGCAATAAGCCCAGAACGTCTCAATCCTTTTGCCTGAGATTTCAGCCACTCTTTTGCTTTTGAGAGGTCTCGCGTAATTACCAATGGGTAGTAGTCATTATTCTCTGCAATTGCCTTTGCTGATCGATTGTCTCCCTTGATAACGTGCTCAACCCAAGCAGTGATGGTGTCTCCTCGAACGGTTCGTTTAGACACCCGTAGATGAAGATTTCGCGATATCACCGTATCGTATCGCCGGGAGCCATCGAATAATGTCGATCCCGAGGTGCTACTGCCACCCTCGATAGCCTCTGGGGCCGCGTAGACTTTCCAGTTCTTGAATTTGTCAGAAAGAGCTCGACCCCATTCGGCCAAGCCTGCCTCGCCTGTGTTGATTTCTTGACTACCTCCAACCAGCGCCACAACCACGCACGATCCCTCGTGGCGATTCATGACACCGAGGATGGCTTCTGGTTCAGAAGATGATCGACGGAACTTCCTCCAGGACTGATCAGAATCCCACGCTCGCTGGGCTTCGTCGAACACGATCATTCGTTCGAACGGAGGATTATTAGTGTCAGCTTCTAGATAATTTTTTAACCAAACGTGGACGTTTGAAATAAAGGTTGTAGCTTCTCTCTTGGCGACGTCAGACTTCACACCAGTTCGAGACATCAAATCTCGTTTCAAAGATTCTGAGAGGACCTTTACAAGCGGTCCGTTCCCACTCAAAAAAGTTGCGCGATCAAATTGTTCTGAGTGAGCGATGCTCAGCCCTGCTAATGTCTTGCCAGCACCTGGAACGCCGGTTACGAAGCAAATCGCTTTCGATCCAGAACTGACGGAATCTCGAGCAATGGACTCCAGTGTAAATCTAACTCGATTGAGATCTTCGATCGACGAATCAGTGCGGGATATTTCGTCCACACTATGTCCTGCAAACAACGTAGTGGCCGCTTCAACAATCGTTGGTATGGGTTCATAAGGTGATTCAGTCCAACTAACTCCATCTTCAAGAGTTGATCGCGTTTGTGAGCCGTCGATACCAATGGAGATTGCCCTGGCAAGCGAGTTCGGATTCGTGACCGAGACCCGATTGACATAGCCGTTCTTAAATTTAGGTGTTACGTGATGGTCTTCGCGCGCATTCCCCGTGCACAGAATCGGGATGATCGGAAAATGCCTAGACTCTCGATGAGACGTTGCAAGTTCCATTCCATAGTCTTCGACTTGTAACCTGGCTAGTTGATCTGCTGTGTCATGTTTGAACTCGATGACGAACACGACTCCACGCGCGATCAACGTTCAGTCAATTCGTCCTGATCTGCGGGAGATTTCGTACTCAAGGCAAATTACCCAACCTGAGCTGTCAGGTTCCGAGGATACAAGTGGAGCCAAGGTACGTTTCAGCCAACCAATGGACTCGCTCCACGCGATTATTTGGGCGTGTTCAGTTGAACCGGTGCTCATGCGGCTGGCGGCCGCGTATGAAAGAGCTCCCGTTATCGTGTCGGTGTCGGTCTCAAGAAAACCTGGAACGGTTGATGAGTAACCGATTCCAGGTCTTTGAATCAAGTCCTGAGAATTCATACGCACATGTTATGCCCCATAGGTGCAATGGCAATGTGGGAAGAATGATTACTCTGCCAGCTTCACCAGCGAGTAGTTCTTTCGTCCACGCCGGATAACGAGTAGTCGACCTTCCACGAGATCGCTCACACCAACCTGTTGTCCGGCATCCTCGATTTGGATACCGTTCAAGTACATTCCGCCTTGCTGAACCGTGCGTCGAACGTCTCCGCCAGATTTTCCTGCACCAGATGCCACAGCGAGATCGCTGAACCGCATCCCTTCACCTTCGAGTTGGTCTCTGGTGATCGTGGCAGTAGATGAACCTTCAAGCACATCTTCCATTTCATCGGCGGAAAGACCAGAAATGTCTCCCCCGAAGAAGGCGCGTGTAACTCTCTCCGCCTGTTCCAGTCCTGCCGGACCGTGAACAGTTCGCGTTACTTCATCGGCAAGCAGCTTTTGTGCTTCTCGCTTCGCAGGATCGGACTTGACTGCTTCCGCCATGTCACCGATTTGAATTTGGTTCAACAGAGTGAACAGTTTCAGGTAAGGCACAGCGTCCTCGTCCGTTGTGTTCAGGAAGTACTGGTACATCCTGTACGGAGAGGTTTGATTCGGATCGATTGTTAGTGCACCACTAACCGACTTCCCGAATTTTTCTCCGGTTGAGGTCGTTATTAGTGGGTACACAATTCCGTGTGCTTGAGGTCGACCTTCTGAGTCTGCACCATGAATTCGGCGAATCAGATCGACTCCGCCAAGAATGTTGCCCCACTGGTCGCTGCCACCTGCCTGGAACGTCACGCCATCGGTCTCGAACAACTTCAGGAAGTCGTACGCCTGGAGCAACTGGTAGCTGAACTCTGTAAATGAAATACCGGTGTCGCGATCTATTCGACCTTTTACCGACTCTCGTCCCATCATCGAGTTGACAGTGAAGTGTTTTCCAACGTCCCTGAGGAATTCAAGTAAGTTGGTCACTCGTAGCCAATCGGCATTGTTGACCATTCGTGCCGGATTGGTGCTCGCCTCGAAATCGAGGAACGGCTCAAGCTGCTTCTGGATGGCGTCGACGTTCTCGTCGATCTGAGCGACTGAAAGAAGCTGTCGTTCTTCACTGCGCCCCGACGGATCGCCAATCATGCCTGTACCGCCACCAACCAGCGCGACGGGAGTGTGTCCGTGTCGTTGAAGGCGTACGAGTCCCATGATCGGTACGAGGTGACCGATGTGAAGGCTTATCGCCGTCGGGTCAAAACCGTTGTAGCAGGTGATCTTTTCAGTGGAGAGCACATGAGCTGCACCAGGAGTTGCGTCGTAGATCGCTCCACGCCACTCGAGCTCTTCGGTTACGTTTGCAAATTCGTTGCTGGTAGTCATTGTTCTATCTGTGAGCGGTTACCCGATTTTGATTATTTCTCGGGTTTGTTCCACATCACTGTTCATTTGTTCAATTAGTGCGTCGACGGATTCGAATGCGACCTCACCCCTTAGTCTCGAAACGAACTCAATGTGAAGTCGCTTTGTATACAAATCACCGTCGAAATCCAGCAGATATGCCTCGATCGTCCTACGACCGTCGGTTTCGAAGGTAGGGCGAACCCCAATACTTGTCGCTGCACGATGGGTTTCGCCATCAACGGTCACGCGGGTTGCGTAAATTCCATTTGCTGGAACTGTCGCTTCAAAGTCAGGTTCGATGTTCGCTGTTGGGAATCCCAGTTCCTGCCCACGCTTGTCACCTTCACTCACCAAGCCGGTAAACCCGTAGTTACGCCCGAGCATACCAGTAGCCGTTTCGCAATCGCCGATCTCAATCGCTTGCCTGATCCTTGAACTGGAGATTTGGTCGCCATGCAGAGATTCAGCTTCGACGCTGATCACTTTTACGTCTTCAAGCGTGGATTGCAGGGTGCTTGCATTGGCACGGTCGGAACCGATCATTGCGCCAGGACCTAGAACTAGAGTCGATAGACCGACCCGTCGCTTGAGTTCGCTGACAAATTCACCTGAACTCAGCTTTTGGATCGATTCATCGAACTGCAAAACGACCGCATTATCAATACCTACGTTGGATAGCCACGAAACGCGGTCTTCTGCACTCGACAGGTACGAGACGGTTACAGTTGGGTTGATGAACGCCCTCGGTTGACCTTCAAAAATCATCGCCAGTGAGCTTCCGCCAACTGCCTGTGCCTCATCGAGTACCGTTTCAACGAGCTTACGGTGTCCAAGATGGACGCCATCAAATGTCCCTACGGTCGCGACCGTAGGACCCTGCTGGGCTCGGATAGCGTTGAATGGATCGGCGATCGACATGGCAGTCGGTCAGCCCCCGTCTTAAGCTGGCGTGCCGGCCTTTTTGCCAAGTGCGGAATAGGCCTCGTGGAGCAATTCTTCGGTAGTCTCCCAGTTGATGCAAGCATCAGTGATTGAGACTCCGTAAGCAAGCTCACTCAGGTCGCCGAGCGACTGATTGCCTTCGTTCAAGTGGCTTTCAAGCATCAGCCCGACGACACCATCGTTACCAGCGTTTCGCTGTCGGATGGTCTCTCGGAAGACGATAGGTTGACGCTTGTGATCTTTGTTCGAGTTTGCGTGCGAACAGTCGATAACGACGTTAGAGCGCAAGCCAGCGACTTCGAGAAGCGCAGACGCAGAGGCAACCGAATCTTCGTCGTAGTTAGGACCCGAAGAACCACCACGCAGAATCAGGTGACCGGCTTTGTTACCTACCGTGTTTATAACGGCAGCTCGTCCGTTCTCGTCAATTCCGAGGAAGGCATGTGCAGACTGCGCTGCCACGATAGCGTCGACCGCCAACTGGCAGCTTCCACCAGTGCCATTCTTGAATCCGATTGGCATAGAAAGTCCGCTCGCCATTTGTCGGTGAGTCTGGCTCTCAGTAGTTCGAGCACCAATTGCACCCCATGCCACTAGATCGGCGAGGTACTGAGGTGTGAACGGATCGAGGAACTCTGTTCCAGCTGGGAGTCCGAGTTTTCCGACTTCAAGCAAGAACGCTCGCGCTCGCTTGAGTCCTGTTTGCATATCGAAAGTGCCGTCGAGGCTGGGGTCGTTAATCAGACCTTTCCAGCCAACGGTGGTACGAGGCTTCTCAAAGTAGACCCGCATTACGACAAGAATGCGATCTTTTACTTCTTCAGCAAGCTTTGCGAGTCGCTGGGCGTACTCAAGACCAGCCTTTTCGTCATGGATTGAGCATGGACCAACGAGCATAACCATGCGGTTGTCTCGTCGTTCGAGGATGTCCTCGATTTCCTGTCGAGACTTAGTGACCAGTTCCGCAACTTCTGCAGGGATCGGCTGTTCGTTGATGTATTCGCTCGGTGGAGCCAGGGGTTGAAGACCGGATACACGAACGTTTGATGTGGACATGATTTTTCTAATTCAAATACTGGTAGATGGAATCGGGTCGTGACTTTCTTCGTGCATACGGCGCAGTTGCAAGCTGCGTGATCGACGCCGTTGAAGGTCCAGGAAGCGGGCTCGGTGTTCGCCGGTCGCGTTAGCTTCTATACGAACGCCCGTACGTAGATTGCCCGTACGTATAGCTGAAATAGCCGGTCGAGCGCGAGTAAGACCCAGCCAGGCAAGCGGCTGAGTGAAGAACTTCGGTTTTCGAGCGCTCGTTCATGTCTTTACGTGCTGGCTGTTGAAAGGTCGGGGCGAAGTTTAGCAGCATCGTTGATGTATGCGTGCTTAATTTCAGCCTGTGCCTTGCTTGTGTTCCACAAGATAAGTATACGTATGCATCGCTCGAGCGCACCTGGTCGAGCCATCTCGTGACCACACATTAGCGGAACGTCATTCCACCCGAGGCGTTCGCGGGCGGCTACAGCAGGGAACTCAGCCACCAAATCGGGACTGGTTGTGAACTGGACCGCTGCGACATCATCTTGATCAATGCCGTTTTCCTGTATCAGCATCGCGAGCAACTCAGCGGTGGCGTCGAGAACATCGTCCCGTGAGTCACCGTTTGTTGTAGTTGCGCCTTTGACGCCTCGAACTTTCGTTGCCAATCCAGTCCTCGAAAAGTTTGGTCAGATTTCGTGGCGAATTAGTTTGCCACGACTTTCTTATTTGTGCCGGGTTTCAGCGAAGCAATGTACTCCCTGCCTCTGTCAGCAGCTTCTGCAGCTGGACCATCGGCAAGTTCGTTGATCAGCGCGCTTCCGACCACAGCCCCGTCGGCGTATTCCGCTACCTCGGAAACATGATCTGCGGTAGAGATGCCAAAACCAATTGCAACTGGAAGATCGGTGAATTTCCTGACTTTTTCGACAAGTCCCTGAACACGTGCTGAAACCTGAGTTCGTGCCCCAGTTACACCCAACACGGAAATGCAGTAAACAAACCCGCTAGCACGTTCGCAAGCGTGCTCAATTGCCTCATCCGTGGATGTGAGTGCCAGCAATGGTATTAGCGAAATTCCCGCGTGATCCGCTGCATCTTCGAGTGGTCCCGCTTCGGCCGCAGGCAAGTCAGCAACGATCAAACCGTCGACTCCCGCGTCGGCGACAGAAGCACAATAGTTGTCGAGACCTACGGTCAAGATGTTGTTGTAATAGCCCATGAAAACCAGCGGGGTCTCAATGCCAGCAGCCCGGATTTCTTTCGCAGCGACGATGCAGTCTTGCGGGGTTACTCCGTTCATCAACGCTGTATGTCCGGATGCCTGGATAGTTGGACCGTCACCTAGAGGGTCGCTGAAGGGAACTCCGAGCTCTATGACATCTGCACCGGCTTCGCTTATCGCTCGGACGATATCCGTTGTAAGTCCAACCTCTGGAAACCCAACCGTTACGTATGGAACGAGCGCGATTTTGCCTTTAGTTTGAGCAGTTTCGAACGCTTTACGAATCCGATCTTCGGACATTCTCGTGACTTTCTACAGTTTGCTTCGGAAGCGCTAATTTTGAACGAGCTATATAACCCTAGCCAACATCTGCGTATTTGGCGATTAGAACTGCGATTGTATTGTGCAATCCGTGCCCGAATATTGCGGGCCATATTGAACCGGTTTTCAAGTAGACCCAACCAAGTGCGAGTCCCAACACGAACGTCGGAACAATTGCACCGGGATCAATGTGGAATACGCCGAATACCAGTGAAGAAATTATTAACGCTCTGGCTGTACCGAATCTTTTCACAAGTCCTGACAGCATGAACCCGCGGAAAAACACTTCTTCCGCAAACGGCCCAATTAGTCCCACGAGGATAACGGTGATGACGATGTTGCCACCTGCCGAATCGAGGGCTTCACTCGCTGTGTCGGGCGGTAGTAACTGAGAAACATCAAGCCAGACCAGCAGTTGCAGCCACACCATTAGAGAGGTTACGGCAATGATCCACATGCCGGCTGCGTAAACATATGGCTTGATGCCTGACGTACGAACGAAACCCAGCGACGACGGCGGTTGGCGGTAATTGATGATCGAGAACGCCATACCGATTGCCGCAAATGTTCCAGACATTGCCGTTGCCGCGATGATGCTTACAGGAACGCCGACAATTTGAGCGTCACCAGTAGATGTCTCACTGGCAAGCGAGTAACTGATGGCGATAACAACTACTGCAAATCCTACCGATCCAACCATTGGCCATAGGGGAGAATTCAGTACTCGCAGAACAACGACGCCAATGACCAGCATTGCAAGCCCAACAATGAAACCTTGAGGAGAGCCGATTGAGGTTTCAAAACCACTTGCCGATCCGAGTGCTCCTGTAATGTTGAGAATCGTCACGACGGACAACATCGTGACCGTGATTGCACCGACTACGTCGACTAAATTCCACGGTACTTCTCGAACTACCAGAGCAGGCTTACGTGGATGTTCTAAATCAGGATCCTGAGGTGGAAACATCGCTCTTTAGATCCAGGTCACGTCGCCGGCCAGCGAGGCATCCCATGGTGTGCTGATGAACTGTTCAAACTCTTTTCGGGATGAGCCAATGTCAGTAAATTCACCGTGACCCGGCAGAATGACGTGTTCGCCCGGCAAGGTGTAAATCTGATCTTTTAGCGAACTCACGATATGCTTTAACGCTTCGTTGGAGGAGGATCGTCCAGGGCCACCCGGGAACAATGTGTCCCCGGTGAAAACGAACGATTTGTCGTCGTCCGATTTTGAACTCAGGACGTAGCAAGTTGATCCTGGTGTGTGACCGGGTGTAAACCTTGCTTCGAGCGTTATCTCGCCAACCTCAATAAGGGTGCCGGTCGTCACATCAATCGACGAGCTTGGCGTGGACGGTAACGAGGCGCGATCAGGTATTCCGATTCCGGTACTCACAGAAAATAACTCGTTAACTTCTGCGAAACCCTCCACGTGGTCCTGGTGTCCGTGGGTAATCAGTATCGCCGATACATCAGTCTGTTTTGCTGCGGCGATCAAATCGGTGGGATTGGCAGGCGTATCGATGATTATCGATTTGTTTGTTGTGGCACAGGTGATCAGAAACGCGTTGTTAGCGAATCCAGAAATAAATCGCTGGATTGACCACGCAGATCCGTTGTGAACCATGCTAGTTGGCATCCCAATTTCGTCCCGATAAAAAGAAACGGCGCACTATGCGCCGTTTCCGTGAATTCTATCTGAACCGAAAGTTATGTTGCTTGCGGCTCAGGTTCAGTCGATCCATCGACTGAACCCTCATCTTCATCCGCTTCACCGGAGCTCGGTGGTGGTCCAGGCTCGTCAACTGCAACTGCACTTGCAAACAGCGGGTCTCTGCCTTCAATGATGGCTACGAACTGGTCGGAGTCGATGGTTTCGTGTTCCAACAAGAACTGGGCGATTTGCTCGAGCTCTTCGTCATGTTTGGTCAGCAGTTCCTGAGCCTTGTCTTCACCTTGCTTCAGGAGCCTGTTGATTTCATCGTCAATGATGCTTTCAGTCCTAAGCGAGTAGTCACGTTCCTCTGACATTTCCTTGCCGAGGAATACCGCACCACCTTGTCGCTTTCCAAAAGCACGCTTGGATAGTCGGTCGCTCATGCCGAGACGCATAACCATTTCACGAGCAATGTTGGTCGCTTGCTCAAAGTCATTCGAAGCACCGGTAGTTACATCACCGACCTTCAAAACTTCGGCGGTTCGTCCACCCATTGCAGCGGCGATTTGCGCTTCCAACTGTTCCTTGGATGCGTAAGTTCGATCTTCCTGTTGCCAGCGAGTGAAACCACCTGCTTGACCACGAGCGATGATCGATATCTTGCCGATTGGCGAACCACCCGGCATTAGGTGAGCCACGAGCGCGTGACCTGCCTCGTGATAAGCGGTGATTCGACGATCTTTCTCGCTGATTACTTTGCTCTTTCGAGCTGGCCCCATCGAGACACGGTCGATCGCTTCCGTGAGATTCGAGAAGCTAATTGCCTTCTGGTTCGCCCGTGCAGCCAGAAGTGCAGCTTCATTAATCAGGTTCGCCAGGTCAGCACCTGAGAATCCAGGTGTTTGCTTTGCGATCTCGGCAAGGTCGATCGCCTTGTCTATTGGCTTGCCCTTGGCGTGAACATCGAGGATCGCAGTGCGTCCACGAATGTCAGGGTTGTCCAGAATCACGCGCCGGTCGAATCGACCCGGTCGGAGCAACGCGGGGTCCAGAATGTCAGGTCGGTTGGTTGCCGCGATTACGATCACGTTGGTCGCAGAATCAAATCCGTCCATTTCAACCAGGATCTGGTTCAAGGTTTGCTCACGCTCGTCGTGACCACCGCCAAGACCAGCTCCTCGGTGTCGACCAACTGCGTCGATCTCGTCTACGAAAATAATGCACGGTGAGTGTCGCTTTGCCTGTTCGAACAGATCACGCACTCGGGATGCACCCACACCTACGAACATTTCTACGAACTCGGAACCGGAGATCGAGAAGAACGGTACACCGGCCTCTCCAGCAACAGCCCTTGCGAGAAGAGTCTTACCGGTTCCCGGAGGTCCGACCAGGAGAACGCCAGCTGGAATCTTTGCGCCCAGGGCTTGGAATCGTTCCGGGTACTTGAGGAACTCAACAACTTCTTCGAGTTCTTCTTTGGCTTCGGGTACACCTGCTACGTCGAAGAAGGTGACGGTCGCTTTGGTCCCGACGAACATTCGGGCTTTACTGCGACCAAAGCTCATTTGCTGGCTGCTGTTGCCTTGAGCTTGTCGCATCATGAAAATTAGAATTCCACCGAACAGGATAAGTGGCAGGAACCCGATCAGGATTCCGAAGAAGCTTGAGAAACCACCTGAGCCTTTGACTCTTACTGTGTATTTAGAGTTATCGACCCCGGCATTTGCGAGCAAGTCAGCAACGCTAGAGCCTTCTTCTTTTCGAGATTTGAATGTGTTGACACCGTCGGAGATCGTCAGGGTGTCTCCGGATACTTCAATATCCAGCTTCGAAGCACCGCTGCTGTTTTGAGCTAATTCAACTACCTCATTAATTCCGATCTCCTGCGCGCCACCTAGTGGCTGGTTCACAAACATGAAGAAGATCATGATCACCGCAACGATGATCACAAGGTAGACAAGGCTGTTCCGCATCAAGCGGTTGCTCATAAGTTCTCGCCGTCCATTCTCTCGATTAATTAGCTCATGCGTTTTCGGTCACTTATTGGATGAACGATTTCTACATCGGGTACAACCGAGCTAACCGATTTCATCCGGTAGCAGATAAACCTGAAGAAGATGTCCATTCACTGAAGTGTGTACGGTCAATATTTCAGATCAAAAATCCGGCTCAGGTACTGATTAATTCTAGCACAGCACCTTGTTCGTCCAATTGAAAATTCAACTTCTGATACGTGTGAATATCGTGTAGAGATTCGTACTGAATGTGAATTGAGTTGAAGTCGATAGATTGATATATTCATTGTTCGATTGGATCAAAACTGGGCGCAGTAGTGCTGGTTCGGAATCAATTCCACGACGTCTAACTGCGAATAAACCAGTGCCTCAGGGAGATAGAACATAGCGAAAGAATTCAGGATTAATCGCCGGATACGTGCCGACAAAGTGCGCGTGATTCGCGGCGAGAGTTCATCAGAGTCGGTTGTGATGTCGCTTAGAGACGCACTTGACATGGCTCAAGATGAAGGTTTGGACCTTGTAGAAGTAGGACCTAACCAGAATCCACCTGTTTGTCGACTCCTTGATTACGGCAAATTCAAATTTATCCAGAATAAAAAGCAGCGTGAGGCGCGCAAAGTCTCGCGTAACGCCAGCAAGCAGAAAGAAGTAAGACTCAGCCCTGTGATGTCGGAAAACGACATCGAAACCAAGATCAGGATGACCAAGTCACTCCTGGCAGAAGGTGCGAAAGTCAGGGTGTTTGTGAGATTCCGAGGACGCCAGAGGGCACACCCGGAAATTGCAATGAAAGTCTTGCGGAAAGTAGCCGAAGGGGTAGCGTCGGTCGCAAAACTTGAAAAGCCACCAGGAATGGAAGGACGAGTTCTAAGCATCCTTCTAGCTCCGTCTGCACAAGCAGCACAGAGCAAGAAACAGGACTCACCTGAACCCGTGGCAGCGGCCGCCGAATCAGCCGATTCAAACGAATAAGAATCAGACGCCCAATCGAAACTACTGAGAGTAATATAGAAGACGGAAAGAAATTCAAATGCCTAAGATGAAGACGCATAAAGGTGCTAAGAAGCGGTTCCACATAACCGGTTCAGGCAAGGTTGTGCGCACGAAAGGCCCAAAGAGCCACTTCCGCCGACGAAAGGCAGCGCGAGTTAAGCGACTGTTCGGTGCGAAAGTAGAGCTCGATTCGACAACATTCTCGAAGACGATAAAGCAGGCTATTCGAGCCGTACGCTCTTAAATATTTGAAAACTTTCGTGTTGCCGGACCCTTGAATGTAAACGGGTCCGGCAATTGTTTGATCAAGGAGAAATAAGTTGGCCAGAATCAAGGCTGGAAAAACCACACGTCGACGCCATAAGGCGGTACTGGCGGCAACTAAGGGACACCGAGCTTCTCGAAGTAGGCGATACCGTGTTGCTCGCGAGTCGCTGACCCACGCGCAGGCGTACTCCACTGCACACAGGCGACTGAAGAAGCGCACTAACCGATCACTGCAAATTGTGCGTATCAACGCTGCAGCACGGGCACACGGAATTAACTACGCCAGCCTGATTCACGGCATTTCACTTGCCGGTATAGAGCTCGACCGAAAGTCGCTCTCCGAGCTGGCAATCCGAGAGCCAGAGGGATTCGGTGAAGTTGTAAAGTCCGCACAGGCAGCACTGCCTGCGTAACCGGTCGACTAACTAACTGATCTTGTTTTGAGGCGCACTAAGGTGCGCCTCAAAAAATTTAACGACCTTCGATAAGTACTCGTCAGGGGCGGATGAGTAGCTCATCCCGTGTTCTGCAGCGGGCACCATCCACACGAAATCCTCGCCCTGTTCTAATTCCTGGAAACTTGCTCCAATAGCCCGTCCGAGGTGCCGGGCATGCGAAGGCGAAACAAAAGAATCTTCTGTGCCGTGGATAACCAATACCGGTGTGTCCGACCGAGCAACGTGCCGAGCAGGTGAAACGTCGCTGATATCGATCCCGTGAACACGATTGGTCCAGAATTTCACGCCAGCCATCCAGAAGCTGTTCGCAAATCGGAACCCTAGCCTGTTCGATTCAATATGGTCTGCTAGGTCTACAAATGCACCGTCCGATACAACCGCTTGAATAGATTGAACGTTCGACCCGACCAGTAGAGATACGACTCCACCCAGGTCGACCCCAAGCAGTCCTAACTGTAAGTCCTCGCTTTGCGTTTGCTTGACGTAATCGATTGCTCCTAAGAGGTCCAATCGCTCGTAGTCACCGAGAGTTGAAGGTGAATTGCTCGAACCCCCTCTTCCACGTAGGTCAAATTGAAGGACGTTGAAGCCTGATTTGGTCAGGTCGGTAACTAATGAATTGAATCGGAACTCAGGGACTCCAAACGGTATGTCGCCCGTGTTGAACAGTATCCAGCGAGTTGTTGGATCATCGCTCCCTGATGTGAAAATTTGGCCTGAGAGTTGGACATCAGATCCACGCGCAGAGAATTTAACCGGTTTTCCTGTCGGCCGAATTGTTTCGGGATCTTGAAGTGGTAGACGAGTCAGGTTTGACGCCAGTGCCGACGAAACACCCGCGTAAATTCCGCCGAGGATTCCTAATGTCGAAACAGTCGATTTGATGAGACCCAAGAAGATCTCTCCATCTTCAGCCCGTATTCAGCGTCCATTACGCGATGATCGAGTCGACCATTACCAGTACAAAGAACAAGGCAAGGAACAAGAGTGAGTATTTGTAAAGGCGTGTAGCCGCAGGCTTATCAGGTGCTTTTATCAACGCGTATGCGTGCCAACCAAACGCCGCGCACAGCAACGCTGACCCGACGAGGTACGTAACCCCAAGAGCCTCGGATACGACACCGAACATGATTGTCAGTGCGGACAGGATTACCGTGTAAAGCAGAATCTGGATGCTCGTGTGCTCGATCCCTCTGATAACAGGCAACATTGGGACTTCAGCCCTCGCGTAGTCATCTTTGATCATTATTGCGAGCGCCCAGAAGTGCGGTGGCGTCCAGAAGAAAATAATTATGAACAGGTACCACGCTGCAAGATCGAGCGTCCCCGAAGCTGCAGCGTAACCAACAAGCGGAGGAACAGCTCCGGCGGCACCACCAATAACGATATTTTGCGTGGTCGTGCGTTTCAGGATGATCGTATACAGACCGAAATAGAGTACAGTCCCGACCATTGCTAGCACCGCAGCCAGTACATTTGTCATCAACGCGAGGATCAAGAAGGAACCTGCGTTTAGCAAGACTCCGAACAAAATCGCGGTGCGAGCAGAGATTCTTCCCTCGGCGACAGGTCGGTTTTTGGTTCGACCCATTCTCTGGTCTAGCTCACTCTCGTAAGCCATGTTCAGCGAGGCAGCGCCTCCAGAGGCCAACGCCCCACCAACCAATACGGCGACGAGCACTTCGATGCTTGGCGTTCCGGCAACTCCTAGAAATGCACCGGCAACAGCTGCAACGAGGAGCAGCGACATCACGCGCGGTTTGGTCAACGCTATGTAGTCGTTCAGCATCGTCATTGCTGAACCTCTAGGCACCGAATTGTTAGTGACCATAGACAGATGTTAGCGCGTTTTCGCTTGATGATTCATTAAGCATCAGCTGACTCAGGTCCAGGAACCGGTCGTAGAAGAAGAGCAACTATGAATACTAGGTCAACCCAAACAAGAGTGGCCAGGCTCAGGTGTCCAGCTCGTGCCCACTCGGCGAATGTAGTCCATGGGTTTGCAGCTCCCATGAGCATTTGTGCAACTATCAATACAAACGATGAAACTGCAGCGAAACGTAAAGCTCCAGACGTGTTTGGCAGCTGCAAGGCTTTGCGACCTGCAATTAGAACAATCACTATTGCAACAAGTGACCATATGCGGTGCGATACATGAATCCACGCAAGGCTGGACTGCGGAACAAAATCACCGCCACAGAGTGGCCACGAAGCACAGACCGCCCCAGCTCCTTTCCAAACGGCATAGGAACCAGTTAGCAGCGCTAACAGTGCCAGCACCGCGCCCCAAGCAGCCCAGTTAAGTGCACCTCGGTGTTCATCAGATACTCGACCCCATATCCAGGTAGAACTTGAGCCGACGCTTCCCGAACGCGTGTATCGAGTCGCGACAAGAGCAAGTATTGCTAACAGGGCAACAATTTCTGCGAGCATAAGATGCAAGGTACGGATCGCCGGATCCAGGTCGTTTAGGACGACTGCACCACCCAACATTCCAACAATAAATATCAGTGCGAGGGTTGCCGTCGATAGCCATGCCACGACTTTGTCGGCACGGTATCTGACCCAAACCCTGATTACGGCAGCAACGATTGTAAGACCGACAAGCGTGCCAACGGTTCGGTGGCTGTATTCGAGAAGTACGTTGTGCGGACGAGGAGTTGTTGGGCGAGGTCCATCGTAAAGTCGATCTATCGTCGGCTGATCCAGGGGTGGTACTAGCTGGCCAAAACAGGTTGGCCAATCGGGACAGCCGTCCCCAGACCCTGTAACTCTCACAACACCACCAAGGGTGATTTGCAAGACAACACCTACGACCGCGATTGAAAGCAAGGTGATTAGAAGTCGATCGTTCCAAATACGTGATTTGCGCGTCGAATAAGATGACATTCTTTGTGTTCCAGATCAGATACGGACAGCACCCTGAACGGCGACCGATATAAGCAGCAGTCGTTCGAAGTACCGACTAAATTTCTCGTCCCTCGGTGATCCGGTAGGATCACCCGCATATTTAGCCGTTAATCATCGCGCAACAAACGCCGTATTGCTGGCGAAAATCGTGAGTAAGAGACCGACATCACAACGGGCGGTATGCAATTAGAGTCGCGTCAACCAAGATTCGCTGGTCGTAAACCCTTGGTGGGCAGCACGTCACGAGCGTGATTTGTGCGTCTTCGGCAGATGAGAGCCGAAGATCGTCTTTATGAATCTGGCTCGTCGACGTCACCCTGTAAATGAACTCAAGTGAGTCGGTCGAAAGGTAAACATCTACTGGATCCTGGGTGATCAAATCCCTGATCTCTGGCAAATGACGAAAAATGTTGCCTTCTCCGCACCGCATACATTCAGGCCAGCTTTGTGAATCCAAAATTAATTACGCTCCAAATTACCCGACTTGCCCCGCGCTAACGTAGCGTCCAGTGACATAACCCCGTGCTGAAGCGGCGTTACTTGTGTCAAATCTAATATCGATGATGTGGAATTTTGGGTGGCATAAACAGGGTAAAAACCGCAATTGTCCGTAACATATTGCGTATTCCCATGAAAATTCTTGGCATCGAAACCAGCTGTGATGAGACATCCGTCGGAATCGTTGATTCAGACGGGCAAGTCCTCGCCAATGTAATTGCAACTCAAGTCGACGTTCATTCCCGTTACGGTGGAATCGTTCCCGAAGTTGCATCTCGACAACATGTCATAGATATGCGACCTGTCTGTGAAGCTGCCATAGAACAGGCAGATGTTGACTGGTCGGACATCGATGCCGTCGTGGCTACCCACGGACCTGGATTGGCAGGGTCGTTAATAGTTGGGCTCAACTTTGCAAAAGGGCTTTCTGCAACACTAGGAGTTCCGTTAGTGGGCGTAAACCACATGGACGGTCACGTTTATGGCGCTTGGGCGCAAACTGATCAAACTGAACTTCAACCGTTTCAGGAGCGCGTTGGAGAACAACCAATCATGTGCCTTGTCGTTTCTGGAGGACACACTGAGCTCGTCCTACTTGAAGACCACGGAAAATTCCGACTCCTCGGAGAGACCAGGGACGATGCGGCCGGTGAGGCATTCGACAAAGCTGCCCGCGTGCTTGGTCTAAGGTACCCGGGAGGTCCAGAAATCCAACGTGTGGCGGATGGTGTTACCGGTGATGTCGAACCATTACCTCGTGCCTGGATGCGGGGCACTGACGAGTTCTCGTTCAGCGGAATAAAGACGGCCGTGATCAACCGGGCTCGGGCTGAAGGGATTTACCCGCTGCCAGAGGGAGTTGAATCTCCTGACGCACAAATCGTTGCTGAGATTGCCAAAGCGTTCCAGGATTCAGTTGTCGACGTTCTCGTCACCAAAACGATCAATGCCGCCAAACGTGAGAACTGCTCTGGAATAGTTCTGGTGGGTGGTGTTGCTGCCAACAGACCATTGCGCGAGACGTTGGTTGAGCGTTCACCGCTGCCAGTCGCAATACCACCGTTCAGCTTATGTACCGATAACGGTGCAATGATTGCAATGAGTGGTTTGATCAACTATCGAAACGGGCGTCGAGATAGCTGGGATCTCGATGTCAGCCCGAGCTTGAGAATTGGACAGGCAACTCTCGGTTAGTTGCTATCCAGTTGGATAGTTTCGCCACGGGCCGGATAGTCTGCCAGGCAACATCTTCCGACGTGCGTTTTCGACCTTAGCAGCAAATTCAACTGCCTGTTCTGATCGACTGCCCAACTCTGTTTGGATTACCGTTTCTTTACCGCGAATAGAAATGTGTACTCCGGCAGGGCGAACCCAGTAATCCCCGATCAATAGCAGTGCTATCAGCGCAACGGCTATCCCAGCTATAAACCCCGTTCGAGCGTCAGGCGTCACCTGCCAAACTCCGACAGCAGCGAAAAGCCCGACAACACCCCATGCAGCACTTCGGCGTGCTCTAGGGCGACTCGAGACCTCGATTGATGAGATATCTGTCAGTGGGATCGACGCGTATAGGGCGGTTTCATTTTTCGAACCCGAGACGAGCACGCGATTGTGAGTCAGAACGATGCGGGTGTCGGAAGAAGAACCCAACTCCGACACGACCTTTTCGCCGGGAGAGAGGGTTTCGTTCTTGTTCGAGGGTGTTGATGAAATAACTGTGATCTCGCCTTATGTTGAACTACGAGCTTTCGAAGAAACAAACGCGTCATCATTTTCAAATAGAGTAACCCCTCGAACGTAGATGATCTACGGATTGATTACGAATCTTCGAACCTAAGCTGGCGTGACCTGATGCCAGACCTGGTCATCTCTCGATACAGCACGATCAAACCTTGTTGCTGACATGCTCCGGTAATTGGCGGGATCGAGTGGTCGACCGACAGGGCAACCTCGGCTTCTGTGGTCAGTGAGTTTTTTGAGAGCATTAGAAATTCAAAGAAAGCTTTTCGAGCATTACGAGCGAGTGCGATGTCGCCGTTCAACAAACCCAATGCCGTTGCGAACGGCAACAGGACGTTCACAACGATTTCTTTCGCTCGAGCTTTGCCAATTGCCGGTGCGGTATGTTTACAGGAGCTCTGATCGATCGACAAAAGATTAGTCAGCTCACTTGAACGGACTGCCTTCTTTACTTGATCGACGAAAAATCCGGATAGTGAGTGATCTCCTCCGATTCTTTCCACAGTTGCTGCTATTACCTTGATGCGGGTAATGGGTGAATTCGCTGGACACCCCCAGGGCTTTTTCCACTTAGGTGCTCGCGTGCCCGAGTTTGATCTCGAACCTGAAAATCCCGCAGCGACCAGGATTCGATTTTCTATATCGGTCGCCGAGCCTAGCCAGCAAACCACGTGCCATGGAACAAGTGCGGAAAGTTCTCAAAAAGCTGTTTTGTTGTACGGGTACCCAAGGGCACCGAGCAAATGTTTCCACAACGCCTGGTCAGCCCCAAGTTTTTTGATATCGATGCTGATGCTGGCGGATTGGGCGTGAAGCCTTTCCAATCCAGCCGTAGTCAGGTCAAGAGTTGGTTTGACTCGTAACTTCTGCCTTGTTGACC
>Ga0255778_10000734_pt1 | contig 29794 bp, 32 predicted proteins | sample 071ome_31_FD_179976 | JGI IMG/M metagenome (GOLD analysis project Ga0255778, IMG submission 179976) | Coastal salt marsh microbial communities from the Groves Creek Marsh, Skidaway Island, Georgia - 071405CT metaG (version 2) | ecosystem: Environmental > Aquatic > Marine > Intertidal zone >...
TACGCGTGCTTTTTGATGAGTCGCAGCGTGCGGTGACGCCGGGACAATGGGTCGTTTTCTACGAGGGCGCCCGGTGCCTTGGCGGCGGCCAAATCATTCAGAGAAGCCGGGCGTGACCGCGCCCCAGGAGGTCGCCAAGGCCCTGGCCGCGGTTTTTCAGTGCGCCGCTCTGGTCGAAGATGCGGCCCACGGCCGCAGCCTAGAGCCGACCCAGCTTTGCCCGCTCCTCGAAGCGGTGCTGATCGTCAATGCCCCGAACGTCGACGGTATTTACGGCGCCTCCTTGACCCTTGGCCTTCGAGCGCTGGAAACCCAGCTTTCCCCCGGAGCCCGCCCCACGGGGGAAGTGCTCCGCTATGTCTTTGCCATGCTGCGCCTCGCTCATCAATTTCAGCGCGCTCCCGCGCTGCAGCAGGAGATGGACAAGCGCCTGGCGCGCTTACAGGCCCAGCGGGCCCATTTCCCCGTGGATCACGAAACGCTCATCGAAGCCTTTGCCGAAACCTACAGCGCCACCCTGGCCACTCTTCCCCGGCGCATTGAAGTTCGCGGCCAGCGAGGCGCCCTAAGCCAACCTCGCACCGCAGCGCTCATTCGGGCCTGCCTTCTGGCGGGCGTTAGGGGTGCGATTTTGTACTTCCAGCTGGGCGGCCGCCGCCGCCATCTCTTCCTTCAACGGCGACGCCTCGTCGGCGCCGCTCAAGCCCTCTGTGAGGAACTGCCGTGACTGACACCGCCCATCCCCTCTTCGCCCTGTCCCCTCTCGACGGGCGCTATCGCAGCCAAGGGGACGGGCTTCGCCCGTTTCTGAGCGAATTCGGGCTTCTGCGCTTTCGCGTGGTCACGGAGGTGGAATGGTTGCTCGCCCTGGCTGCGGAGCCGGCCTTTACCCCTCTGCCGCCCTTCAGCGAGGCGGATCAGGTCTACCTCCGGAGCGTAGCGGAGCAGTTCTCTGCCGCAGACGCCGAGGAAATCAAGGCTACGGAGCGCACCACGAACCACGACGTGAAGGCGGTGGAATATTTCCTGAAGGCGCGCCTTCGGGCCCGCCCCTCCCTGGCCCCCTATGAAGAATTCGTACACTTCGCCTGCACGAGCGAGGACATCAACAACGTTTCCCATGCGCTCATGCTGAAACACGCCCGGGATGAAGCCCTCTTGCCGGCCATGGATGCGGTGCTCGAGAAGCTCAAAAGCCTGGCCGATAGCCTGGCGGCGGTGCCCATGCTGTCGAGGACCCACGGACAGCTGGCCTCCCCCACCACCATGGGTAAGGAGCTGGCGAACTTTGTTGCCCGCCTTCGCGCCCAGCGAGATGCCTTTGCTGCCCTCCCCCTCCCGGCCAAGCTGAACGGTGCCGTGGGGAACTTCAACGCCCACCTCGTGGCGGCGCCGGAGGTCTCCTGGCCGGCCCTCAGCACGCGGGTGTTGGAAGGGCTTGGGCTCACCATGAATCCCTATACCACGCAGATTGAGCCCCACGACGGTATCGCCGCCTACTGCCATGGGCTCCAGCGCTTTGGTCAGGTGCTGCTCGATATGAACCGGGATCTCTGGGGTTACATTTCCCTCGGCTACTTCAAGCAGCGCGCCGTGGCCACGGAGACGGGGTCTTCCACCATGCCTCACAAGGTAAACCCCATCGACTTTGAAAACTCCGAGGGCAACCTGGGCCTTGCCCATGCCGTGCTATCGCACCTGGCGGACAAGCTGCCCGTATCGCGCTGGCAACGGGACCTCTCCGATTCCACCGTGCTGCGCAACCTCGGCGTTGGCCTCGGCCATTTGATGATTGCCCTCACGGCGGCCCTCCGAGGCCTGGGCAAGATCGAGGCGGATCCGCAGCGCATGGCCCAGGATCTCGACCACAGCTGGGAAGTCCTGGCCGAACCGATCCAGACCATCCTCCGCCAGGAAGGGGTGGATCAGCCTTATGAGCGATTGAAGGAAGCTACTCGGGGCCGGCATCTTGATGCCCAGGCCGTGGCTGAGCTGCTTGAAGCCCTACCCCTTTCCGCCGAGGGGCGAGCGCGCCTTCAAGCCCTCACCCCGGCCACCTATCTTGGCCTTGCGGAATCGCTCGCGCGATCCGTCTGATGACCCTACCGCCGCCTCGTCCTCATTTGTTTTCCGCTGCGCCCTTTCCTGAGGGAGCGAAAACCACGGAAGGCCAGGAGGCGGCTTTTTTTGAGCATTACTGGGGGCAAAGGCCCGCCTTTCTCCCCGGGGCCCTTCCCGGGGCGCTGCCCTTGGACGGGAATGAGCTCGCGGCTCTGGCTTGCGAGCCCGCGGCGGAAGCCCGACTGATTGAGGGGACGGCCCCAGCGCTCCGGTTACGCCACGGGCCCTTTGCGGATGAAGATCTCGAGGCGCTGAGCTTTGAGCGCCCCTGGACCCTCTTGGTAAACGCTGTGGATCACTGGCTCCCCGGACTGGCAACGGTCTTCGAAGCGGTCCCGTTTTTGCCCCCCTGGTGCATCGACGATTTGATGGTGAGCTTCGCCACCGCCGGAGGCTCCGTGGGCGCCCACGAGGATCGCTACCACGTCTTTCTGATGCAGCTCGAGGGACTTCGCCGCTGGGCCCTGGCCCCAGGGCCTGCCCAGCTCGCGCACCACAAAACGGTGGATGGCCTGGCTTTGCTCAGCCCCTTCGAACCGACCGCCACCCTTGAGGCGAGCCCCGGGGACGTACTCTATCTGCCTCCTGGTTGGGGCCATCACGGGGTGGCGGAAGGCCCCTGCCTCACCCTGTCGCTGGGTATCCGAACCCCCACAGCGGCGGAGCTTCTTGAAGCCCTCCTCGATAACGCGCTGGAGCGCGGGGCCGATCCAACGCCCCTGCCCCTCCTGCCCACCTTTGGTGCCCTGCCTGGCCACCCCAAAGGCCCGTCCCAGCCCCTGCGGGAAGCCCTCGCAAGGCCCCTCCTCGATGCGCTCTGGGGAACGGAGGCCCCTACCCGGTCCCTGGCCGCAGCCCTGACCCGCCCACCGCGCCAGGCCCCGGAGCTCGAAACCCGTCGCAGCGAGCCTGCCTTCCATAGAGCCTTGCATCGCTTCAAGGCGCTCCTCCCGGCCCCCGGCCGACGCTGGCAGTGGTGCGAGGATGGGGGCCAAGGCTGGCTAATCAGTGACCAGGTGGCGTTACCTTGCCCGCTAGATGAAAAAGCTCGAGCACCCTTTTTCCGGCTCGCGCCCCTGCGCGAGGATGCCCTGGGCAGCGAGGCGCAGCGGGCCTTTGCTTGGGCATGCTATGAGGCGGGACTTCTCCTCTTCCCTGACGAATAAAAAACCCCCGGGGCCTCAGGGACCGCGGGGGTTTTTCGAGCGCCCCTTCCGAAAGGGGAGCCGCTTGTGAGTCAACGCTTTAGAGCGGAGGCAGTGCCGAAGGGAAGAACCGTAGGTCTTCGCCCTGCTGAGCCAGCGCATAGCCCCGCGCTTGCATGCACTGTTCATAGCCGGCCAGGCTTTGGGCCTTTTCCACGCAGGCCTGATTGTTGCCGTCGAAATTGACAGCCGCTGCGCGGCTCTCCGCGACCCATTCGTGGGTCAGCTGGGATTCCAGTGCGGGGGCAGTGGTCGCGCAGCCCGTGGACAGCGCCGCCGCTGCCGCCAGCCCCATCACCTGCATCGAGATCAGTTTTTTCATTGTTCTACTCCTTTCCCCTTCCCGTCGCTAGGAACAGCGAACCTATGGGTGGAACATTAGTCCTAGGAACAAGATTCCGCAAGGAGGCGCGCTCACAGCTTTATGACAGTTTTATGTCATCGAAATGAGGAGGGAAGTGAACAATCCACCGCCGGATTGCGATTTATTGCATTGAATTTAAACGGTTTTTTCTCATAAATGGTGGGCGGGCTGGCTGCTGTCGTACGTCACATAAGTGTCATTTAGAGGATTCTTAGCCGACGAACGGTCGATTTTAAGCAATAAAAAGCCTTGCCAGAACCTACAAATGGGAAATTTGGAGCGGCTAGGGGAGCCTAATCGTCGTCGATGAGGCGGCCAGTGCGGAATTTATGCTTGAGCGTATACCAGCTGGGATAGGGAATGCGCCGAGGATCGCTTTTCGCAGTCCAAAACCGCACCACTCGCCCATCAGACAGGCGGAGGGCCTTAGCCACGTCCTTATTCGAGATGCCGAGAACGTCCATCCAGGCGCGGAGGTCTCGTGCCGTCGGGGGCCAAAGGGCCATAGCGCGCTCGGCCCGACCATGCTTGTCGAGCTTATCTTCCTCCGGGGCCTTGGGCGCCGGGTCGTTCAGCTCCAAGGCTCGGGCGAGGGCCTTGGTGGCTTTCTTTCCCTTCTCTGCCATGGCGGATCCGTCAGAGCAACGCTGTCGACGCGATGATGATGCCATTGTCGTCAGCATAAAGGTATGCGCCGGGCACCAAGGTCACGCCGGCGAAGCTTAACGCTACGTCCCGATCCCCTAGGCCACGCTTAACGCTCTTTCGAGGATGAGCGAAAAGCGCCTGAATCCCAAGGTCAATCTCGGGAAAGTCCTGAACGTCTCGCACCGCTCCATAGACCACGATACCGGCCCAGCCGTTGCTCGCAGCCTTCCGCGCCAGGTTGTCCCCCAAAAGCGCGCAGCGATCGGAGGCTCCGCCGTCCACCACCAACACCCGCCCTGCCCCCGCTTCCTCCACGGCGTCGGCCACCAGGGAATTATCCTCAAAGCACTTGATCGTGCTGATGGCCCCCCCGAAGGCCCGGCGAGCTCCGAAGTTTCGGAACAGGGGCGCCAACACGGTTACGGCATCACCATGGGCGTCGCAAAGGTCCGGCAGAATTATCTCCATTATTGATCCTCGCTTAAGCGCAGGCGGAGCCCCGCCCAATCATCCCGGTAGCTAACGGTGCGCATCCGGAGTCCATCCCCGGGCGCCTGCGAGGGCGTCGGGGACAGGCGAGCGCCCGTCTCTAAATCGAAGCAGAAACCATGCTTCGGACACCAGAGGCGGCGTCCATCGCAGTCCCCCTTAGCGAGGGCCGCTTCGAGATGGGGGCAGCGGTCCTCGAGACCGAAGGCCCGCCCCCCTTCCACAATCAGCAGCCAGCGCCGCCCCCGATGGCTTCGGGTGATGCGAGCGCCATCGCGAAGGGCCTGGGCCCGTGCCATGGGCAGGAAGCCGTCCTCCTGCAGCCCTGGCACGCCCCAGGCCATGGTCCCCTAGCCTCGATCGGCGATGGGGGTGACGGCCCGAGGCTCGGCGCCGATGTAGCCCGCGCTGGGGCGGATGATGCGGTTGTTGCTCCGCTGCTCCATCACGTGGGCAGCCCAGCCGGTCAGGCGGGAGCAGACAAAGATCGGCGTGAAGAGCTTCGTGGGAATGCCCATGAAGTGGTAGGCCGAGGCGTGGAAGAAGTCCGCATTCGGGAAGAGCTTCTTCTCATCCCACATGAGCGTTTCCACGGCGCAGGAAACGGGATAGAGCACCGTATCGCCCACGGATTCAGCAAGCTTCTCGGACCACTTCTTAATGATGGCGTTCCGGGGATCGGAGGTGCTGTAGATCGCGTGGCCGAAGCCCATGATCTTCTCCTTCCGCTCCAGCATGCCTTTCAGGCCCTCGATGGCGGCGTCCACGGAATCAAACTTCTCGATCAGTTCCATGGCGGCCTCGTTGGCCCCGCCATGGAGCGGGCCCCGGAGAGAGCCAATGGCGCCGGTGATGCAGGAGTGCATATCTGACAGGGTGGAGGCGCAGACCCGGGCGGTGAAGGTGGACGCGTTGAACTCGTGCTCCGCGTAAAGAATAAGGGAGACGTTCATCACCGCTTCGTGGAGTGCGCTTGGGGCCTCTCCAAGCAGCGTATGCAGGAAATGCCCGGCGATGGAGTCGTCGTCCGTCGCCTCATCGATGCGCACCCCCTCATGGGAGAAGCGATACCAGTAGTTGATGATCGAGGGGAAGACAGCGAGGAGTCGGTCCGCAGCGTCTTCCTGCTGCGAGAAGTCCTGCTCCGTTTCTAGGTTGCCCAGCATGGAGCACCCCGTGCGCATCACATCCATGGGGTGGGCGCTGGCGGGAATGCGTTCGAGCACCGCCTTCAGAGCCGGCGGCAGGCTCCGAAGGCCCTTGAGCTTGGCGCGGTAGGCGTCGAGCTGGCTCTGCGTGGGGAGCTCCCCTTTCAGGATGAGGTGAGCCACTTCTTCAAAGCAGGTGTTCTCGGCCAGATCGGTGATGTCGTAGCCCCGATAGGTGAGCCCCGTGCCCGTCTTACCCACGGTGCAGAGGGCCGTTTCCCCGGCCACCTGGCCCCGGAGGCCGGCCCCGGTTAGTTTCTTTCCTTCAGCCATTAGTTCGACTCCTTAGCGTTGTCCCCGAAGAGGGCGTCAAGCTTCCCTTCGTATTCGTGATAGCCCAAGAAATCATAGAGATCCATGCGGGTTTGCATGGTCTCGACGACATCCCGTTGATGCCCCTTCTCGCGGATGGAGCGATAAACGTTGAGCGCAGCCTGGTTCATGGCCCGGAAGGCCGACAGGGGATAGAGGGCCATGGCGATGCCCACGGACCCGAGCTCTTCGCAGCTGTAGAGGGGGGTTTGCCCAAACTCCGTAATGTTGGCCAGCACCGGCACGTCCACCGCGTCGACGACCTCTTTATACATGGAGAGGTCGGTCATGGCTTCGGCGAAGATGGCGTCAGCCCCTGCTTCCACGAAGGCCTGGGCCCGCTCCACCACGGCGGAGAAGCCCTCCACCGCGAGCGCGTCGGTGCGCGCCATGAGGATGAAGTCCGGATCGCTCTTCGCATCGGCGGCGGCCTTTAAGCGGTCGCACATCTCTTCCGTGGACACGATAGCCTTATTCGGCCGATGCCCGCAGCGCTTCTGCGCCACCTGGTCCTCTAGGTGCACAGCGCCCGCACCCGCGCGAATCATTTCCTTAACGGTGCGGGAAATGTTGAACGCCCCGCCCCACCCGGTGTCGATGTCCACCAAAAGAGGCAGCTCCGTGGCCGCGGTGATCCGGCGCACGTCCTCGAGCACGTCGTTCATAGAGGTAATGCCCAGATCCGGGAGCCCATAGGAGGCGTTGGCCACCCCGCCACCGGATAGATAGATGGCGCGATAGCCAACTCGCTCCGCCATCATGGCGGCGTAAGCGTTGATCGTGCCCATCACCTGAAGGGGGGCTTCTTCCTTCAACGCCTGCCGAAAGCGGGCCCCTGCTGATTGTTGTTCGGCCATGCCTGCTCCTACTCCTCTCCAGTATCCACCGCACGAAGCTGTGCGGCGTAAAGATCCTCGATGTTTCTCCTAGCCTTAGCGATATGGCGGCGCATGAGTTGCTCCGCAAAGGCCCCATCCCGCTCACGCATCGCATCGACAATCGCCCGGTGCTCTCGAAGGGCCGTGGTAGACCGGCGCCCCTGGGCAACGAAGGTGCGGCGATAAAGCCGCATCAGGTGGTAAAGCTGGTCGCACAGAATGGGAATTAGCGCCGGATTCTCGCTGGCTTGGGCAATGCGAAAGTGAAAATCCAAATCCCCTTCGTCCTGCACATAGGCGGCCCCCGCGTGCAGCGCGACGCCTTGTTCGTGCTCGTCGAGAAGCGCCGCGAGGGCTTCTAGGGTGGCTTCCGGGGCCCGCTCCGCGGCCAAGCGGCAGGCCATGCCCTCAAGGGCTTCCCGGGCGTGGTACAGATCGATCAACTTGGGAAAGGACAGGGTGACCACCCGCGCACCTTGATGCACCGGACGTTCAATCAGGTGACGCTCCGCAAGGCGGGCCAGGGCATCCCGGAGTGGGCCCCGAGACACTCCAAAACGCGCCGCCAGGGTAGGCTCCAAAATGCGCTCCCCGGGCACCAGGTCGCCGGAGACGATGGCCTCACGAAGGCGCAAAAACACCTGATCTGCGAGGGTACCCGGGGTTGGCGGTAAAGAATTGGTGGAAGGTATGGCTCCCATGGCGCTCCCCCTACCCCATCTTCGTTAACACATTAGGAGGGGGGGGAGCCTAAACAGCCTGGGAAAAAATGTCAATTAACCAATAAAAATATATATAAAACATGCACTAACAACGTTTTTCTAAATTCTTATGAAAAATCCTCTCGTAAGCCCTTCCGCCTGAATTGTTAACACCGGCTAGCCCAGCCGTAGCGAGGCCTCCTCCAGCCGGGTTTTCAGCTCGTCATAAGTATCCGCGGCGTCGAACTGGGGAAAGGCATCCTTAACGTTTTGCGGAGCGGAGAAAAAGAAGCCGGCATCGGCCTCCTCAAGCATCGCCGTATCGTTAAAGGAATCCCCGGCGGCGAGCACCGTGTAACGAAGGTCATGGAAGGCCTTAACGGCGGCCCGCTTCGGGTCCGGCTGGCGGAGGCGGTAGCCCGTAATCCGTCCATCATCGGCCACTTCAAGGCGGTGGCAGAGCAAAAAGGGCTGGTCGAGTTTGGCCATGAGCGGCGTCGCGAACTCATAAAAGGTGTCGGATAGGATCGCCACCTGGAAGGTCTGCCGGGCCCAGCGCATGAACTCCACGGCCCCCGGTAAGGGGTTCATCTCCTCAATCACCGCTTGGACGTCGCGCATGGTCAGGCCATGGGCCTCAAGCACGGCGAGACGCCCCTGCATCAGCTCGTCGTAGTCGGCGATATCTCGCGTGGTGAGGCGCAGCGCCTCAATGCCGGTGCGGTCCGCGACCCCCAGCCAAATCTCGGGAATGAGCACCCCTTCGAGGTCGAGGCAAAGCAGCTTCATGAGTCCGGCTCCCTAAGATGATGGAAGCGAGCAGTTTAGTGCCCTACCCCTTGGCTGGCTATGACGGGACGATGACAGCCTCGCCTCCTAGCGTTCGGGAAGATGAACGCCCTCGAAAAGCGCCTCCCGGGTGGCCCGATCCGGCGCGGCAATGGCGGCATCGACCTGGTCCGCGGAGAGCTGGGGCGCAAAGAGCTCAAGGAACTCATACATAAAGCGCCGCAGGAAGGTGCCGCGGCGAAAGGCAATGTAGGTCACGGAGGGCTCAAAAAGCTGCCGCCCGGGCAAGGCGACGAGATCCTGGTCGAGCTCCGGGTCATAGGCCATCTCCGCAAGAATGCCGATGCCCAGCCCCAGCCGCACATAGGTTTTGATCACATCCGCATCAGTCGCGGTGAGCACGATGCGCGGCGAAAGCCCCGCATCAGAAAAGGCATCGTCTAGGCGCTTGCGCCCCGTATAGCCCTGCACATAGGTCACGATAGGATAGCTGGCTACGGCCTCTAGGGTGGGCTGGGCCAGGGCGGCTAGGGGATGCCCCTTAGGAACAATAATGGTCCGGTTCCACCGATAGCAGGGCATCACCACCAGCTCGTTGACGGCGCTCAGGGCCTCCGTCGCAATGGCGAAATCCACCGTGCCCTCTGCCGCCATGGCGGCAATTTGCGTGGGGCTGCCCTGGTTCATGTGCAGCGCGACCTCCGGGTAGCGATCCCGAAAGCGAGCGATCACGGAGGGTAAAGCGTAGCGTGCCTGCGTATGGGTCGTGGCGATGGTCAGCGCGCCCTTGGCTTCATTGCTGAATTCCTGGGCGACCCGTTTAATGCCATCGGCGCGGCGGAGAATCTCCCCCGCCATCTCGAGGATCACCTTCCCCGCGGGGGTTACGTGGGTCAGATGCTTCCCGCTGCGTGCGAAGACTTCAACCCCGAGCTCGTCCTCAAGAAGGCGAATTTGCTTGCTGATCCCTGGCTGGGAAGTGAAAAGCGCCTGCGCCGTGGCGGACACGTTTAAATCGTGGTGTGCGACTTCCCAGATATAGCGAAGCTGCTGTAGTTTCATCGCCGGCCCCTTTTAGATCTATTCGATTTATTGGGCGCCTTTCATATAACCAAGCGCGTCGGCTCGGTGCAAGGGGATGGGGAGGCTAGCTAGACATTTCGTTGGCAATCCCATGGGGAACATGGCCCGCCGCCACGTGATCCCGGGCCGACTCACAGTGCAGCGCTTGGTCATCAAAGAAGATGTCCGCGCCGAAGGCCTTCAAGAAAGCCCCCTTCGACCACCCCCCAAGAAAGAGGCTCTCATCCAAACGAATATCCCAGGCTCGAAGCGTGCGAATGACCCGCTCATGGGCGGGGGCGGAGCGCGCCGTCACTAGGGCCGTGCGGATGGGACAGGCATCGGGGGAGAACTCTTGCTGGATGCGATGCACCGCTGCGAGGAAGGCCTTGAAGGGCCCCCCTTGCAGGGGCCGCTTGGCCGCATCTCGCTCCGAGGAGCGAAAGGCCTCGAGGCCCTCGCGCTTAAAAACCTGCTCCGCTTCGTCGGAGAACAGCACCGCGTCGCCGTCGAAGGCGAGGCGAAGCACATCGTCTCCTCCGCTTTGCGCCTTCGAGGGTAGGAGCGTCGCTGCAGCCACCCCCGCGGCCAGCGCATGCCGCACATCCTCGGCGACGGTAGACAGGAAGAGATCGCAGCCGAAGGCCTCCATGTAGCGATAGGGGCTTTCCCCACCGCAGAAAGCCGCCCGTTCGATCGCAAGCCCGTGGTGCTGAATGGAGTTAAACACTCGAAGCCCCGTATCCGCGGCGTTCCGCGATAGAAGGATCACTTCAATGCGACCGGGAAGCTGAGCGTTCAGGCGGGAGAGCTTTTGCACGAGGGGAAAGGCGACGCCGGGCTCTAGGGGCTCGTCTTCTCGGGCGATCTGGTACTGACGGTACGCCTCGACCCCCTCTTCCTCGAAAACGCGGTTACTTTCGTCGAGATCGAACAGGGTCCGCGAGGAGAGGGCGACGATGAGAGGGGCTTTACCTTCCGTAACGGTGGCCATGGGGAGGCCTCCCTAGGCGTCCAAATCGGGGATGAGTTTGCTCTCGAGGCGGGCGATCATATCCTTCAGGCTGAGCTTGCGCTTTTTGAGTCGCTGAATTTGCATGAGGTCACTGTGGCGATGGGTTTGCAACATCACGATCAGGTCGTCGAGGTCCCGATGCTCGGTTCGGAGCTCGTCCAACCATTGAAGCAGTTGCTCTTGAGTCATAGTGCCCGTTCTCAGCCGCCTCGGGCCCACCGCCGGAGATCGCCTCGCAGTTTAATCCATGACGCTGCCCAGAACACCCACTGCGGCCTCGGGAGGGCCTTCGCCCCATGCTGATCCGCCTGCTCCTGTTGCTACTTCTCGGCCTGCTGCTGGGGGCCCTTGGCCGCCTCCTCTGGCTGCGCCTCAGCCCGCGCGGTCGGCGAAACCTAGGGCTTGGACTGTTCACCGCCGTGGTACTGATTTTGGTGGGGGCGGCCTTAGTCGGGCGCCTCTCCTGGCTCGTGCCAGCGATGACGGCCGCCCTGCCGATGCTCCGTCGCCTTCCCTTGCTCTTTCGCTTGGGCCGCGCGGCCCAGGCCTTCCGGCCCATGGGCGCCCTTTCCCTGCGCCCGATCCTTTTAATGGAGGGGCCCCGCCTACTTGATGGGGAGGTGCTTGCGGGGCCAGACCGGAGCAAGACTCTCAGTCAGCTCGAACCCGAAGCCCTGGCAAAGTTGTGGCGAACGCTTCACCGAGACCCCCTCGCAGGCCGCCTGCTCCCCCTGTACCTCGCAGAGCGCTTTGGCAAGCAATGGTTCGAAAGCCCGCCCTTCCCCCCGGCCCCCGCCCCGGGAGCCGCCCTAGGACCCCTGCGTACGGTGGACGCCCTAGCCTTGCTGGGACTGAGCGAGGGCGCGGACGCCGCAGCTATTCGTCATGCGCACCGGCGCCTAATGCACCGAGCGCACCCGGATCACGGAGGCAGCGATGCCCTCGCAGCGCTGTTAAACGCTGCGAAAGATCAGCTTCTCGGGGCCTAAGGCTGGAGAATGGTCGCGCCCTGGGTTTTCCCAGACTCCAGCATGCGGTGCGCGTCCGCCGCTGCCGCCAGGGGAAAGCGCTGGTGGATTTCAACGGACAGGGCCCCCCGGGCCACGCGCTCGAAGACGGCCCCCGCGAGGCCCTCAAGCGCTTCCCGAGTTTGGGCATAGCTGGCCAAGGTCGGTCGCGTGAAGTAGAGCGAGCCCTTCGCCGCCAACACCGCCGGGGTGACGTCCGGGGCCGGCCCGGAGGCATTCCCGAAGCTCACAAAGAGGCCCCGGGGCGCAAGGCTGTCAAGGGAGTCCTGGAAGGTCGCCCGGCCCACGGAGTCGTAGACCACGGGCACGCCCTTGCCGTCCGTGAGTTCTCGCACCATCGGGGCGATGGGATCGCGCCCTCGAAGCAGGACGTGATCGCAGCCGTAGCGGGCGACGATTTCTGCCTTTTCCTCGCTGCCCACCACGCCGATAACCCGCGCCCCCAGATCCTTGGCCCACTGGAGCATGAGGAGCCCCGTCCCCCCGGCGGCGGCGTGCAGAAGAATGGTGTCTTCGGCGGTCAGCACCCGGGTTTGGGTCAGGAGATAGGCTGCGGTCATGCCCTTCAGCATGATCGCCGCTGCCGCTTCGTCCGAAACCCCTTCGGGTACGGGGAGAAGCTGCGCTTCGGACCGAAGGGACGCGGACGCGTAGGCCCCAAGGGCGCCGGAACCAAAGGCCACCCGATCCCCCACGGCAAAGCGCGTAACGCCCTCTCCTACCGCTTCCACCACGCCGCTGGCTTCAAGGCCTAAGCCGCTGGGCAGGGGAACGGGATAGAGCCCAGAGCGATGATAGGTGTCGATGAAGTTCAAGCCCACGGCCCGATGCCCCACGCGAACCTCGCCGGGTCCCGGTGCGCCCAGGGCCTGGCTTTCAACCTTGAGCACTTCCGGGCCGCCGGTTTCGTAAAAGCGAATCACCTGCTCAGTCATCTGCGTTCTCTCCCCTACGTGAAATGGAGGCACAAAAAAGGCCGCTTCAGCGGCCTTTTTACCACGGAGGGCGCGCCCTTAGGAGGCGAGCGCGGCCCAATCCGTAACCACAATACCGGCCGCCATAATGACGACGGAAAGCCAACCCCAGGCAATGAACGCCTTCATCACGAGGTTTTGCTCAAAGAAATCTTCCACTAGGGACCAAAAAAGACGCATGGGCTTCTCCTCGCTGTGGGCCACTGCACGGGACCTCCCCCGCACGCGGCGCGACTATACCAGGGGCTCGGCACAGCGCCCAGCCCCTAGGCCTTGGGCAGTACTCTCCCTTCCAGGTCATGCTCATCGCTGGCCACGATTTCCACCGTGAGCCGGTCCCCGGGCCGGGCGTCCACCCCAGGCAGATACACCACCCCGTCGATCTCCGGCGCATCCCCCGGGCCCCGCGCAATGACCCCATCTTCGCCGATCTCGTCGACCAGGACTTCAAGGGTTCGCCCCACCTTCTCCGCCAGGCGCGCAGCGCTGATTTCCGCCTGCACTGCCATAAAGGCCTCGAGACGGTCGGCCTTCTCCGCTTCCGAAATGGCCCCGGGGAAGCTGTTGGCCACGGCCCCCTCCACGGGGGAGTAGGTGAAGCACCCTACCCGATCAAGCTGTGCATCTTCGAGGAAGGTCAGCAGCTGTTCAAAGTCGCCTTCCGTTTCGCCGGGGAAACCCACGATGAAGGTGCTGCGCAGGGTAAGGGCGGGGCACTGCTCGCGCCAGCGGTGAATGCGCTCTAGCTGGCGTTCCGCCGCCGCGGGCCGGCGCATGGCCTTCAACAGGGTCGGTGATGCGTGCTGCAGGGGCATATCGAGATAAGGAAGAAGCCGGCCTTCGGCCATGAGGGGAATGAGCTGATCGACGTGGGGATAGGGATAAACGTAGTGGAGGCGAACCCACACCCCTAGGGACGCAAGGGCCTCGCATAGGGGATTCAGGCGACTGGCGACCGGACGCCCACCCCAGAAGCTCGTCTTATACTTTAGATCTACTCCGTAAGCACTTGTATCCTGCGAAATTACTAGAAGCTCTTTCACCCCCGCGGCCACCAGCCGCTCCGCCTCTTCTAGGACGTCTCCCGCGGGGCGGGAGACCAGATCCCCGCGCATGGAGGGGATGATGCAGAAGGTGCAACGGTGGTTACAGCCCTCAGAAATCTTCAGATAGGCATAGTGCCGGGGCGTCAGGCGAATACCCTGCGGCGGCACGAGGGACGCAAAGGGATCGTACATGGGGGGCGGAAGGTGGGTATGCACTGCGTCCACCACGGCCTCATAGGCGTGAGCACCGGTGACCGCGAGCACCTCTGGGAAGCGACTTTGAATGCTGGCCGCATCGGCGCCGAGGCAACCCGTGACGATCACCCGCCCCTGCTCCGCGAGGGCTTCGCCGATGGCTTCCAGGGACTCCTCGACGGCGGCATCAATAAAACCGCAGGTGTTGACGATGACCAGATCCGCGTCAGCGTAGCCACCCACGAGATCGTAGCCTTCGCCTCGAAGCTGGGTAAGGATTCGCTCTGAATCGACCAGCGCCTTTGGGCAGCCGAGACTAACCATACCGATTCGGCCACCACCAACGGCTGCCGCGCCTACTCCACCCATGGGTCTACTCTCCTAAGACGGGACCCGGGCAGGGGCCTCGAGACCGGGGGGCTAATAGTAAGCGTTTTCCTTCACCGTGTGGTCCGTGGAGTCGCGCACGCCCTTCAGCTCCGGCAACTGGGAGAGAAGCGTTTTCTCCACGCCCTGCTTTAGGGTCATATCTACGGCCGCGCAGCCCTGGCAGCCGCCCCCAAACTGCAGAACGGCCTCCCCGTCCACGATCTCAAGGAGGGACACCATGCCGCCGTGGGCCGCCAGGGACGGGTTGATTTCGTTGTAGAGGATATAGTTAACGCGATCTTCCAGGGGGCTGTTTTCGTCAACCTTGGGGACTCGGGCATTCGGCGCTTTGATGGTGAGCTGCCCTCCAAGCTTGTCCTCCTGAAAATCGACAATGGCCTCGGCGAGGAACGGCTCGCTGCGCTTTTCAAACCACGCGGTGAACCCCGCGAAGGCCACGGGGATATCATCTTCCTGCGCTTCTCCGGGGCGGCAATAGGCGATGCAGGTTTCCGCCGAGGGGGTGCCCGGATTGGCTACAAACACCCGAATGCCCGTGCCTTCGACCTCTTGCTTCTCCAAAAGGGTCCGCAAATAGCCCTGCGCTGCCTCGGAGATCTCAATCATGGCCGTGCCCCTCAAATATCCAATCATTTGACTCAGGTATTCTACGCCCTTCCCCGCCCCGAGGCGAGGCCCGCGCCGAATCATGAGCCCTCTTCAAGTCCGGGGGAGTGCCCCTCAAACCCCGAGGAAAGGGCCCTGGTACCATCGCGGCCTCGTGAACTTTGAGAGGTGGTTATGACCCGAGCGGACCGCATCAGCGCCCTACACAATGCCCTCGCGGAGCGCATCTTAATTCTCGACGGCGCCACGGGGACCATGTATCAGCGCTACGGGCTCGGGGAAGCGGAGTACCGGGGGGAGGCCTTCGCTCAGCACGGCCAAGACCTCGCCGGGGATAACGAGCTCCTGACCCTGACCCAGCCCACCATCGTTCGGGAAGTCCACGACGCCTTCATCCGCGCCGGCGCAGACATCATCGAGACCAATACCTTCGGCGCCACGCGCATTGCCCAGGCCGATTACGGCCTTGAAGATGAGGTGCCGCGCCTGAATTTTGAGGCTGCACGTATCGCCCGGGAGGCCGCCGACGCCGCGGGCCGCCCCTGCTGGGTGGCCGGCGCCCTGGGCCCGACCAATCGCACCGCAAGCCTGTCCCCAGATGTAAACGATCCGGGCTTTCGAAACGTCAACTTCGATCAGCTTGTCGCCGCCTATGAAGAGGCAACCCTCGCCCTCATCGAGGGGGGCGTGGACCTCATCCTCATCGAAACCATCTTCGATACGCTTAATGCTAAGGCGGCGATCTTCGCCGTAGAAAACGCCTTCGAAAAGAGCGGCGTCACCCTCCCCCTGATCTTGTCCGGCACCATCACAGATGCCTCCGGGCGCACCCTTTCCGGGCAGACCACGGAAGCCTTCTGGGCCGCCCTGCGCCACGCCAAGCCCCTGGCCATCGGTCTGAATTGCGCCCTCGGCGCGGAAGAGCTTCGCCAGTACGTGGCAACCCTTAGCCAGATCGCTGACGTGGCCGTGAGCGCCTATCCGAACGCGGGCCTGCCCAACGAATTTGGGGAGTACGACCAAAGTCCCGAGGCCATGGCAAAGGTGGTGGCGGAATTTGCCCAAAGCGGCCTCGTGAACCTGCTCGGTGGCTGCTGCGGAACCACGCCGGATCACATCCGGGCCATCGCCGATGCGGTACGGGGGCTTCCGCCCCGGCCCATCCCTAAGCGCCCCCCGGCCCTGCGCCTGGCGGGCCTCGAACCCTTCACGGTGGACGGGGCGTCGCTCTTCATCAACGTTGGGGAACGCACCAACGTCACTGGCTCCCGGCGCTTCGCCCGCCTGATTCGCGAAGAGCGCTACGACGAAGCCCTAGCCGTGGCTCGCCAGCAGGTCGAGAACGGCGCCCAGATCATCGACATCAACATGGACGAGGGCATGCTCGACTCGGAAGCCGCCATGGTGCGCTTCCTGAACCTTCTGGCCGCTGAACCGGACATCGCCCGGGTGCCTCTCATGCTCGACTCCTCAAAGTGGAGCGTCCTTGAAGCCGGCCTGAAATGCACCCAGGGCAAGGCGATTGTGAACTCCATTAGCTTGAAGGAAGGCCCCGAACCCTTCCTCGAGCAGGCCCGGCTGGCCCGGCGCTATGGCGCCGCCGTGATTGTGATGGCCTTTGATGAACAAGGGCAGGCGGACACGCTAGCGAGGAAAACGGAGATCTGCGCCCGCTCCTACGCCCTGCTCACGGAAACGGCGGGCTTCCCAGCGGAAGACATCATTTTCGACCCCAACATCTTCGCCATCGGCACGGGCATCGAAGAGCACAACAACTACGCGGTGGACTTTATCGACGCCTGTCGCTGGATCAAGGACAACCTCCCCCACGCTCTGACCTCCGGCGGCGTATCCAACGTGTCCTTCTCCTTCCGGGGCAACGACCCGGTGCGGGAGGCGATCCATGCCGTGTTCCTCTATCACGCCGTTAAGGCGGGGCTGCGCATGGGGATCGTGAACGCGGGGCAGCTCGCTATCTATGAGGAAATCCCCGCCGCACTGCGGGAGCGTGCGGAGGATCTGGTGCTGAATCGCCGCCCCGATGCCACGGAGCGGCTGCTTGAGGTTGCGGACCAGTTTTCTGGCCAGGGCGGCAAGGCCCGGGAAGAGGACCTGAGCTGGCGCGAGGCACCGGTCGCCGAGCGGCTGCGCCATGCCCTCGTGAAGGGCTTAAACCAGTACATTGTGGAGGACACGGAAGAGGCGCGCCTCACCGTCGATCATCCCCTCTCGGTCATTGAAGGGCCGCTCATGGACGGCATGAATGTCGTCGGCGACCTCTTCGGGGAAGGGAAGATGTTCCTCCCCCAGGTGGTCAAGAGCGCTCGGGTAATGAAGCAGGCCGTCGCCCACCTCATTCCCTTCATTGAGGCAGCCCAGGATGGGAAGAAGGAAAGCAAGGGCACCATGGTGATCGCCACGGTCAAAGGCGATGTGCACGACATTGGGAAAAACATCGTGGCCGTGGTGCTTCAATGCAATAACTTTGAAGTCATCGACCTCGGCGTGATGGTGCCTACGGCGAAGATTTTGGAGAAAGCCCGTGAAGTGAAGGCCGATCTCATCGGTCTTTCGGGCCTGATCACGCCTTCTCTAGACGAGATGGTCAATGTGGCGGCGGAAATGCAGCGCCTTGGCTTTAAGACGCCCCTTTTAATCGGCGGCGCCACCACCTCAAAAGCGCATACGGCGGTGAAAATCGCGCCCGTTTATGACGGCCCCGTGGTCTACGTCACCGATGCCTCGCGCAGCGTCGGCGTTGCCAGCGCGCTCATGAGCGAACAGCAGCGCCCCGCCTTCCTAGAGAGCCTGGATGAGGAGTACACCCAGGTTCGAGCCCGCCAGGCCGGGCGCCGCCCCAATCAGCGCTGGCATGATTTCGAGGCGCTAAAGGCCCTACCGGCGCCCCTGGCAGAGGCCCCCGCACCCCGCCCCCGCCAACCCGGGGTCCAGGTACTCGCCCCCTACCCCCTGGAGGACCTGGTCGACTACATCGACTGGACGCCCTTCTTTATGACCTGGGAGCTCGCGGGCAAATTCCCCGCCATCCTGACCGATGAGGTGGTCGGCGAAGCCGCCACCCAGCTCTTCGCGGATGCCCAGGCCATGCTGAAGCGCATCGTCGACGAAAAGTGGGTGGAGGCGCGGGCGATCTTCGGCTTCTGGCCCGCAGCCCGAGCCGGACGCGACGATGTCGTGCTGTACGGAGACGAAGACCGCCGGGAGACGCTCGCCAAGCTCCATTTCCTTCGCCAGCAAACGATTAAACCCGACGGCAGCGCCAATCTGAGCCTTGCCGACTATGTGGCCCCAGAGGGCGACTGGGTCGGGGGCTTTGCGGTCACCGCAGGGCTCGGGGCCCAGGCCCGCCTCGACGCCTTCGAAGCGGACCACGACGATTACCAGAGCATCCTCTTTAAGGCGCTTATGGATCGGCTCGCGGAAGCACTCGCGGAGCGGCTCCACGAGCGAATCCGCACGGAGTTCTGGGGCTACGCCCCGGAGGAAGCGCTCGCCAAGGAGGCCCTCATTCGGGAGGCTTATCGAGGCATCCGTCCGGCGCCGGGCTACCCCGCGTGCCCGGACCACACGGAAAAGGCCACCTTGTTTGCGTTGCTCGATGCGGAAACGCACGGCCTCTCTCTCACGGAAAGCTTTGCCATGGCCCCCGCGGCCAGCGTCTCAGGCTGGTACTTTGCCCATCCCGAGGCCCGCTACTTCGGGGTGGGGAAGATCCAGCGGGACCAGGTGTTGGACTACGCCGCACGCAAAGGCTGGACCCTGGAAGAAGCAGAGCAGTGGCTCGCCCCGAACCTGGGCTATGATCCCCGAAATCGCGACGTCGCCTAGTAGGCAGGGGAGAGAGCATGTCGGACGCAAAGCCTGAGGGGGGACCGGAGGCGCAGCACGAGGATCAGGGCTCGCTGACGTTTTTCAGCGTGGTCATGAGCACCTTGGCTGCCGCCATTGGGGTGCAGTCGAAGGCGAATAAGGAAAGGGATTTTAAGCACGGATCCGCCGGGCCCTTTATCGTAGCGGGCCTCGTCTTCACGGCACTCTTTGTAGGAACGCTGGTACTGATTGTCCGCTTCGTTCTGAGCGCCGCCGGGGCCTAGGCCCCCCGGCGCTCTTGAGGACGCTTTCGGCGCAAGGCTTAGCCGTTAACGACGAACCACAGCACCCCAGCGGTGATGGCTAGGAAGACCACAAAGGCACCCACCGTATCGGCTTTGCTGTCCGGCCAGAAACCACTGTTTTGCTGCTCTGCCCCGTCGCTCATGATGCTCTCCTCTGGTTAAGCGCGGGCGAATTTTAGTGCCATCGGCGCCAACTTGCTACGCTCTGCCGTCATAAAGGCGCTTTTCTAGGGGCCCAGCCATGGACCATCAGCTGCTATCCGCGTTTTTCTGGATCTTCTCCGGCGCCGCGGCCTTGGCCACGGCCGCTCTGTTTACCCGTCAACCCATGATCGTCGCCTACCTGGCCCTCGGCGCGCTCCTCGGCCCCTACGGCTTCGGCTGGGTCACTGATGGCGCGCAGCTCCGAGCCATTGGCGAGATCGGCATCATCTTTTTGCTGTTCCTGCTGGGCCTTGAGATGCAGCCTCGCAAGCTCCTCGTGGTGCTTCGGGAATCGCTCTGGGTGGGCCTGCTCAGTTCTGCGCTGTTCCTGGCTCTGGGGACCGCCCTCGCGCTGGCCTTCGCCTTTTCCCTACAGGATGCCCTGCTCATGGGCCTCGCCATCAGCTTCTCGTCCACGATTATTGGGATAAAGCTCCTGCCCACCACGGCCCTACACCATCGCCACATCGGGGAGCTGGTGGTGAGCTTGCTCCTTCTTCAGGACTGCCTGGCCATTTTGGCCCTCGTGGGCCTCGCCCATTTCGCCCCCGAGATGGGAGAGGTAAAGCCCCTATGGGTGACTGTGCTCGCGCTCCCAGCGCTCCTCGCCGTGGCCGCAGCGGGGGTCCGCTTTATCCTGCTGCCGCTCATTGCCCGCTTCGACGTCATTCAGGAATACGTTTTCCTGCTCGCCGTGGGCTGGTGCCTAGGGCTTGCCCAAGTTGCTGAAGCCCTGGGCCTCTCCCTTGAACTTGGTGCCTTCGTCGCGGGGGTTACGCTCGCCACGAGCCCCATTGCCCTCTTCCTCGCAGAGGCCTTGAGGCCGCTCCGGGATTTCTTCCTGGTGCTGTTTTTCTTCACCGTGGGGGCGGGGCTAAACCTGGCCCTTGTCCCGTCCATCCTTATCCCCGCCCTCGCCTTCTCGGCGCTCGTGCTCCTCGCCAAGCCGGTGATCTATCGCGTGCTGTTGGATCAATTTAAGGAGCAAGGGTCCCTTGCCTGGGAAGTGGGCTTTCGCCTGGGGCAAATCAGCGAGTTCTCTCTACTGCTGGTCTTCCTGGCGGGGCAGGCAACGTTGCTGTCGGAGGGGGCCATCACCACCATCCAAACGGTGGCGGTGTTGACCTTTATCCTCTCGTCCTACGTGGTGGTCCTGCGCTATCCGACGCCCATCGCCCTTGATGAGCGACTCCGGCGTCGCTAGCGCTGGGGATGACCCCGACGCCTAGGCCGCAGCGCTGTGAATCAAGAGACCCCGGCCCACCATTTCCCCAGCCAGGATACGATCCAGCGCATCGGACAGGGTTTCGAGGCTTAGGGGCTCCACCAGCGTCTCCAGCGCTGGGAGCTGCCACTCCTTCGCCAGCCGCCCCCACAGGCGCTTCTTCTCCGCCAAGGGCCACTGCACCGAGTCGATGCCGAGAAGATTCACGTGACGCAGAATAAAGGGCAGCACGGTGGCGGGGATGGCTGGAGATGCAACGAGTCCGCAGGCGGCCAGGGAACCGCCGTAGCGCAGGGACTTCACCGCATTGAAAAGCAGCTCTCCCCCCACCGTATCCACGGCGCCGGCGTAGCGTTCCGCTAGGAGGGGCTTCCCCGCCCCTTCCGCAAGCGCTTCCCGGCTGAGCACCTCGGAGGCGCCAAGGCCCTTCAGCCACTCGCCCTTCTCAGCCTTACCGGTGACGGCCACCACCTCGTAGCCGAGCTGGGAAAGCAGCATGACCGCCACGGAGCCCACGCCCCCCGTGGCCCCGGTAACCAACACGGGGCCCTGGGCTGGGCTAAGCCCCCCCATGCGTTCGAGCTTGTCTACGCATTCCGCCGCGGTGAAGCCCGCCGTACCCAGCGCCATGGACGCGCGCAGCGATAGGCCCTCCGGGCGCGGCACCACCCAACCGGCGGGCACCCGAATACGCTCCCCAAAGCCCCCGGCAGTGCCCATGCCGAGATCGAAGCCAATGACGATGACCTCATCCCCGGCGGAGAATTCGGGAGCGGCGCTCTCAAGCACGACGCCCGAAGCATCAATACCTGGCGTGTGGGGAAAGGCCCGGGTGACGCCCGGATTCCCCGTGGCAGACAGGCCGTCCTTATAGTTGAGCGACGAGTAGTGCACCTCAATAAGAACCTCGCCCGCGGGCAAGTCGCTCGAATTGAGCGTTTCCAGGCGACGAACTAGCGCGTCCCCTTCCCGATGCACCACCATCGCGCGGTAGGTCCCCATGCCATGCTCTCCCCTCAGTGATTAGCGAATTCTGTTATTAGCGAAGCCAGTTGCTGCGGTTCAGCATCCTGGCTAAGGCCCCTTCGAGGGCCCGATTGACCGTGCCCTGAGCCCCCTGAAGCAAACGATCGAGGGGGCCCTGGGGAATGGACCAGCGGACCTCGAAGAGCTCCGCCTCTTCCGCGCGGCGAAGCAAATAGCTGTCACTGGTCTCCAGATGGTCACAAAGGCCGCGGGCCAGCGCATCGGTACCAAACCAGCTTTCCCCCGTGGCGACCGTTTCCACACTCAGGGACGGGCGGGCCGCTTGTACGGAAGCTTTAAAGAGCCGGTGCACATCTTCCAGCTCCTCGAGAAATTTTTTCCGCCCTTGCTCCGTATTTTCCCCCAGGACGGTGAGAGTGCGCTTGTACTCCCCAGCGGTGAGCACTTCCACGTCCACGTCGTTCTTCTTCAGAAGGCGGTGCACGTTAGGCACCTGCGCCACCACGCCAATGCTTCCAAGAATGGCGAAGGGCGCCGCGAGAATCTGATGCCCCAGGGCTGCCATCAGATAGCCACCGCTCGCCGCGACCCGATCCACGGAGACGGTCACCTTGAGCCCCTCCTTTCCACGAAGTCGCTCGATCTGGGAGGCTGCCAAGCCATAGCTGTGCACCATGCCCCCAGGGGATTCGAGGCGAAGCACGACTTCGTCGCCGCTCCGCGCCTCAAGGAGGACGGCGCTCACCTCTTCCCGCAGGGCCTCCACCGCCGAGGCCTCCACGTCGCCCAGGAAGTCGAGCACGAATACCCGGGCGCGCGCCTCATCGCCACCGCCCTTCTTGTCCCGGGCCTTACGGGCCTTCTTCTCCGCCTTCTCCCGCTTCTTAAAGCTGGCGTCGTCGAGCACCGCGCTTTGCACGGCAAGGCGAAGATCATCAAAGCGATCATTTAGGCGCTTAACCTCAACCGCCCCTTCCGGCGACCCACGGCGATTGCGCTGCGCAAGCCCAGCCATCGCCGACAACAGCACCAGGGCCACCACCAAGACGGTGAAGCTCTTCGCCAGGAACAGGCCATATTCCGTCAAAAATTCCGCCACTAACGGCTCCTTGTCTAAGGAACGCGACCCAACGGGAGGGGGTGCGCCTAGGCGCGGGAATGTAACCCTCCCTCCCCGAGCCGTCCAGGGACGTTCCCAGAATGGTCTTCTCCGGGGTAGCATCGCCCCCGTCGCCCTTGGAGCCCCCCATGCTTAATCTCACTCTGGAAGCGCTGGAAGCTCGACTGCGCCCCCATTTTCGCAGCGAGGCGAGCGCGGACATGCATCGCCTTTATCAGGTGGTCATCGACGCGACTCCCACCTTCTACCTAGCGGTAGATCGCGGCACCCTCACCCTTGGCCTTGGCGAGGCACCGGAGCTTGGCTGCCCACGGGTGCGCTTTTACTACCCCTCCCTCGAACTCGCCTTCGCGATTCTGGAGGGAAAGGCGAATCCCATGGAGGCCTTCATGGCCGGGAACGTCCGCAGCGACGGACACCTCATTATGGCACTCCAACTCGGGCTACTTTTTCCACCAAAACCCCGCAGTTAACGCCTTTCGGCGCAACGGGAAATCAGGTAGGGTCCAAGGCGTTTTGAGCATCCCCCCCTTCGAATTGCTCTAGGAGTCAGCGTGACGCAAGCCCTCTGGCGGAATTTCCTCGGGAGCGCCCCCGACTGGTACAAGCAGACGCTGCTGGCGTTTTTGGTCCTGAATCCCATTGCCTTCGTGGTCGCAGGCCCCTTCGTTACGGGTTGGGTTCTGGTGGTGGAATTCATCTTCACCCTGGCCATGGCCCTTCGCTGCTATCCCCTGCAACCCGGGGGACTTCTGGCGCTAGAAGCCGTGCTCATTGGCATGACCAACACGGAAAGCATCCGCACGGAAGTCTTCGCCAATTTCCCCGTCATCCTGCTGCTGATGTTCATGGTGGCGGGCATCTACTTCATGCGCGAACTGCTTCTCTTCCTCTTTACGAAGATCCTCCTTGGCATCCGCTCGAAGATGCTTCTGTCTTTCATGTTCTCCATTTTCGCGGCCTTCCTCTCGGCGTTCCTTGACGCCCTGACGGTCACCGCGGTGGTGATTTCCGTTGCGGTGGGGTTCTACTCGATCTATCACAAGGTCGCCTCGGGAAAGGGCTTTCACCACGATCATGACCACGGCTCGGATCACGAAGTGGGGGAAGTGCACCGGGAGGATCTCGATGAGTTCCGCAGCTTCCTTCGCTCCCTCATGATGCATGCGGCCGTCGGCACGGCCCTCGGTGGGGTTTGCACCACCGTGGGTGAGCCGCAAAACCTGCTCATTGCAGGGAAGGCCGGCTGGGAATTTGTGGAGTTCTTCGTGCGCATGGCGCCGGTAACCATGCCCGTCCTTGTGGTGGGCCTTGTGACCTGCCTGGCCCTCGAACTCACCGGAGCCTTTGGCTACGGCGCGAAGCTTCCCGCGCCAGTGCGGAAAATTCTTGAGGACTATGATGCGGAAGAAACGAAGCGTCGGACCCCTTCCCAGGTGGCCCGCCTCCTCATCCAAGGCGCCGCGGCAATCATCCTAATCGTCGCCCTGGCCATGCACTGGGCTGAGGTGGGCCTCATTGGCCTCATGGTGATAGTGATTCAGACCGCCTTTAACGGCGTGATCGAGGAGCACCAGCTGGGCAAGGCCTTCGAGGAGGCCCTCCCCTTCACCGCGCTCCTCGTCGTGTTCTTCAGCGTTGTGGCCGTGATCCACGACCAGCACCTCTTCACCCCGGTGATCAGCTGGGTGCTTGCTCAGAAGGAAAGCCTTCAGCCTGGCCTGTTCTTTATCGCGAACGGTCTACTCTCCGCCATCAGCGATAACGTCTTCGTCGCGACGGTGTATATCAACGAGGTGAAGCAGGCGCTGGATTTGGGCACCATCGGACGGGAGCACTTCGATAAGCTCACGGTGGCCATCAACACCGGGACCAACATCCCCTCCGTGGCTACGCCAAACGGTCAGGCGGCCTTTCTATTCCTCCTGACCTCTTCCATCGCTCCGCTCATTCGCCTGTCCTACGTGCGCATGGTGGTGATGGCCCTCCCCTATACGATCACCATGGGGATCACGGGCTTCCTGGCCGTGCAGTATCTGCTCTAGGCGGGATCCCGCAGCCAAAGGGGCGGCGCGCCAGCGTCGTGCTCCATCGCCTCGAGGTAGGCGTGGTGCGCCGCTTCTGCTTCCGGGGAAAGGGCCGCCCGCGGGGTTTTAGTCCATTGCTTGGGGGTTGCGGGGGTGACCTCCCGCGACACCCCACCCCCCTCCCGATCTTCCGCTCCGAGCCCGAGGGCCGTCTGCCCCCCAGTCATGGCAAGGAATACGTCCGCCAGAAGTTCCGCATCTAGCAGCGCGCCGTGAAGGGTGCGCTGCGTATTATCGATGTCGTAGCGCCGGCAGAGCGCGTCAAGGCTGTTTTTCTGCCCCGGATGGAGACGCCGGGCGAGGATGAGGGAGTCGGTGATCTCGCAGAGGGACGCCGTGTTCTCTGGCCCCCGGCTTAGGCGACGCCACTCCGCATCGAGAAAGCCCACATCGAAGGGCGCATTGTGAATGATGACCTCTGCGCCGCTCAAAAATGCCTGAAGCGGCTCGGCGATATCAGAAAAGCGGGGTTTGTCGGCCAAAAATTCCGCTGTAAGTCCGTGGACCGCCTGGGCCCCCTCGTCAATGGCCCGATCGGGGTTGAGATATTGATGGAAGTGCCGCCCCGTCAGCCGGCGCCCCACGATCTCCACTGCACCGATTTCAATAATGCGGTGGCCCGCCTCGGGCTCAAGCCCCGTTGTTTCCGTATCCAGAACTACTTGCCTCATGCGCTTACCACCGCTTCGTCCTGTCCCGTTTGCCCATGGAGGGCGAAGGCGTCCACGCCGCGATTGGCCAAGGCATCGGCCAGCTCGTTGCCGGGATCGCCGCTGTGTCCCTTTACCCAAACCCACTCAATGCGGTGGGGCTTCGCCGCCGCCACCAGGGCCTGCCATAAATCCACATTGAGTACGGGCTTCTTAGCCGCGGTGCGCCAGCCCCGCTTTTCCCAGCCCGCAATCCATTCCGTCATGCCCTTCAGCACATAAACGGAATCGGTATGAAGCCGCACGGCCATGGGGCGTTGAAGGGCTCGCAGCCCCTCGAGCGCGCCGGTCAGCTCCATGCGGTTGTTGGTCGTTTCCGGCGCACCGCCCCACAGGTGCTTTTCCCGGCCGCCATAGCGCAACACCGCGCCCCATCCCCCGGGCCCGGGGTTTCCTCGGCAGGCGCCGTCGGTCCAAAGCTCAACGGGCGCGGTCATCGTTTTCCGGGAAGCGAAGGATGGAACCGGATTCTCGTGCTGCGCTTGGGCTGCCCACCACGGCCCGACGACTCCGGCGAAGGCTGCGCGCTTCCGGAAGGGCCAGGGCCGGGGCATGGCGCGCCTTCAGCACCCACGCCGCCCCCAGGGGAGGCTGGAGCCAGGCTTTTAGGCCTTTCAGCCCGGGGTGCTCCCAGAACGGCCACCCCCAGGGTTCGGGAAGGCGGTAGTGCACGTGGCAAAGATCGCCAAGGGTGAAGTCCAGTACGGACAGCCAATCCCCGACCCGGCGCGCACCCAGAAAATGGCTATTCCAGGGGGCCTGCCGGGGCGTTAAAAAGCGGCGGAGCCCCCAGCTGCTCCAGGGGTTGAAACCGGTCATGAGGAGTCGTCCTCCGGGAGCTAGCACCCGGCTCAGCTCCCGCAGGGCCTGCTGAGGTCGATCGGCGAGATCGAGGCCGTGGAGGGACACCACCACGTCAAAGGCATCGTTCTCGAAGGGAAGGTTCGCGGGATCTGCGACGGTTATGGCCCCACTGCTGATCGCGCGACGGCGAGCCGGAAGCACCGTCTCCTCGGCGCTTAGGCGAACGATATGGCGACGCGCCACGGGGAGGGCATCCGCAAGGCGCTCATCCACGCCGGCGGTGAGCACCAGCGCCCGGGCCCCGGCGCAGCCCGAGAGGCGCTCCCGAAGGGCCGCGAGCTCGGCCTTTTCTAACCGTTGACCCATCGGGGAGGCGAAAAAACGGGCTGTTTGACTGGCTCGGGGCGCATCAAAGGCCGTTTCAAAACGAAGGGCGCACATTTCAGCCTCGCGAATTGCTTCTAGAGTCCCTGGGAAAGCTTCCCTATCATACGGGGTTTTCCCAGCCCGGCAGGGGTATTCCATGGAAGTTTTAGCCGTCCCCGCATTTCAGGACAACTATCTGTGGCTACTCCACGACGACGAGCGCCGGGCCTGGGTCGTCGATCCCGGGGATCCCGCCCCCATAGAAGCCGCCCTACAGGCGCGAGGCCTAAGCCTTTTCGGGGTGCTCATCACGCACCACCATTTTGACCATACCGGAGGGGCACTCCAGCTGGCGGAACGCTACAACTGCTCCATCTACGGCCCTGCCAACAGCCCCTTCGAGGGCATCACGGACCCCCTGGAGGACGGCGCCGTCCTCGCCCTTGGAAGTACGCCCTTCACCGTACTGGCCGTCCCCGGCCATACCCTGGATCACATCGCGTACCATAGCGCCGAGGCCGGACTCCTTTTCTGCGGTGATACGCTCTTCGCGGGGGGCTGTGGCCGAATGTTTGAGGGCACCGCACCGCAAATGCACCGCAGCCTAGCGCGCCTTGCGGCCCTTCCCGGAGACACCGCGGTGTACTGCGCTCACGAATACACGCTGGCGAACCTGCGCTTTGCCAAGGCCGTGGAACCCGATAACGTCGCCCTCCTCGCCCGCATTGACGAGGCTGAGGCGCTACGCGCGGCGGGGACGCCCACCGTCCCCACGTCCATCGCCTTAGAACGCGCCACCAACCCCTTTCTGCGGACCGAAGCCCCGAGCATTCGCCAGGCCCTGGCGGCGCAAGAGGCGTCTCTCGAACATGCAGAGCCGAGCGCCTGCTTTGCGGCCCTCCGGGGCTGGAAGGACCGGTTTTAAGATGCGTGCCGTCGGCCTGGGCCTCGGGGCCCTTCTGACCCTGGGGGGCTGCAGCACCTTGCCCGGGGCAAGCGACGCGCCCCAGCTCCAGCTGGCACCGTCTCTGCTCCCAAGTCTGAGTTATGAACTGGTGCCCTATGCCCCCGAGCCCCTGGCACCCGCCGACCTGTGGGAGCGCTTGCGCCGGGGCTATGCCCTTCCGGAGCTTCACCATCCGCGTATCACCAGCGAGCTGAATTGGTTTGTGCGGCACCCCGACTACCTTGAACGGACCTTTACTCGCGCCGAGCCCTATCTGCATTTCGCTGTCACCGAGGCCGAGCGTCGGGGTATCCCTCTCGAGCTCGCGCTTCTCCCCGTAGTGGAAAGCGCCTTTGATCCCTTCGCCTTTTCTCCGGCCCGGGCCTCGGGACTCTGGCAATTTATGCCCGCCACGGGGCGCCTCTACGGCCTTCAACAGGATTGGTGGCACGATGAGCGCCGGGACGTGCTGAAGGCCACGGAGGCCGCTTACACCTTCCTGGAGGATATGCACGGCTTCTTTGAGGGGGACTGGCTGCTGGCCCTAGCCGCCTACAACTCGGGCTCGGGCAATGTCCGCAAGGCTCAGCGGCGCAATCAGCGCCGGGGCAAGCCCCTCGATTTCTTCTCCCTGGACCTTCCGCAGGAAACGGAAGCCTACGTCCCCAAGCTGCTGGCGATAGCCCGGCTGGTGCGAGACCCCGAGGCCTATGAGCTCGCCCTCCATCCCCTCCCCAATGCGCCGCAGTTTGCGGTGGTGGAGACCGGAGGTCAGCTTGACCTGGCGCGCGCCGCGGATCTTGCGGAGGTGGACATGGAAACGCTCTACCGCTTAAACCCGGCGCTGAATCGCTGGTCCACCCATCCCGATGGGCCCCATCGCCTTCTCCTGCCCGTGGATAAAGTGGAGGCCTTCCGTACCGGGCTCGCCGCCCTTGATGCTTCCCAGCGCGTGGCCTGGGTGCGACACATCATTCGGGAAGGGGAATCCCTTTCCGTGATCGCAGCCCGCTACCACAGTAGCGTGGAAGCCCTACGGCGGGCCAATCAGCTCCGGGGTAACATTATTCGCGCCGGGGATGCGCTCCTCGTTCCTCGAGCAAGCGCCACGGAAGAGCGTTACGCCCTCAGCGCCGACCAACGGGAACGGCGCACGGCACCGGCCGCGGGCCGCGGCACGCGCTTCGAGGTCACCGTGCGTCCGGGCGACAGCCTGTGGACCCTCGCCCGAGCCTACGGCACCAGCACGGCGAATCTCGCTCGATGGAATGGGATGCGGGAGCGGGATGTGCTTCGCGTGGGCCGGTCCCTCGTGGTGTACCAGGAAGGCCCCGCGCCGACGGCGTTGGATGCGCTGCCGCCGCAGCGGAGCGCCGTATCCCGACGGGTGGCCTATCGCGTCCGCCAAGGGGATTCCCTCGCGCGCATTGCCAAGCGCTATCGGGTGACGGTAGCCGATATCGTGGGCTGGAATGCCCTAGATCCGGAGGCGTACCTGCAACCGGGGCAACCGCTGACCCTCTTCGTTGCGGTGACCGCCGTTAACTGACCGCGCGACAACCCGCCAGGGGCGCAGCGGCAGCGTTCAAGGCCCTAGGGCAGTTCCGTCATGTTCGAGCGGCTTCGCTTAATGGGAAAGTCCCGAGCGAGCGCGCCCCGGAAGGCCGTAAAGTCTATCCCCTGGCTTCGCTGCGCCAGCTGAGCGCGAAGGGACGCTTTCTGCTCATCACTAAGCGCGTCGTAGCGCCCCGGGCGCACATCGGTCAGGATGAGCACCAGCTGCTCCCCGCTGGGGAGGCGGACCCGATCGATCCGGCGAAGCTCCTCGGCCGTGGGCGGAGCAAGGCGGAAGGCGGCGTCGCGCAGGGCCGGAGGAAGCTCCGTATTCGTGCGCAGTAGCCCCTCCTCGCGGACCCATTCCCGACCCTCGGCTTGGGGAACCTCAAAGATTGAGGTCCCTGCGGTAAGTTCGTCGAGCACCGCCTGGGCGGCGCCCTCGGCCAAGCGCCCCGAAGCTTCCGCAATGAATTCCCGGGTGACAGCCTCCCGCACCTCATCCAGCGTCTGATCCCGAGCGGGAATCTCCTCGATCACCCGAAGGACCACCGCAAGGCCGTCCCGAGGCTCAAGCACCTCGCTGTTGTACCCCTCTTCCCGTACCTCAGCGGCAAAAGCCGC
>Ga0255778_10000739_pt1 | contig 29655 bp, 24 predicted proteins | sample 071ome_31_FD_179976 | JGI IMG/M metagenome (GOLD analysis project Ga0255778, IMG submission 179976) | Coastal salt marsh microbial communities from the Groves Creek Marsh, Skidaway Island, Georgia - 071405CT metaG (version 2) | ecosystem: Environmental > Aquatic > Marine > Intertidal zone >...
CGTTCGTTAAACGCGCGCGCGCGCACCTTCTCGCACCGGTTTCACCACCGCGGCTTCCGCCGACATCCACGCTGTAATCCCGCCGCATCGCGTCGTCGTCGTCGTCGTCGTCGTCGTCGTCCGTCGTCCGTCGTCTTCCAGTGCGGCGCCAGCGTCCGCGGGCGACGAACCGACGGAGTGGACGACGACGCGAAAATCGGACGGGTGCCTCTGATGGGGTTAAAAAAGCCCTCAATGGTGGGCCAAGGAAGGAAGGAAGGCGCGAACGAACGAACCGGCGGTCGAAAAGGTCGAATGTAGCGAAAATAGGGATGTAGTATGCGGAATGAACAGGCGACCCGTGTTGTAATAGTATCACCACCCGCGACCGACTCTCGCGAGGACTCGCGAAGCCCTACGGGACGGACGCGCGTGGCGTGACATCCTCCTTTCCGCGACGCGCGTAGCGAACGATGAAGTACTCCACCGCGGTCTCGAGCTCCCGCCGTAAGACGCGCAAGGCGCACTTCACCGCCCCGTCCTCGGAGCGCCGTAAGATCATGTCCTCCCCGCTCGCGGCGGAGCTCAAGAAGCAGTACGGCGCGAACGCGGTGCCGATCCGCGTGAACGACGAAGTGCGCGTCGTTCGCGGAAAGTACAAGAACCGCGAGGGGAAGGTGTCCCAGGTGTACCGTAAGAAGTGGGTGATTCACATCACCAACGTCACGCGGGAGAAGGTCAACGGTAAGTGGTCGCGAACGCGCGGTTTCGAGGGCGAATGATGGATGTGGGATGATGGCGCAAAAGCCCTAGGGCTTGCGCGGGGGCGTCCACGGAGACTCGGTCGTCTCGAACGCGGGGGATCGTCGGGGACGACATCGGACGACGAGGACGACGATGACGCATCGTTCTTTGCCCCGGTTATCCCCATCGCGCGTCTCCGCGTCTCGTTTTACGCGTCACGCACACAAAAACTAACCGCTCGCGTCTCTCTCTCTTCGCGCGTCTCTTCGACAGGCCAAACCATCAACGCCGGCATCGACCCGTCCAAGGTGCTCATCACCAAGCTCCACATGGACAAGGATCGCAAGGCGCTTTTGGCGCGTAAGGGCGGCGCCGGTAAGTTCACCGAGGAGGAGATGCAAAACGTCGAATAAACAAAAAACGACTCGATTGTGTTTAGTAGGTTTCGACCGCGTCTCGGCGCCGGGGCTCGGTCGGTCGGTTGGACAAGGGACGAATGTCGTCTCTCGGATTCGATGCGCGTCGTCGTTTTGATCGTCGAGTCGTCAGTCATTCATTCACGCGCGTGCGATGTATCAATCAAGCGCATCACGCGTGGGTTTCACTCGACGTTCGATCGATCGGCGACGACAGCAAGTCGGTTCCGAGGGGTGGACTTCTTTTAGCATAGAGTGCGACTTTGTTATTTTTCATTGAAGTGCTTCAACCTATATGAGTAAACAGTACACGGAAAATGATCCAATTGCACGCATTCGCGTTTCGCGTTCGCATTCGCGCGCCATCCCGCGACGGCGACGGCGGCCGTCGTCGTCGCGAACGAACGAAATGTCCGGCGACCCGAACGGAGGCGGTGGTGGTGGTGCCGGCGTCGTCGCGCGAACCGACGACGACGCCGCGAACGCGAACGCCGGGAGGTCTCTGCTCGCGTGCCCGAAATCGTGGCAGTTGTACTTTCCAGACGTCACGCACGACTTCTCGGATAGACGCGCCGAGTTGGCGCGGACGATGACGAATTTCTTCGCCTCGACGCGAGGACGAGAGTTCGTGAAAGAGGTGCGGAGGGATGGAAACGCGGTGACGACGCGGGGGCGGAGGGAAAAGACGGGGAGGGCGGTTGGACTGACGAGACGGTTTGAAAATTTTTCGGACGCGCGCGCGCGACAGGTGGAGGTACACGACGAGGCGACGGCGTCGGTGACGATGGATTACGAAAAATTAAAGGAGATGACAAAAGATATACCGGATTTACACGCGGCGTTGGCGTGCGCGCCCTTGGAGTGCATGGCGTGCCTGCGGTGCGCGGCGCACGAGGCGACGCTGTGTAGCGAGGGAGGAAGAGCGGCGTTGCAAGACGCGAAAGGCGTGCCGGCTGGGGACACACGGGTGGCGACGAACATGCAGATGACGGTGAAATTGATAAATTACGAGGAGAGCAAGGTGAGGTTCGCGGCGATGCGGAGCAACGTCGTCGGTCGAGTGGTGAGTCTGCGGGGAACAGTGACACGCGTGGCGCCGGTGAAACCGGCGGTGACGCGCATGATATTTAGCTGTCAGTCGTGCCAGGAAAAGATGCGGTGCACGTTTAAAGACGGCAAGTACAGACCTCCAGAGCGATGCGCGACGGAGCGGTGCCGAGCGAAGAAGTTTGTGCACGAGCTCGCGACGGTGGATTGCGTCGACTCGCAGCGGGTGAGGATTCAGGAGATTGCAGACGATGGAGTGATGAGCGAAGAAGGACGAGTACCGCGATTCATGGACTGCGAACTTCGAGGGGCGCTCACGGACTCGTGCACTCCCGGTGATATCGTCACCATGCTCGGGTTGGTTGAGAGCGACACGGTCGAGGGTGGCGGGGGAGGTGCGCTCGCGCGCGGACGAAACCAGGCACTCAGCGAGCTCTATCTCAACGCGTGGTCTTGCGTCGTATCGAGAGGGAAAGGAGAGAGCGCCGGTGGGGAGGATAAGAACGAAGAGGACAAGGAAAACAAACTCGAGACGTTAGAATCGCCGCAATCGACGTACATCCCGGGGACGAAGAGGTTCAGAGTGAGCGACGCTCGGGCAAAGACAAAGACGGATGACGACGACGTGGAGACGACGCTCGCGCCCATTCTCTCTAAAAAAGAGTTGGAGTTTATCGCCGATTTTAGCCAACAGAACGGCGATGATCTCGTGCGAACGCTCGTGCACTCGCTGTGTCCACAAATATTCGGTCACGATCTCGTCAAACTCGGCTTGTTGCTCTGTCTCTTCGGTGGGGTGAGGAAATCTGTGGCGGGGTGCGGTAAGGTGCCCACGCGCGGATCTCTGCACTGCCTCGTCGTCGGCGATCCCGGACTGGGTAAGAGTCAGATGCTAAAAGCCGTCTCCAACCTCGCTCCGCGTTCTATTTATGTTTGCGGCCGCACTGTCTCCGCTGCCGGTCTCACCGCAGCCGTGGTGAGAGACCCAGGGACCGGGGCGCAAACATTTGAGGCGGGTGCAATCGTCTTGGCAGATCGAGGCGTCTGTTGCGTGGATGAGTTTGATAAAATGCCGAGCGAACACCAAGCCTTGCTCGAGGCGATGGAGCAGCAGAGCGTGTCCGTCTGTAAAGCCGGGCTCAACGCAACGCTTCCGGCTCGAACGTCCATCATCGCCGCCGCGAATCCGATTCAAGGACATTACAACAGAGGCAAGACGGTGAATGAAAACTTGAAAATGTCGGCGCCGCTTCTCAGTCGTTTCGACTTGATTTTCATCTTGTTGGACACCGTGGACGAAGTCTTGGATGAACACCTCAGCGAGCACGTCATCGCGCAGCACAGCAAACACGGTCAGGCACGGCGTAAGCAGGCTCGACAAAACTTACACGCGTACTACAACGAGCTCGACGCGGATGGCATGGCGCTTCACGACGCCTCTGTCGCCGCGTTCACTCAAGACTTGGATGACGTCAACATGTACGTTCCGCTGAAAACGAGATTGCGAGCGACGCAAGAGATTGAAACTCTGTCGCACGAAGTCATGCGAAAGTACATCTCTTACGCGCACGCGTACTGTCATCCCAGACTCACGGCGGAGGCGGCGGAGATTTTGCAAACCTTTTACCTGGAATTGCGTTCCCGAGCACCGGCTGAGGGCACTCCCGTCACCGCTCGCCAGCTCGAATCTCTCGTAAGACTCGCCGAAGCGCGAGCTAGAATGGAACTTAGATCACAAGTCACGGCGAACGACGCCAAGGATGCCGTCGAGATTATCAAAGCATCTCTCATAGACGCGTTGAGCGATCAACACGGCAGGTTGCGTTTCAATCGCGCCGGCGGTAAATCAACCAAGCGAAGCAAGACGAAACTCTTCATCGAGACGCTGAACAAGCGCACTTCATCTAGCGATTCACCCTATTTTAGCATCGGTGATCTCCACGCCTTGGCGGAGGATCTCAACCTTGGAATAGCCGACGTCGATGGGTTTATCGAAGGACTCAACATCGCCGGCGAGCTTCTCAAGTGCGGTCGATTGTACAAGAGCGCCTCGGCACTCACCGCCGAAACGCCAAGCAAACGACGCAGATAACGACAAAAGGAGTCACAAACACCATCATTAGACGTAGCGCACACATTTTTACATAATTGATAGACAATCTAGCGAGCGTAAAATGTCGTCTGCGCGTAAAACCAAATCCAACTAACGCAAAAGCCAAGTGCAGTGAAAACAAATCCCTCCACACCGCGACGGGTATTGTGCGCACCGCCGACCGAGTCGCCCTCCCCGCGCGCAATCACTCCGTATCCGACCTTTTCCATGACGCTCACCGCGCACATCGGCGCGTTCGCGTCCGCTGCAGTCGCGTCGAAATCAAATTCCAAAACGCGTCGCCTCAAGAGCGGGGTTCGCTTCGATCCGTCGTGCGCCGGAGCGAGACGCGGACGGACGATCGCCCCGGCGGCGTCGACGGCGCCGCCATCGACGTCGTCGTACACGGATAAAACGGTGGTGGTGACGCGAGAGAGCGGGAAGAACGGGGCGCTGATGAACCTGCTCAAGGCGAAAGGGGTGACTTGCGTGGAGCTGCCGCTGGTGGAAGCGGTGGAAGGCGAGGACGTGGCGTCGTTGCCGAGCGTGTTGACGCGGGAAAAGTGGGATTGGGTGTGCATAACGAGTCCAGAGGCGGCGAAAGTGTTCTTGGAAGGGTACGAAAAGGCTGGGAAACCAAAGGGTTTGAAGCTCGCCGTCGTCGGTGCGGCGACGGGAAAGGTGCTCGCCAAGGCAGAACCGGTAGAGTTTGCGTTGGAAAATCAGTTTATACCGAGCAAAGCGACGGCGGCAGTGCTCGTTCAAGAGTTACCATGCGACCAGGGATCGTTGGTGCTCTATCCAGCGAGTAAAAAAGCGGCGACAACGCTTCAGGATGGTTTGGAAGAACGAGGAGCAACTGTGGTGCGTCTCAACACGTACTCCACCGAAGCTGTTACCAAACTCGACGCATCGGACGTTCAACGAGCCGTTTGCGCCGACGTTGTCACTTTCGGTAGTCCCAGTGCCGTTCGCGCCTGGGTCGATCTCTGCGGAGACGTCCTCTACGAGCGCATTTCATCCTCTGACGACGCCTTGCAACCCGCGTACGTGTGCATCGGAGAAACCTCCGCCGAAGCCTGCGCCAACTGCGAGCTCCCAGACGTTTTTTACCCAGAGAACCCCGGAATGGAGGGTTGGGCCGAGACCGTCTTCGCCGCTCTCGACATGTCCTCGTCCGATCGCTGGGACGGCTACGAAGACGCCGGGTTCACCGCTTGACACGACTGCGACTGCGACTGCGACGTTAAATATCTTCTTTACGCTTCTACCAGTAGTTGAAAAAAGCTGCAGTCATTCGCCACAATCACACGCGCACAATGTTTGCCCTCACGACGCCCATCGCCACCGTCCGGGTCACCAGACCCCGTGCCGCCGCGAGAACCTCCGTGACGACGCGCGCCGGTTCTTCGACGTACGACACCCTCTCGGGCTACCAAAAGAATCGCATGGCCAACGCCAAAACCTCGGAAGAGTGGGCCGCCATCGAAGCCGACGTCCCCGGCGCCAAAGCCATCTACGACGCCGCCATGTCCACCAAGGCGGAGCAATCCAAGATCAAGTCCAAGAAGGATCCCATGGATGCGCTCTGCGCCGATGATCCGTCCGCGGTCGAGTGTAAGGCGTTCGATTAGTTTGGTTGATGACGCCAGGTTGGCCGAACGGAGAATCAACAAACGAACGCGAATGAAGCGAATAGAACGAAACGGACGACGAGATAATTTCTTACGTCCGTTAAAAAGTGTACGACGATTTGTAGAGCAGCAGCAGCGCACCGCGAGCATGTAACGCTATCTATTCAGAGTGAAACAAAATAAAAATCAATCAACAAAACCAAGCAAAACGGTTGACTCTCTAGACGACACGTTTCAGTCCTACGCGCGGAACCGGTTTCGAACATGCCGCTGTACGGCGTCCCGGCGAAGAGAGTGCGTCGACGCGATACATATTTTCTCGCTTTCTTCGAGTGTACACGCGACGCGACGCGACGCGAGTGTGAACGCGAACGGAGTGCCCAGTTCGTGAAATCAGATCCAATTGCAGTGGGAAACTAACCCGGTTTCGCGCGCGTTTTCGCACGCTGACGCAGGCAATCTCGACGGACATCGCGACGCCATTGCACGATTTCGTGTCGCGGGCGTTTTCAGAGGGGGATTCGGCGTCGTGCGCGGAAGATTTCGGGGAGACGCAGCGGTTGAGGGACTCGGTTGAGCGAGCTTTGGACGAAGACGCGGTGAACTTGGACGAGACGAAGGATACATTGACGGCGTATTACCGCGCGTTGTGCGTGATTGAATCGAGGTTTCCGATTTCGGGGTCTGAAGGACACGCTGGGGTGGAGTTTGCCTGGTTGGAAGGTGGAAGAGCGTCGCCGCGGGGAGGGGTGCGGGCGAGAGATGTGCAGTACGAAAAGTGTGCTGTGTTGTTCAATTACGCTGGTGTGCTATCTAGGAGTGGAGTCGGCGCCTTTGGACACGGTGAGGATGGGGTGAAACGAGCGTGCGCGGCGTTTCAGGCGGCGGCTGGGGCGTTTGAGATGCTCGGTTCGTTGAGCGAACGCAAGCTTGGATCGGAGACGCCGAGCGCCGACGTCACGAGGGAGTACTGTGAGGTCATGGTTAAGCTGCACTTGGCGCAGGCGCAGGAGTGTTTCTACGAAAAGGCGAAAGGGAAGAGTCCGACGATGTTGGCGAAACTCGCGCAGCAGGCGAAGATTTACTACGAAGAGGCGTACGCCACGGCGACGACATCTCCGCGTCTCGTTGGTTACGTGGATGATGGTTTGCTCGGGTACCTTAGACTTAAGATTGGGTACTTTGGCGCCGAGGCGATGCGATTGACCGCTAAAGGAGAGATGATGGCGAATGATGAAAATGCTGGTATTGCAGTGGCGCGCTTGCAAGTGGCGAAAGACGCCATGAAAAAGGCTATCGATGATGCCAACGTCGTCTCAAGCGATGCGACGTTGGTTTGGGCGAAAAAGTACCTCGAGGAGGATCTCTTGCCGGATCACAACGCCACTTTGCGAGATAACGAGTGCGTGTACATGTGTCGCGTCCCCAAAGTGGACGACATCCCGCCGGTACCGTCGACTGGTCTTGTCAAGGCGATAGAGCCGGCGCCAGAGCAATTTTCACCCGTCGGCGTCGACCTCTTCAAGAGCATCATCCCAGACAGTGGAGCAAAGGCGCTGAGTAGATACACTGAAATGGTCGATGAACTGATTCGAAACGAGACTGATACTTTGGCGATGGCGAGCGATGAAGCACGACTCGCGCTGCGCGAGATGGAACTCCCAGAAACCCTTCTCGCACTCTCGGCGCCCGTCGCTCTCAGCATAGACTTGGAGGAACAGCTCGCGGCGTTCCGCTCGTCGGGAGGCGCGAGTTCGTTGGCCGCCAGCTTGCAGCGAGTCGACGAGTTGAACCGTCAGTGCGCGGGAGTGGTGAAAACGATACGAGAGACACTGGATACGGAGTCGTCTGAAGACTCGGCGGCGCGCTCGATGCACGGCGAGGGTGTATGGAGGAGAGAACCGTCTTCCTCAAAGAATAGAAACATGATGCAAGCTTTGAAACGTTTTGAGGTTGACTTGGAAGTCGCGACGAAGAGCGATGAGCAGCTGAGACAACGCATCGAAGGCGCTGGAGGCGTTTTGGAATCAATTGACGAGGAAAATCTTGAGACTAGTGCGCCGAGACTCACGCAACCGCTGGCATTACTAGAGGAGGATTCGCACGTGGCGACAGACATTCAAGCCGTTTTGCAAGATTTGGAAACCATCGGTGACGAGCGTGCTGAGATTGAGGACATGATGAGACGAATCAAAGGCGAAGATGACATTCTTCACGAACTCATGGCTCAGTCTGGTGAAAGCCTGGACGCACTGTTTACCAAGGAGATGAAAAAGTACGATCAGGCCAAGGATCGCGTCATGGTGAACATTTCAAAGCAAGCGGACGCGCTATCGATGCTACGAGCTCTTCACGAACGCTTCGTGCAGGTTTACGACGTCGAAACTCTCAGACGTGACATTCATTCGCACGAACAAAGCGTTCGTCACGCTCTCGCCGTGGTCGGGGACTTGAGAAGCGGCATGGAGCAAGGGGTGAGGTTCTACTCAGGCTTCCTCGACGCCGCGCGTCACACCTTGAGGGATGTGCAGGAGTATGCCAGCGCGCGTCGAATGGAGAAAGAAGCGTTGGCTGAAGAACTTAGAGTAGCAAAAGATAGAGCGGACGCACACGCCGCGCAACTGGCGAGCCAAATGAACCAGATGCGGTTCCAACAGCATCCGTATCCGTCTCCGCAATATGCGTACGCGCCGCCTCCGCAGTATGGCACTCCGTCTCCGCAGTACGGGTCGCAATATGGCGGCGCTCCTCCTCCGCCTCCGCCCCCTAGCGCGCCTCCATATTGATTTGAGTTTTAAAAAGCATGTTTCACTACATTTTCACACAGTTCTACGCAAGTTTTTCTTCTAATACATTGTTTGTTGTGTCTTAAGACAAATCAAAGCTCCCTTGGCCCTCGTTCATCGCGTAGTGCAATCGTTGAGCCATGATTTCCTTTGAAGAGTACGGAGGTAACTTGAGATAACTTGCACAAGTCATCGCAGAGGGCAAGTCACCGTCGGCTAACGGCGTTCCGACCGAGAAGGCCGCGGAATCAGAAGACAATCCGCCGGTGCTCGCCGGCTGCTTGCAAACGACAGTCAGGCGCGGCTGCAATGCAGCCAATCCGCCGGGCGGAAGTCTCGGGGCGCCAGTGACGAAACGCATGAATGCGCGCTGTTGGTCCGACGAGAAAGAGCTGAGAATCTCGCAAAAGTTTCGAATAGGTGGCGACTGGGCGCTGTATCCGTGATCAAAGTGGATAGACTCGATGAGCATCTCTGGGCTCCACTGCTCTCCTTGACCGCAAATCAAGGCGTCCAGCTCGCCCTCGGTGAACATTTTGAGTCTCGCGAGCGGTAAAACCTCTTCTAATCCAGATTTCACAGACTCAAAGTAGGTTGCAACACCAGATCCCACGCAAGCGTCGATGACGGCGTCGACGTATTCGCGCAAGTTGACCGCGGACACAGCAATGTCTGAACCACCCTTGATGAGGTCCAAGGAAGACCCCGGAAGCACGAACGTCAAGCAAAGATCTTCGATCGATACTCCATCAATCTTTACTTGTCGCCATACTTTCTCTGGTTCACCTTCGCGCTTCATGCGCTCAATCTCGTCGGCAGCGACTCGAAGTCGAAGCAGCGTGTTACCGAGACCCGGATCGAGTTGAATGAGATCAAAGAGCCCCAAATTTCTTCCTAAGAACATGCGGTAAAAGGCTGGTGCGAGTGGTAAATCTAACATACGTCCATCCTGAAGCACCTTGCCGATCGCCTGCCCCAGAAGTTTAAAATACTTGAGGCGAGTGGCGTGGGTTTTGCTTGCCATTCGAGGAACGGTGATGGGCGCCGGAAACAAGCCGTGAGAAGCGACGACGAGATCGTCTTCGTTAGCCACTCCTTCGTCTCTCCAAAGGTTCAACTTGCGCGATCTAAAGTCTTTCGAAAGAAGAGTAAAAAATTCAAGCGTCGGGCCGGTACCGGTGCCGACTTCTTCAAAGAACTCTACTTCGAGAACCATCTTCAACGTGTTTGGAATGGCAAAAACTTTCTTTGCACTTTCGAGGATTTTGCCTCGACTCACACGAACCTTTTGACGCTGAAGGCGACCGATACGAATCTCTCGACCACCTTCAATGGTCACCGCCCCGCTCTCGCTGCCATCGCCGTGAAGATGATGCAACATACGAGCGAGAGAAAATGAGACGCACTTGAAGAGCTTTTGCCTAGACTCAAATGGGAAGAGCCACGGGCACGCTCTCGCCAGAGTCGCGCACCACGTCGGCGTCGACGCGCTGCACAGTGTCACGGTGTCTTGCAACTGTCGCGTGAGCTTTGCAGTCAACTTGCCATGGACAAAGGCTGCCTCATCGAGCGAAACGTTTCGCGCTCGCACCGAGGGCTCCTCGCTCTTGCTGAGGAGAAGGATTCGCGACGCACACGAGCTGAGCTCATGCAAGATGGTCAATACGACTAATAAGTCATTGAACCTACTAGACGTCGTCTCATTTGATACGGCTTCCTTGACCCGCTCGGTCAGCGCTGGAACAAAGCTACCGAGCGCGGCTCGCATTTCTGCTTCACCGAGTTCTGCGACCATTTCGCTCTCCTTGGCGAGATCCTCTGCGTTTTCCTCGACGACTCCACCAAGCTGAAACTGCTTCTGAGCCACATCCGAAGGCGAAGAAAGTCGATAAGAGATCATCGTCGCCTTATCCCAGTTGAGTTGCACCGTCGAAGGATCTTGGTCGCGCGATACAACCCCAATAATCTGCAAGATGGTCGTGGACGGATGCAATTCGATGCCGTTGATTGAAAAGACAAGCCTGTTCTTCGCGTTCGCAGCCGCGGCGCGAGCCGCAAAGGAATCATTTCTGCGCCCTTCCGGTTCGGCTTCGGCTTCTTCTTGTATGTCTTCGTTTGTCAAATCCAAATCCTCAACCTCTTCTCCCAACTCTTCGTCTCCGAGTACCGCTTCGCCGTCGTCACTCATGTATTCTTCGTCAATCTCTTCGTCCTCGTCCTCGTCTTCGTCTTCGTCGTCATCATCGTGCTCCATGTTGGCGGGTGGCGATAATCGCGAAGATCGACGCCGAGTCGACGGATCACCTCCCGGCTTGTGAACTCTAGAGAAGAGGAAGTCCTCAATCGAGCTCAACGTAGCGAAAGGTTCCACCAAGACGACGTTTGAGGAGTAGTCAATCAAATCAGCATCTTTGCCAGTCTTCTTGAACTGCACCTTGAACGGCCGCACCAAGCCAGCGAGATTGGCATCATCGGTCTCACTCCTGTGTCTCGTAGAGCTTTGAGATACCGACGCCACGGTGATTGACAAGTCTTCGCTCGACGCGAGGGCGTCCAGCAGACGTTGCACAAGAGTGGCAAAAGCTGTAGGATCCTTGGTTCGCCCGGCAGCTTCGATGAACGACGCATACCTGCGCACAAGAGCCTCAGAATTTTTCCAGTCTTTGGGAAGAAGATGATCCTTTAACGATGCGACGGCATCGCACTCCAGGAGCTCAAAAGTGCTCGCTCCAGACATGGATTCCAAAAACTCGACAACAGATGCAGAGTCTCCCTTCATTCTAAGCGACGTGCTTGCACTTCTCAGACGTTCGACGGTTGGATCTTCCGACAACGCCCCGTCTTTCGACGGTGCGAAATATCTTTCAAAAACCCGATTCGCGTGCGCGAGCGCCTCTTTGAACTCTGGAGTGTCCATTGACGCCGCGGCGCGAAGGGCGATGCCTCTCGCGCCGCCGCCGAGAGCTGGCACGAGAGCGCCCGGCGTCTTCGTCGAGTCTCGCGTCTCGTCCATCGCCATGTTATCCACGCTCTCGGCTCCTCCTCGGGCGTGTTCCTCGGACAGAGCGCGCAGGGCGTGCACGGCACCCTCCTTGCGAAGAAGTTTCGCCATGTCCACCGCCTTCTTCTCCATGCCAAACTCAACTAAATCCAAACACCCCTGTATTCTCTGCGGATCTCTGCTCGCAAGCTGCCCTGCGATGAACGCAGCGACGGGCGACGATTCGAGCACACCTTTGAAGGCTTCATCGGACGAAAGCTGAGACCACTTGGTGAGAGCAGATAAGCACTTGAGCTTGACGCCTTGGGGAACGCTCGAGTCGACGGCTTGCATCAACACGTTGGCCAAGTGTCGCGCGTAATCCACTAAAAGCTGCGGCTCTTGCTCAGTGAGCAACGGAATATTGCTCGAACACGGAGTAGATTCGCTGTTTTTATCCCCTTTCTTCGAAGATCGGGGAGATGATCGCGTCTTGGCGCTCACACGTGGCAGCAATGCGTCCGCGAGCGTCGCCACCTCGAGCAGTTGCTCCGTCACGACAATGGGCGACGCCACACCGCTGCTAGCCGGCGATGCAGAGTGTGGACCGGTACTCGAAGTCGTCGTCGTCGTCAGTAACTTGCACCTCGACAGCGCCATGCCCAACACGAGCGGCAAGTCTTTGCGCAAGAGCTTTACGGCTACATCTGGTTGCGCAGACACGCAAATGTTTAACAACTTGATAAGAGAGTAATACGTCGACGGGCTCACCACACGCGCAGAGTTTGGCGAGATGATGTCAACAACCTTATCAATCAAGTCCCCTTGACAAATCTTAACCACGCGTTCCGGCTCTTTCGACGCCATCTTCGCCGCAATGTTTGTCAAGCACACGCAAGCGTAATCCGCCAGACGCGAGTCGTCGTGCGACAGCAAATTCGCCAGTATCGGCACCGCATCCGCAGCTCCATCCAACGCCGAGCTCGGAAGCGACCGGCATATATTCGTAGCCGTTTGCAAGCTCACCCGCTGCATCCCAATGGAGAAGAAATCCAAATACGACAGACACGCCGTGAGCGCTCCTTGCCGCGCGCACTCGGCGCCGTAATCCTGACTGAGTTTTTCCAACGCCTGCAGCGACTGCTCCGCCAGGTCGATGTACTCAATCGTCAACAACCGAGAGCAAAACTGTGCGAGCGCACCGTGACGAACGATCGCCCCGCGAGACGGGGGCATCACGTCCGCCATCGTCGTCAGCGCTCGAGCGGCGAGAAGCATGATATCCGGCATGTATTCGTACGTCATGCACTCGACGAGCGCCGGGACAAAGGAATCCAAACTCATTTGCATCAAGAGTTCCTCGCCGGAAATCACCAAAATCTCATTCAATTCACTCAACGCCGCCATTTGTGCCGAAGGATCGTCCGCTCGTCGCAAACCAGCTAAAATCTCGCGAAGTCGTGATGAATTTTGACGAAATGCGCCGCCACCGACTGCGGCTCCGGCGACGTTGCCAAGACGTCTCAACAGGGCGCGCAAACCCGCCTCGGGATCGTCGCGGTCCATGGCGTCTTGTAAATCATCCATCCCGTCGTCATGGTCATCCTCCTCCAAGTCATCGTCTTCATCCATCTCATCGTCGAAATCATCATCGTCTTCAATAGATTCGTCGTCTTCGTCTTCGTCTTCATCCGTCATGTCTTCATCCTCGTACAACCCGCCGTCTTCGTAGTCGTCCTCGTCCTCGTCCTCGTCTTCGTCGTCCGTGCCCCGGCGTCGACCACCACCACCACCGCGAACATCGCGACCAGACCGATGAGCACTCTCCCGTCGCCTCCCACCTCCGCTCCCACCGGTCCCACCCGCGTTCGCGCCTCCTTTACCGCTCGTGCTCGCGTCGCCGCTCGAGCCGCCGCCAGACGCAGCCGTCGCTCGTCGTCCTCCTCGTCCGTCGTCGCCGCCGCCACCGGTAGCACCCGCCGTCGGCACCGGTACGCGCGTCGTCGTCGTCATCGCCGTCATATCACTCGTTTTCTTCGTCGTACCCAACGTCGCGCGTTCGCGTCGACTCTTCTTCTTCCTCCGCTTCCTCTTCGACGACTCGGACGCCGGCGCGTCGTCGTCGTCGACATCACCCGCCTTTGTCGTCGTCGTCGTCGTCGCCGCCGTCGTCGCCGTCGCGTTCGTCCCGCTCTTCGCCCGCTCTGACGTCGGCGGCGCACCCTCCGTCGATACCCGTCGCGCGAAGCGTCGTTTCGTCAGCGTCGTCGTCGCACTCGTGGGCACCTTCTTCCTTCGCTTTTGATGATGATGTCCCGGTATCGTCGTCTCTGTCGTCGTCTGTTCACCATCCGTCCCGGGTCGGTCGATATCTCGTCGACGTCTACGCATCGTCGACGCGGTGTGAGGCGTCATCGCGTCGCGCGTCGCGCGTCGCGGTGTGCCGAAGTGGAGAGAAAGAATTCTCACAGCCGAGGGGCGAAGAAGCGCGCGAGGCGTTGACTTTGACATCGTACCCGTGAACGACGCGTCGATGGCGCGAGTTTAGTGGGAAACCGATCGTGGGATTGTGATTACATGTATTGTCTATTTTCAACGACAGTCTACGCGGGTAAAACGCCCGAGGAAACGACGCGAACTTGTTTCAACGGCTTGTCGCCCGGCCCCGTGGGATTGGCTTCGATGGCGCGGACGACATCCATACCCTCGACGACGTTCCCGAAAGCGACGTGACGGCCGTTGAGCCACGGCGTCGCCGCCGTCGTGATGAAAAATTGCGACCCGTTCGTGTTCGGCCCGGCGTTTGCCATGGATAAAACCCCCGGACCGACGTGCGGTACCGCAAAGGTTTCGTCGGCGAATTTCCCGCCGTAAATCGAGTACCCGCCTCGTCCGTCGCCTCGTTGGAAATCCCCACCCTGAATCATAAAGTTTGGAATCACCCGGTGAAAGATGGAGTTCGCGTATCCGAATCCCTTCTCCCCGGTGGCGAGTTGTTTGAAATTTTCCACCGTTTTCGGGGCGACTTCGCCAAAGAGACCTATGACGACGCGACCGGCGGCTTCGTCGCCGATTGCGACGTCGAAATAAACCTTATCCGTCACCTTGAGCACGCAGAGCAACGGCGCCGTCTCCTTGGTTTCACACGTCGTCGTCGTCGTCGTCGAAGATGCGTCGGTTTGTTCATCCGCGCGCGCGATCCGCGCCGTCGTCGTCGTCGTCGCGGCGAGCGCTGCCGCGGCGGATGCGAGCGCGAAACTGCGTCTGGATGATGACCGTTCATCATTCGTCGTGGTTTCTTCCGTCGCATCGCGCGCAGAGGCGACGACGACGCGAGACGACGACGACGACGAGTTTTGGTGTCGACGACGATGTCTCCCGCCGTCGCGTCGCGCGGCGGCGTGAATCGTCGTCGGTGTCGGTGTTCGCGTCTGCGCAAACATCGTTGCGTTGGGTAATGACGTCACAGCGTGACTCGACTCGGAAGACGACGACGCGCGGATCGATCGATCGATCAGTCGGGCAGGGATGATCGCCGCTCGAGCGACGACGAGAGCGCGCACCGTCGCGTCTGGGTCGTCGTCGTCGGGGTCTTCGGATGGGTTACGAAGGGCGCCGTCGACGCGACGCGGACCGCGAAGGAAGATCGTTCCGATTCCGTCCGCGAGAGACTCGGAGTCTTCGTCTGCGGCGAATAAAGGGTCCGTCGTCGGCGACGACGACGACGACGATGAACCGTTGGAGTACGCGTCGGAGTATCGCGCGTCTGGTGATGCGTCCGGTGACGCGTCGTCGTCGAACGGTGACGGTGGAAGACGACGAAGAGGCGTTTCGGCGACTGAGAGAACGAAGGAGGACGCGACGCACGCGGCGTTCATAGCGCCGAGACTTGCGATTGGAATCGCGAGCGATGCGATGGATCGGTTGAGTAAAGGCCCGGAGGAAGGGTTCGCGGATGTGATGGATTTCGTGCGCGGGTTGGGGTCGTCGACGGACGCGTTGGGAGACGTGTTAAGGAGAACGGAGGAGGAGATTGACAGGTTGGAATCGATCGGGGTGCGAGCGTCGGCACCGGTGCGAGAGGCGGTGCGTGGGGTGGTTCCGGAGGAGATTTATGGGAAGTATTTGGAACCGGCGGTGGAGTACGCGGAGAACGAAGAAGGGACGGATCGAGGGGTTTCTTCCAACGGCGGGGTGAACCACGACGGCGAGGAGTTTGACGACGACGCGGTCAACGCGGCGGCAGATGCCGTCGCGGCTGCGATGTCTGGGATTAATCTCGGTGAGTCGTCGTCGTCGTCGTCAAACACAACGACGACGACGACAAAGAATGGTGCGTCGAGCGCGAGAGCGCCGGATAGCTTTGAGGAGAGTGTGGAGAACATGGTGGCGGACGCTGTCATGTCAAGCAGCACCGTCTCTGCGTCGTACTCTGCGCCCGAGGGGATGCCGTACGGCGCCGATGCGCCCAAAGTGGACTCTTCGGCGACGACGACTGAGTCGTCTTCGGATGCACGCGAGACGAAACCGGCTTCTCCAGAGAAGTCTTCGTCCACGGCGCCCTTCGCCGCGACTGTGGGCTATTGGCGCAAAATCAACGCCGAGTGCCCGGACGAGGAGCCGCTGATGGACATCATGGACATGAACATCGTCTTCCGTCAAGCCGCTGTGCTTCTCAACTATCTGCGCATTGAGCAACCGACGTCCACGACGTGGTCCGTCGCCTCGAACGCCGGGATCATCCAAATCGCCGAGTCGTACCCAATCGATGGTTCTTCCGCCGTCGTCTCTCGCCGCGACCTTCGCTCTGGGGACCAAATCGGCTCCGTCTCTGTTACCACGGCTGATCCCGACGCAGTTCGTCTCGAGAGCTCCTGGTCCGCCCCGCTCGCAGGTTCCCAAGTGGAAACCTTTCGCGTCGATGCCTCTGGTGTCCTCGTCCGCGTAGTCGAAATTTCCCTCGAAAACGGCGAGTCTTGGTCCGGCACGTACCGCTACTCCCGCGCGTGAGCGCGCGTCGATCCATGAAACGCGGATCCGGCGCGCGCTCGGCGCGCGTTCGGCGTCGGAGTTCATCCGTTTACCTCGACGACAACCTCGTCCTCTTGAAATGCGCACACAACTCATACTCTGCAATAAAGTACCGAAGCTGATCAAAACCCACATGTGAACATACACTGACCAAAACTCGGATACATAAGCAAAATAAAACCATAATACACGATATAGCGCCCGTCGAGGCGAAAAGGGCCCTTTGCGCACGCGCTCGAGCCGACGTCACTTCACGCCCGTCGGAAGGAAACATGCCGACGTCCACGCCCGCCCGCGCCCCGCTGGCCCGCGCGACGACGCCCAGAGACGCCCGTGCGACGTCCGCGACCCGCCCGCGGGCGCCAGCGGCGCGATGCCGACGCGGAGAGACGACGCGCGCGCGGTCCGTCGTGGAACCGCCAGGGGAATCGTCCTCGGCGGCGGCGTCGCCCGGGGAAGGAAAAGCAAAGAAAAAAGTGAGCATGGTGTCCCTCGGGTGCCCGAAGAACACGGTGGACGGAGAAGTCATGCTCGGGGATCTGTTCGTCAACGGGTTCGACGTGACGGATGATCACGAGGACGCGGACGCCATCATCATCAACTCGTGCGGGTTCGTGGAGGATGCGAAGAATGAAAGCGTGGAAGCCATCCTCGAGGCGAGTCAGTTGTCGGGGGGATCGAAGAAGATCATCGTGACGGGATGTTTGGCGCAGAGATATGCGAATGATTTGGCGAATGAGCTGCCGGAGGCGGACGTGATTGTGGGGTTTGAGAATTACGGAAACCTTCCGTCGACGGTGGGCGGCTTGTTAGGGGTCGAAGCGAAACCGGGATTGCTAATGCCTGAACAGGCGCGAGTGCAGGTTGGTGGAGCGTCTCCGCCGTTTAGAGCTGAAACGCAACGTTTGAGAATAACTCCGAGACACACGGCGTACCTGCGCGTGGCGGAGGGATGCGATCATAAGTGCACCTTTTGCGCCATTCCTAGCTTTCGAGGGCGCTTCCGCTCCAAGCAGTGGGATTCCATCATCGACGAGGCCAAAGCTTTGGCTGATTCCGGGGTCAAGGAGCTCAATCTCATCGCGGAAGACACGAATCAGTGGGGGATCGACCTTCGCGCGAGCGATGGTCGCGGTTTGGCTGAGCTTTTGTACGCCCTCGCCGAGGTGGACGGCATTGAGTGGATGCGTATCCTCTACGCATACCCGTCCTACTTTTCGGATGAACTCATTCAAGCCATCGCGGACGTTCCGCAAGTGTGCAAGTACATCGATATTCCATTGCAGCACATCACCAACCTGTCTTTGCTCCGCATGAACCGTCCGCCGAGACAGCACACCGAAGACTTGTTGTACAAGTTGCGCGACCGCATTCCTGGTCTCGCGCTTCGCACGACATTCATTAGCGGATTCCCGGGCGAGACGGAGGAAGAGCACGAAGAACTGATGAAGTTTTGCCGAGATTTCAAGTTTGAACGTCTCGGTGCCTTTGCGTACAGCGAAGAGGACGGCACTCCAGCGGCAGAGTACCCGGATCAAGTTCCCGAGGACGTCAGAGCTCTTCGACGCGATCAACTCGTGTCGCAGCAGCAAGAAATCAGCGAAGATTTCGCCATGAGTCGCGTCGGAAAGGAATTGGACGTGTTGATAGATAACTGGGATGAGGACATGCAAGCATTCATCGGGAGAACCACGCTCGAAGCGCCGGATATCGATCCAGTCGTCTTTGTGACGGAGGACAAGGCAAAGGGCTTGGCTCCCATCGAGCCGGGTCAGATGAGAAAGTGCTCCATCATCGGCTCGAGTCTTTTCGACTTGGAGGCCCAGCCTGTTGTGTAAAATCGCGCGAGTGTACTACGTCAGATAGAGAGCAAGTTTATTTTAATTAAGAACATTTTACATACTCTTTACATACAAAGCTGCGGTGAGCGTCCTACGCGCGACGCGTCGTCTAATACTAGTAATATAAATTCATTTAAAGTTAAACACGGAGAACTTCTCTCCGTTGACATCGTCATCGTCGGCATCATCGTCAATAGACAGCGTAATTTGTCCAGAAGGTAGAGACCGCGGCGAGGGAAGCGTCTGCTTTGCAATTTTTCCAACCTCGCCTCTAACGTTTGGAGCCTCTGCGATGAGCTTGTTTCGCAGTCTGACGTATTCTTGAAACGACTCAATCAACCAAGGTATCCGCGTGTTCTGCACATCCTTGAGCGTCGGACGACGTCCCTTGGACTCCTCGAACCCTTCGCTCCAGCTCGCCAGCTCGTTACGAAGCCTTGTGTACTGCGAGAGCTCGCTTGAAAACTGGTTCACCTTGACGCTCGAAGACGCCATCTTCTCTGACCTCGACGTCGACTTCTTCATCGCAATCAGCTTGGTCAGCCTCGCCGTGCGTTCAGATGACGACACCGACGATTTTCCACTCTTCACCGGCGCTGACGGAGTCGTCGTCGTCTCCGCGATGAAGGGCTCAGCCGTCTCGGGAGGCGCCGCCGCTTCCGCCGCGAGCCTCGCCTCGCGCCACCGCTCCCTCTGCGCCTTGGCGATCTTCTTCCTCGACTCCACGCTCCTCCGCGTCCCCACCTTGGCTGCCGACGCCCGAACACTCATCGCAGTCTTCTCTATCATCCTCCCCACCGATTCCTCGATCGACTCCTCCTCCTCCTCCTCCTCCTCCTCCTCCTCTTCCTCCTCTTCCCGCGTCCCGCCCGCGTCCTCCTCGACCGCCGCCTCGCCTCGTCCGCCCCTCGGCCTCGACGCCTCCTCCCCTCTCACCCGCACCTCTGGAAACCGCTCACTCAGCGCCGCGAGATGTTTCCGAACCCCATCCGCGTCTCCTCGGTGCACCTCCTTCCGTGGCCGTCCTCGCCGTTCGATCCGCATCGCCGGCGGTTCGGGGACGACGACCGCGTCCGCGTCTTCCTCTCCCGTCCTTTCCGCGCGTCGTTCGCGTCCGCTTCGCATCGCCGCCGCCGGAAGCGTCCATCTCGGACGCCGCGTTCCCGACGACGACGACGTTCCCGACGACGAGACCGGACGTCGTCGTCGTCCCGTCGAACCCGCCGACGCGTGCATCATCGCTCGGCTCATCATCATCCCCCGACTGAGGACCGGACGAGACGGACCCTTCGCCACGCGCTGGACCGTTCGTTCGTTCGTTCGACTCACGTATGGCCAAACAGTCACGAGTACCTACATGCTTTGAGTCACGACTCATCGCGTTTATCCCATATCCCACATGTCCGAATTTCGGGTTTAGGCTCGGGCTCGCGCGCGCGCGATTTTCTTTTCGTACTTACACACGTGTATCGTGATTAGTACCCGTACAGTACGCGCGTTGTGCGTCGTCGTCGCGCGCACATCGAAGAAAAACGGGTAAACTAAGTAAGACCCCCACCCGACGCGTCGCGGTGTCGTCAGCGCGAAGTGACTCAGCCGGGATCGACGCCGCGCGCGGCCGACCGCGACGCGTCCGTCCCGCCGCACTCTTCGACGCAAGACACACACACACAGACACGATGTCCGCCATCTTCTCTGCCTCCATGTCCGCCAAGGCTGCCGCCAAGGTACGTTCGCGCGTTCGTCGCGTCGCGTTCTTCGTCGCGTCGCTCGCTCGCGCGCGTCCCGAGCGCCGCGCGAGGGGTTTGTTGTGGATTTGATTTCGCGAGATGTATGGTTCCGCCGTCGGTGTCTCGCGGTTTCGCGTCGACGCGCGCGCGCGGGAGCGAACGAATGGAATGAACGAATTTCGTTTCGTTCGTTTCGTTCGTCCGTGGCGACGCGACGCGTTCGGCGTCGTCCGTCGGTCGTCCGTCGGTGTCGCCGGTGTCGAACCGCGAGAACCGAGAGATCGCCGCGCGCGCCCTACCCCGAACGCCGCGCGCGCGTTTTCCTCCTTCTTTTTTGACGGTTCATGACTCGACAATCGTGTCTACCCACGACGCTCGAAAAGGATTCATCGCAGCGCGCCGAGAACCTCGACTGACGCTCTCGTTCGTCGTTCGTTCGTTCGCAGGTTCAATTCCGCGCGCGCCCGACCAAGGCTTTCGCCGCTCGCCCGGTCGCCGTCTCCGCCGTTCGCTTCAACGTGTGCGCCGCCGCGGTACGTTCAAACTCTCGCCGACTCGTCGACTCGTCTCGTCTCGTCTCGTTGTCTGCTTTTTGAAAAACGGATAACAGTGAGAGTGTTTACTCATACAGTGGATCGAACGATGACGACGGGCACACTGTTGGATTCGCTCGCTTCAAAGAGTCTCATCGTTTCAAAGATGATATCGATCGATCGATCGTCGGCTTTAGTGAGCGCGGAGACTAACCTCGATATCATCGCGCGCGTGACGTCGCTTTTACTTTTTCGCTCGCGCAGTCCCAAGACACCCTCGACAAGGTTCGCTCCATCATCTCCGAGCAACTCGGCACGGATCTCGACGCCGTCGCCGCGGACGCCAAGTTCGTCGACCTCGGCGCCGACTCTCTCGACACCGTCGAAATCATGATGGCGCTCGAAGAACAATTCGAAATCACGCTCGATGAAGAAGGTGCCGAAAAGATTGCCACCGTCCAAGAAGCGGCGGACATGATCCAAGCGCAAATCTAAATTTTTTAATCCGACCGCGCGAGCGCCGGAACGGATACCCGCCCCGGTCGCTCGCTCGAAGCGATTGAAGAGTTTGATTTTTGGTTGGTAGGCGACGGATCGGATCGGAGACTTTGGTGTCTCCGGATGATCGTCGCGTAGCTCAGAGCATGTTATGATATTTCATACAAATTACATTAAAGCATCGTCCCGTTTGTTTGTTAATTCGCTCGCGCGCCGAACCGACGCTCGACCAAACAACCAGTCTAATCTTGAGCTACTGGTGACGAATTCGATCGCGACGACGACAGAGTCACGCGCCGCGGACTCGGACGCGCGCCGAAGGCGAAAAGAAGCGCATTTATCGCGCTCGTTTGGCGACGGAAACATGGCGTACACGCGTCGGTACGCCCCGCCGGGCGCGTCGGCGTCGAGTGCGTCGAGAGCGGCTCGTTCGCTGACGACGAGACTTCCGTTTCTGATCATCGTCGTCATCGCGTTTTTCCTCTCGCGAGCCGTCGTCGGAGCGATCGGACGGGCGGGAACGCGTGCGCTCGAGTTAGACCGCGCGTCGGAGGCGCTGTCGGCGTATAAAGAACGAGCGCGGGAGTTGGAGGGAGAGCTGAAGAAGTTGTCCGAACTGCGGGTGGAACTGGAAACGCACAAGCGAGAGGCTGCCGAGACGAAGAAAACGCTGGAGAGAGTGCGGGATGAGAAGGAGACGGCGGAACAGGCGGCGAAGGATGCGCAAAAGGAGGTGACAACGCTGACCGAGGTGCGTGAGGAACGGACGTTGGTCGCAGAGGCGGCGGACGAGGCTGTCAAACTGACGGCGAGCGCTCTGGGACGAAAGAGCGATGAGTCGATGGGAACGACGGTTTCGGATGGCCGAGCATCGATTTCTCGCGCGAACACGTTGCGAACGACGAGCGATAGCGATGAAGACGCCGAAGTCGTGGATGTCGTGGAGGAAGAGGAAAACAAGGAGGAGGACGCACGAACCGAAACGGCATTTGAGAGAGATACGGAGACATCCTCGGAAGTCGTAGACGCGGCGCCGTCCGTGGACGCTTCTAGCAAGGATAGCGCGACTTATTCGGATCCGTTACTCATTAACATTGCCAAGGCGTCTGCTGCGTCTTCTGCGGCGGACGTGGACATGACGTGTAACGGTAAGAAGAATACTGAGTTGTGGGGGTCGGTGGTTAAATCTGGCGATCGTAACGAACAGCCGGATGCCGGGGCCTGTTGCGATTCCTGCGCTCAAATGAACGCGAACGGTGCGAACAGATGTTCTACGTGGGTATACGGAGAGCAGAACAAGCAGTGCTGGCTCAAATACGAGGAAAATCCGGAGAAATCCAAGCCCGCAAATAGCGGCGTGGGCGTGCAGTGGACCTCTGGTTACTTCAAGTTGCCAAGTAACATTCAGGAGGTCAAGTACAAACCGGCGACTGGGAAGACGGACATGCCGAAATGCTTGCACACCATCATGACGAGCAATGGTAACGTGTACATGAATTGGCAGTCTAGAGTGATGTACGCGAGTTATCTGAGACACGCAAAGGAACCGGGGAGCATCATGAAGGCGTTTACGAGAATTTTGCACAAGGGACGAGCAGACGAGCTGATGCACGAAATTCCCACCATCAGATTCAATCCTGTACAAACAAAGTGCGACGGTTGGTGCGACTATCCCGTCGCTGACCGTTCCCAGGCTGTCACGGATTGGTTACAAACTGCCGACTCTGAGCGCTGCTCACACATCGTCATGGTGGAGACGGATCACATCATCGTCAAGTCGCCCTCACCTGAAATCTTGTTGCCCGTCGGGCAAGCTATGGGCTTCAAATTTGGATACATGAGTCCGACTCAACGGACGATTAAGAGATTGTATCCTCAGTACTTTGAGGGCGGTGCGAAGATGCCGCCGACTGGTAACGCGCCGTCCGTCGTGAACACCGTCGACTTGAGAAAGATTGCTCCGCTGTGGGCTAAGTTTGTCAACGAGACGGAGCAACCCGAAGCGGTTCGTAAAGATCTTGGCTGGGTCAGAGATATGTACGCGTACGACCTCGCCGCACTCGCGAGTGGAGTCGAGCACAAGCTCGATATTAGCCCGAATAGCCTCTTGATGGCGCAGCCGCCCGCCGACACTGAACTTGGAAACGCGTACATTTTGCACTACACTTGGGGGCCGGAAATTTACGATAAAGAAAACAAACTCCTCTGGAAGTTCGATAAGCGCTCGTACGGAGACGGTCAGTTCGGCGAAGGTCCGGCAGTGTTGAAAGAGATCCCACTGCCGCCTGAATGGGATGAGTCGACCGGGTTGCAGTTGCAAGACTTCTTTCAGCCTCGCGGACTCAACGAGAAACGTCTCGGACTCATCAGGACGCTCATCGAGGAGTTCAATTTCGCGGTTCGCTCTCTTCCCGAGGTTCCAAAGGGCTACGCTACGATGGAAGAGGCGCGCGCCGACGTTTGATGAGTTGTGTTGGGTGCTTGTTGAATGACACCAAACTAAAATTCTTTGTGTAGTCTCAATATCTTCTAATCTGTTACAACAGTCGCATTCTACCTGAAAAAGCTTCGACCACGACGGACGGAATCATTGAAGCAAGAAGAGGATCAATACAATGAGAGCGACGAGAACCGCGATGACGATGCAGATGAGACGATTTCTCGCCGCTCTCTGCGATTTGTCCGCCTTCGTCAGTTCCTTTTGGGCATCCTTCGTTCGCACTGCGGTGCTGACGATATTCGCTTCAATATCGTCAATCATCGCGCCTTGCTCGTTCACTAATACCGCTAAATCTTGGAAGATTTCATTCACTTCGCCGATTTGCTGCTGGATTTCTAAGATGCCCCGCTCGCGCTCCTCAATCAAAGCGTTGTTGTACTCGAGCTCGCTCTCCACCTGGGCAAAGTCGCTGCGCTGCTGTTGTTGCATCAGCTGTTCCGACTCCTGATACGCCCCTCCTTCGCCACCTGCGGTCTCTTCATCCATGGTTCCGTAAGATGGCTTACCCTTGCCCTTTTGCGGCAAAAAGGTGGACTCTCGTTCCGCGCACGTGCGTTGCGCCTTTTGGAAATCTTTCAACACGGCGTGGAAATCCTTCACCAACTTTTGATGCTTCGCCACGTGTTCCGCTCGATCCTCATCGTCGACATCGATCGCGCTCGTTACCGCCTGCGCCAACCTCTTCACCGCCAACGATGCGTCTCGCGCCATGACGCCGAGTTTCTCTCGCTGTTCGTGCAGTTTCGCTCGCAATTCCCGCGTATCCTTTCCTGTGCCGAGCACGTCGACCGAGCGTTTAAACGCGCTCACGTGCGTTGTCATCTGGAAGACGAGGCTGGAGACATTGCGGGACTCCGCCTCGAGGTCGCTCTCGAGCGTGGACGCGGACGTGGACGCCATGGTTTTGCCGTGCGCGACGCGATCTGCAGGGCACCCGACGCACGCGTGCGAATCGTGTTACATTTTCATCACTTATATGTGTAAACAGTGAGTATATTGATTGTACGAGTTGAACGTTTGCCTGGTTGCTTTCGTGACTTGTGTGACAAATTTGTATTCTAAAAGCCGCGCGCGTCGATCCGATCGATGTATGGAAAAGACCGAAAGAGACGACTACGCGAGCTCAGGCGCGCTGCATCGCGGCGCCAATGCGCTGACTCGCCGCGGTGTGCAGAGCTTGGAGTAATTTATAGGTGAAGATGGGCATGTCGGCAGTGTCAAAGTCCATGGGGTCGGCAAGGAAGGATGGAACGAGGCCAGAGACAGAACCCTCGCCGAGAGGGACGTAGCTGACCTCTTCGGCGACTTCGTGACCGGGTTTGGGTGGTCGAATGGGATCCGAACCGATGGGTTCGTCGTCGTCGCCTTCTCGAGCGCTAAGTTGGAAGCTGAAACCGGTGGCAACGTGCGTAAATTGGTGCGTGTCGCGCGGCTTCTTCAACCATCTCAAACCGGTGAGCGCTTCAAGCTCGTATGCACCGAAATCGTCGCCTCGGCCGCTTCCTCCGGCTCGCATGTCGTCCACCTTGCCGGCGCGGATGTCTTCCAATTCTTGCTCCATTCGCAACATCTTGCCTTGATACGACAGCACTGTCTCGCGAAGCTCGGCGTTTTCTCGTTCCAACTCATAAGCCTTTTCGCTCGCACCTTCCGCGCGCGACGCGATATCGCGCTGTCGATCCGCCTCCGTTCTCAAATGATGAACCAACTCTTCAGCCTTGCGTTCGTGATCCATCAACGCCCCTTGCTGTCGTTCCGCTTCGTACATCAAATCTTGCATCTTGGTAGACTTAAGCTTGTCGTACTTGGCTTGAAGCTTCTCAAACGCCGACTGGAGCATGCGGTAGGCTCCGCTCCACGCGGTGGACTGCGGAGCGGTCGGTTCGTTGGCGTTTAAGACACCATTCGCCCTGTTCGCCGCTTCAGTCGCCGCCGCCGCCGCTCTACCGAGCTTGGAATTGTTTGGCGGGCGGCCTCGTCCTCGCGGCGGAGTCTTTCCACCGGGCGTGCTCACTCGACGCAAAAATCCCGGACTATCGCTATCGCTTCCAGGAGAGGAAATAGACGCTAACTTCGAACTCTTCTTCGCACGTCCGGAATCCGATCGCTCGTTAGATTCGAAATACTTTGCCGGTCGCTTCAGGCCCTCCTTGGCGATGGCCGCCGCCTTACCCATGGCGCTCACCTTTCTCGAAGACGTCGTCGACTTCTTATTCCCGGCTCCAGATCCAGCGCGCTTCGCCATCGCCTCCTTCGTCGTCCCAGGAGGCCTCCCACGTCCACGCTTCATCGGTCTCGCCTCATCTTCACCCGACGGGCGAGAGTTCTCCTTCTGCGGCGTCTTTCCGTTTGACGTCTTTCCATCTTCCCGCTTCGCCCTGGGCGAAGCCGCGGGCGCAACCTTCGGTGCTTTCGACGTCGTCTTCCGTTCGCGCGTCTCCGGTTCCTTCGTGAACGCCTTGGTGGATTTCTTCCGAGCGAGAAAACGCGCGCGAACATCGTCAGTCACCCACTCAAAAAAATTCTCTCAGCTGTCGCAGGGGACTTAGCGTCCGAGCGATGACCCACGCGCATCTCCCGTGCGCATCGCCGCGTCGCGTCTTCCATCCCACTCATACCGCGTTATCGTCGCGCATGCATCGCATAAACCCATTCCGTTCGCGTCACGCGGGTCATTCGATCGCCATCCGTCGCGCATTCCCAAGCATTTTTTTTGAAAACGTCCGTTGGTTGCGCCATTCGGGTGTGCGAGTTTGCGGTCGCGGTCGCGACGTACCATCCACGCCGGGGTGCTGGACCCGGAATCCGCGTAGGAAACGGGTTTACGCGCGCGGGTTTCGCGCGGCATGGCGTCGGTCGACGAGGGGTCGGGTGACGACGACGACGACGAGCGCGACGCGATGTGTCGTTGAGGCCGAAGCGAACTCGAGTTTCTGTGAGCGTATTGAAGGGTATTAATGTCTATGCGGGAGTAAATGTGTATGCATTTGATGGTGTTTTGAGATGTTCTAATATGAATGGATGGATGTTTGGTTACAATCTGTCCAACGTCTATCGCGCCGCCGGCGCTCGCTCGCGAAACGCGAACGTTTGTTTGTGTGTTTTAATGCTATCAGTAATCCATCGCCTCCTCGGTGATGGCGTGGGAGGCTCGAACGATGCCCGAGCCGATGGTGGAGAGCCAGGCGTCCTTCTCGTCCTCCGTGTCGGCGACGAACACCTTGGACTCTCCCATGCAGGTAATCTCGAACGACCCCCCCTTTCCAGTCTTATCCATCGCGCTGGCGACGGAGAGACAGTACCGTAGATCGATCACCCCCCTCGTCTTGCTCTCCGGCGTCACGTTGGAGTCGAGAAACCAAAAGAGTTTACCATCCTTGAGGACGAACCAGCGGCGGCGCCACGTCGAGATGACATCGCCTCTCTTGTACAACCACCCCGCGCGCATGGGATCGCGCCAAAACTCTACACCACCCGTGTCGTGGTCCTTCCCAACCTGGGACAACGACGCTAAGATTCTACCGAACACCATCGCGACTCTCACGGAATGCCTTCGATGTACTTTGGATGTTCCTTGTTCAACGGCGCCACGTGTACGATCTTACGCCCCTTGAGCTTATCCGTGCTAAAACAAACCTTTCCTTGCACCAAGGCGAAGATTGTGTGATCCTTCCCAATCCCACAGTTCACTCCCGGGTGCCACTTCGTCCCACGCTGTCGAGCTATGATATGTCCTGGGCGCACGACTTCTCCGTTGCCCTTCTTCAACCCCAGAAACTTTGGGTTGGAATCCCGTCCGTTACTCGAGCTCCCGCCCTGTTTTTTCGACGCAAACCTCGCAAAGAGCGCGTTTACCGCCGGATTCCAAATCCCACACCCCGCGCGCTCCTCCTTGGCGCACGTTCTCGTGAGCGCGCTCGCGATTCCCCCGCGAACTGCGCTCCGAAGCATCCAAACCTTGCGTTCGCGACGCACACGCAACACGGACGACACGCGCGCGCTTCACGCGTTTCGATGCGCGACGCCGCGTGACGAGAAAGAGGTACCCCGCGACTCGTTTCTCTCTCGCGCGACTGCGAGCTCGCGTACGTCGTCGTCGCCGCGATGTGTTGACGCCGCGGCGCAGCGCAGAGAGTGAGAGACGAAACCGGAGGGAGTCCCTACGAAACCGACGATTCGTAATTCGAAAGACGAACCTAGTGGATGAAAACTCGCGTCCGCAACCGCACAAAACGATGCTCCTTCCACGACTGCGACCGCTCGCGACGCCGCGCGCCGCGCCGAACGTGAACACCACCGACCGAGGACGAGGACGAGGACGAAGAACCGACGTCTGCGTCGTCCCGCGCGCGTGGTCTAAACGCGACGACGACCAAATCTGGGACGAGGATGAACGACGACGCATCGAAGAGAACAAGCGGTGGAAGAGAACGGACCCACCGGAAGAGGCGTGGGACATCGATAAAGAGCGCGACGCGCTGATGTACAAGCGCGAGTCCCTCGAGGCGATGTTACGGCTCGATTACGTCGCGCCGGAGCCGGAGGAGGCGACCGACGCCGAGGACGACGCGGGTGAGAAGACGGAAGGGTGAAGAGGAAACCGCTCGCGCGTCAGAGTGCCCAGAGCGAACCGCTCTGGAAACGTGTACCACCACCACGGAATAAATTAACGTGTACGTGTAACTTTACGACTACCATTACGATGAAGAAGAACGTCGCTCGTCGAGACTCTCCGCGTCCGTCCGAACGAACGAAACGAAACGAAATGCAACGAAATGCAACGAAATGCAAAAAACTGTTGACGTTTCAAAAGCACTCGGTCGACGACCGACGGGGCAAACATTGACGGTTCATGATTCAATAAATCGTGGACCCACTCGGCGACCTTTGACTTTCGTTGACGAGAGTCGTCCACGTGGACGAAGGAAATTTCTGATTTTTCAAAATATGAAATCGGCGGTTCATGACCCGTGGTTTACCCACCCCCTAGACCAAAAATTGTGTTCGATGACGTCGCGTCAAACTTGCGTTTTTTTCGTTCGATGACGATGATTTTCGAAAAGAAGCTGGATTGGATCGATCGACCGTCACACGCCGACGCGCGCGCGCAGAGAAAGAAAGAAGGAAGAATGCAAATTTTCGTGAAAACGCTCACCGGGAAGACGATCACGCTGGAAGTGGAGTCGTCGGATACGATCGATAACGTCAAGGCGAAGATTCAAGACAAAGAAGGTGCGCGAAGCGTCGTTCGTGAGATCTACTGTTGAGGGGGTAATTACGCGCGTGTCGTCCGGGGATCGAGTGGGAAACGCGCGGGATGGGGATGGAATGATGGAAAAATGCCTCGGGCGTAGTTTGAGTCGGGGGAGACGCGCGTTCGGGGCGCGCGTCGGCGATGGGGGGTGGGGTGCCTGGTTGAATTGAATTCTGAGTCTCGGGAGGGGCGCGCGTCTCGGAGACGTCCGAGGGAGGTTTTCGAGGGCGTAAGCGCGGTGGATGGGCGCGCGAGGGTGTGGTCGACGTTGGAAATGGAAAGACTGACGTTGTGTGCGCGTTTATTTTCTCGTCGCGTTTGTGATTATTAGGGATTCCGCCGGACCAGCAGCGTTTGATCTTCGCCGGTAAGCAGTTGGAGGATGGCCGCACTCTCGCCGACTACAACATCCAGAAGGAGTCCACGCTCCACTTGGTGCTTCGTCTCCGCGGTGGTATGCAAATCTTCGTCAAGACTCTCACTGGTAAGACCATCACGTTGGAAGTCGAGTCCTCGGACACCATCGACAACGTGAAGGCCAAGATCCAAGACAAGGAAGGCATCCCGCCGGACCAGCAGCGTTTGATCTT
>Ga0255778_10000751_pt1 | contig 29410 bp, 23 predicted proteins | sample 071ome_31_FD_179976 | JGI IMG/M metagenome (GOLD analysis project Ga0255778, IMG submission 179976) | Coastal salt marsh microbial communities from the Groves Creek Marsh, Skidaway Island, Georgia - 071405CT metaG (version 2) | ecosystem: Environmental > Aquatic > Marine > Intertidal zone >...
ATCGAGGGATGGGCTCGGTGGTGGCGGACTCGGCGGCGGGTTTGGTGGCGGAGGGCTCGGTGGTGGCGGAGGGCTCGGTGGCGGAGGGCTCGGTGGTGGCGGAGGGCTCGGCGGCGGGGGTGATGGCGGAGGGCTCGGTGGTGGCGGACTTGGTGGTGGCGGACTTGGCGGTGGGCTCGGTGGTGGCGAAGGGCTCGGTGGTGGCGGACTTGGCGGCGGGTTTGGTGGCGGAGGGCTCGATGGTGGCGGACTTGGTGGTGGCGGAGGGCTCGATGATGTAGGCTGACTTGGGTCGTAAAGATATGCAACGTCACTAGCGCTCAGCGCTTCTGTGTATCCTCTCGCGTACTCAATTTCACCATAGAATCCATAAAATCTACTTGAATCTGGTCCGTAGTTTCTACCAATGAGTAATTGCTTATTCGATCCGCTGTACGCATACGCACTTCCAGGTCCAGTCGCTTTAAGTTCTCCGTCGACGTAGATACTTTTCGTGTACGAGCCTGAGTTTTCGTAGGTGAACACCAGATGGTACCACGTGTCCAATTCCGGATTCCAGCCACTATAGAGATCATTGTTATTGAGACCAAACATTAATCCTTGTGTCCATTCGACTCCGATATGCAAACCTTGACTCGTCGAGGCTTTTCCGTGTCCAAAAAGCCATTGGTTGTTAGTACGGCTGGTGAATTTCGCATACATTTCAAACGTTAAACCATCAAATGTCCGTAAATCGACTTTAGGGGTCTGAATGACGTATGAAGTATATACTTTTTTGTTACACGTACTCTTGAATGCACTTGTAGTCGATCCGCTGAAACAACCCCAGGAGTTCATAAACGCGTCCCCGATGGAAACATCCGAGGAAGATGTGTCTTTGAGAGTGGTTCCGGAGATGGACGAAGGGAGATACTCAAACATCATGGTGTTGACAAAAAAGTCAGGCGGTGAGTATAATCCGTTACCAAGAGCAGAGGTACTACCTAACGATGCGGTTAAACCAGTCGCATCGTATTCGAGCGCGATCAAAACAGCATCCGGCCCGACGATAGAAGTGTCCGTTTCGTTGGCCACAGTCTGAAAAAGAGTGCTGTCGCTTCGATCAAAAACGACCGTCTTGAACGCCATGACGCCAACTTTTGCGTTTTTCGAAGTCGCTCCCGATTCTTCCGTAATTTCAATCTCGAAATTGCCGTCGTCGTCCGAAAAACCTGAATAAGGACACGTGATTTCCGAACCCGTAACGAAGACTTCGGCGATGGATTGAGTCGAACTTTCGCCGGAAAGTACGGTGATATATTGTCCAGAAAAACTGGAGATGTGTGTTCCGACGCACGAGTATTTAATGCACACGTTTCCATCCGCGACTGAAGATATCTCGTCTTCGATGCACATATTCCCGGTATTCCCCGCGTCGTCGGGATCGTCGTAATCCATGACTCGAACAATAAACTCAGGCGCCGTCGTTAAATCTGTTGTGCTCGCGACGCACACGCTCACAGACGAAACTGACGAGAAAATATTCAAATCAATCTTCAAATGTTCCGCATTGTCGAGCTCGACGGAGGTGCCGGTTTGAGTGTCCGTGACCTTGTAAGCGTCACTGATTCGATCGCTGTTCGAGTGCACGACGTACGTATATGAAGCTAAACTCGGACTTTCTGCATCTGACACGGTACCGACAGACGTATCAGAGCTCGTTGTCGAGGATTTGAGCCGCGAACAAACGCGCACGTTTGGCACCGCGACGTCCGATTCGCCTGCCAAAATTTCGCCCTCGACCACGCCGTACCAAGGCACCGTAAACGTGAACGCGTCCGAATCGATGTTCAAAGCAGAATCCGTCGGGTATTTCGTACGAATGGCGTATTCCCAAACGTCACCAGGAACCTTCGCAGCTTCGTAGTCCGCAAAAGTCATGGAATTGAACGATGAGGCGCAACCGCTGATATCGGAATCGATCAAAACAATCGACTCGTACGTTCCAACTGCGCTGCCGTCCACAACTTGCCTGCGAAGAACTTCAAAAGAGCTCTCTCCCAACGCCGTGTCTCTGAACTGAAAAGTAACCCCTTTCGTAGACGCAGACGTGGTTAAATCAATCGCCAAACCGTTATAGAATAAACCCGTGACGCAAGGGGGTGTAAAACCACTCGTCGCTTGGGTCGCAACCGCGTAGTTCAAAACGACGCAATAGATTCTTCGAGATTGCGGCGATGCGTACGCTCTGTTCGCGCACAACTCGCCCCTTCCGCAACTGTATATAGAAGAAATGTGTAATTCATGAACGAATCCGCTGTAAATGCGAGCGTCGTCGTAGACGTACGAACTCGACGCGTAGGCGGAGTTGAATAAAGTTTTCGTCTTCGAAGTCATTCCGAAAGGTAAATCCATCAGAGTATTCGTCCAATCGCCCGCAACCATAGTCGCAGCAGACACACCATTTTTGTAAATCGTCAAACCATAAATATTGTTGGAAACCATCGCAACGTGATGCCACGAGTTCGTCGACAGCGCCGTTGCAGACGAGATTTCGCAGAGACCGGTTCCGCCACCGCACGTCTGAGTGCAACCTCCATTGCTGTTGTCTGAAATGACGAGACCGCCGCTCAATGTCGCATCTGTTCCCAGCGTAAAGTGGATTTCTTTCTTGCACGAACTGCCGGTTACTGATGTTGAGTAGATGACATCCGCATTCCCCGTATCACTACTACTTCGATAGATCCACGTCATGATCGCGCTGTTGGCCATCTCGTTTGTGTTGGCAAACTCATAGCCAGATGATGATGTCGACATTTTCAAACACTTGACGCCATCGCCGCACGTCTCGAATGAATCGTATCCAGTTAAAGTTGTCGTAGTATCGTCCACACTAGCCGAATTCGACATGTCGTCGTCAAACAAGAAGTGCGCGATCAAAGTCACTTCGCTGTCTCCGGTTCCCATTGAAGGTCTCGAGTCAGTGAGTGATGTTGGGATACCTCCTGTATCAGAACCAACGTACTTTGCGAATAAGCGAGCATCAGAATACACACACATGTAATCAGAGTTGTCGACGGGCGGAGTGTTGTACGCCCACTTGACGGTGACGAGCTCTTTTGCCGCCGCGCAACTATTCAAAGTCGTCGACGTTGAACCAGCGTCTGTGCTTAAATCCGGGTACGTGATAGAAGTCATGTACACATCACTCGAGCCAGTCACAGCTTTCTCGTAGCACTTAAACGGCAACGCGTCGCTGTTCATGATGTCGCTCAATGTGAGATCGCTGTACCCACTTTCGCCGATTTCATTCGTTAAATGCGAAAAGTCGGCGTCGTGTCTCAAAAACGCGTCCTGAATTTCGTCGTAACTGAGCTTCCCGTCGCGCGGATTCGTATCGTACTTTCGAAACACCATTTCTTTGACGTAATCTACGGTATCACAGTCGGTAATCGAAAGAAAATCAGGCGAAGATAACAAAAAAGATTTTTCCAAAGGAACCGTTGAAAGACTCAACCAGTCCGAGCACCCTTCTTCGACGACGAATTCGTGCAACGTTTGTTCTCCAGTGGTGGTGTCGGGAGCTTTCGTGACGCCGTCAGCCATCAACCAATAGCATTCGTACTTGATTTGGTACGTTCCAGTCACTAACTCGTTACTCGCATCAGTCATCGTCAGGGTAAACTTATAATCGTCCCCTTTCGTAGAGTCGTAAAAATTCGTCCACTTTTTACACGGCAAATAATCGCTCGAAGTAGCGTGCGTGCACGAAGTATCCGTAGAACTCGACGCAACGTAGGCGTCGCATTGCAAACCTTTTGCTGTATTTGCATTGACAAGGGAAGGGGTTCCCAAGCAGTTCGTCACGTCTGAACAGTCGTTATCTGAGACGGTGATTTGAAAATCAAACTCGCGATCCGTTACTTGTACCGCTTGCACGCCAATAGCAACCGTCGGCACACCGTTGCTTCCCGGCGGTGGTGGCGACGGCGGAGGCAGCGGTGGTGGCGACGGCGGTGACGGTGGAGGAGGACACGTATGAGAATTACAAGATACAGTATCCTGGCTTTGTGTGATTCCTCCTGTTTCATACGCAAAACCGCAACTAGCAATTCTGTTGTCTTTCGTGGAGCAGCTGGTGATTCTGTAATAGTCATACTTTTTATATCGCGCCTTCGTTCCACCTCCGCAGGTACGCGAGCAACTACCATACGTGTAGTAGTAGTTTTCTTTCGTACCCCACCAAATGTTTCGATATTCCCAAGTTTTACCAGCGCACTCCGACTCGTAACTGGCAGATGATTGACCAGTCGCTGTTAGCCAGCTGGTACAAGCCGTGCCATCGCGATTTCTTTTCCAACCGGCTTCGATGGAATTTGGAAGCTGAATCAAGCACGCGAGCGTCGCGAAAAAGCACGCGGTGAACGAAAACGAATGACGACATGAACGACGACGACGACGCGACGATTCTTCTTTTCGACCTCTCGCTCTTTCGTTCATCATCGTTACCGCACAACCGCGCGCGCTCGTATTTTACTTCAGTTCTGTCTTTTTTTGTTTTTTTTGTCGACATCATGTCAATAAAGTGTGATCACATGAAGAGAGAAATGCGTTTTTTTTTCGCCGGGTCAGAGAGAGAGAGAGAGCCTATGTATGCCATATAGAGCGGAGCCAAAAAAAAAAGACGCGAGAGATAGATTTGTTGCTTTTTTGTCTCGTGTCGAGTCAATAATGCTAATGCGAGGACAAAGTGCCGCGTGTGATGATGCTCAAATCTGAGTTACATCTCGCCGCACGCGCGCAAGAGAGGAGGGAGAAGATACACGCGCGCGCAGAGATGATAAATAGATAAAGAGAGAGAGAGAGAGATGATAGCACTCAGAGCGCTACAGCTCTACATCGAAACAGTCCTACAGAACGATATCGAGAACAAATCGTTCAACGGACGAGAAGATTTTCCACCATCAACAAATGATGTCGAACGACGATATGAGTCGGCGCACCTTTTCTTCAGCGATAAAACAATTTTAACAGAACACAAAAGCTATATGTGTTCTCTTTGTATCTTCTTTGTCTTCTTCTTCTTCTTCTTCTTCTTCTTCTTCTTCCCTCTGTCGATGCAGAAACGAGCAGCGAGAAAAATGAGGAAAACTCGCCCCCTAAAAATTATTTTATTTGCCCTGCAGGGGGGGGACACGAAAAAACACTTCGATCGATTTGCAAATACACTGCAAGCCTGGAAATGGGCAGACCTGGGAGACGACGAAAAGAATACCATTAAATCTGATGAGAGGAGCAGACGGATGAAGTTTTGTGTGATTCGAACGCGACGGCGACACGTGGTGTTCACTTTTATTGCGTGTGTGTGTGCCTAGGAGGAATTGGTGTGCACATTCACTCAAAAGTACTCGCAGTGGTGCTGTACTACGTAAAGCTTTCGTTGTTCGCGGTGGACTTATTACTACGCAGAACGAACGATCTCTCGGGTAAACGAGCACTTTGAAAGAACGATTCGTGAGCTATTCCCCAACTCTGTTTTTCTCGTTCACTTCTTACATTTTCCATTTGGCGAACTCTAAACTCTACAATTAATTTCGTCTCGGAAAAGCTGCATGAGAAAAAAAAAGTGGATTTGACGACACAAAAACACAAAGCGCAACGCAAAATCAACGCTTTGATATATATACTAATTCTTTATAAACATCATCATCATCATCAAGTTTCTCTCTCATCGCGTCGTCTCCTAATACAACAGAAGAAGAAGAAGACAAAGAAGATACAAAGAGAACACATATAGCTTTTGTGTTCTGTTAAAATTGTTTTATCGCTGAAGAAAAGGTGCGCCGACTCATATCGTCGTTCGACATCATTTGTTGATGGTGGAAAATCTTCTCGTCCGTTGAACGATTTGTTCTCGATATCGTTCTGTAGGACTGTTTCGATGTAGAGCTGTAGCGCTCTGAGTGCTATCATCTCTCTCTCTCTCTCTCTTTATCTATTTATCATCTCTGCGCGCGCGTGTATCTTCTCCCTCCTCTCTTGCGCGCGTGTATATTCTTAATAAAGTATGCACAAGGTATGCAGAAGGTATGCAGTGCAAAAGCCTTACTTGAAAAACCCTAAATACTTTTGTTGAAACATTTTATTCGCCAGATATTTTTGGTTTGTCCTCCTTCTTCTTTTTGTCGTGTGTCTTTTGGAAACGAATCAAATCTTTTCCCGAATAAATAACCTCACTATTCAAACTTTCCGCACAAACAATTGCGAACAAAAAAGTGTTGCGTGTTCCGTCTGCTGCTTAAGTAGTCTTCGTGATCATGTCCGACAAGAACAACGGCGACGCTGAAAAACGAAACGGGAACGATGCTACTGGTGACGATTTCGTCATCACGGCATTAGCCGCGAAGACGAGGGCTGACTACGACGATGCGGAAAAAAACGCAATTGGAAGTATGCCGATTAAGAAACAATTGACGATGTCGCGTTCGATAAAGATGATTAAGAAAGAGACGAAAGTTTTAATGACGAGGAAGAAAAGGTATTTAATCGTAGCAGTCGTTTCGATGGTCGCCGCGGGCGCCGCGGCGTTGATATCGTGGAAAATAACGAACGATGCCGGTGAGCAAGCGCTGGTACAATTGGCAAAATCGTACATGAAAGATAACGTTTCTAACTTTCGGCAACAGATGGACCATCAAGTACAGCAAATAAAGCATTTTCATATGCACTATCACGAATTTCGTGAAATGGCACAACTCGATGTATCTGGCGCTACATCAGGTGATAGCTTCTTCATGATGCAGAAGTTCTTAGCGTCTTGGTTATATCATTACGCGAGAGGCGAAGCGTGCTGCGTCGGAGCGCATTCGTTCAGGTATTCCACGTATAACGAGGATCAAACGTATTTGAATTATGGGAACGCGTTCGCGAACGGTGGTGGAGTTTTACTTCAACCGAGAGATGATGATCCTGGGAAAGTAAGCATTCGCTTGATTGGATATTCGGAGAGACAAGGCGATTTACTTAATAATATTACTGGGAAATCGATTAAAGAGGAAGATCGAAAGAATACTTCTATTTTCACACCAGGGTGGGAAAATCCTAGAATGTTTCCGGACACTTTTTTCCACGTCGGGAATAATCACGCCGATACCTGGATCCCATGCAGTGCTCTGAAAGAGGGCGAATTCACGTTTTTACCAGTTAAAGGTGCTTCGAACTTGGACGGCGTTAAACCTGGCATTGATTTAAAAGCGTGTAGTGGCTTATACGTCTCTGATCCATCAGATGCATCCGGCGTGACGAGGAAGGCAATAGGTATTTTGAACGGTGGGTTTTACTTAGAATGGATGGCTAGATGGTTAAGTGAATTAACCATCGTAACAGAAAAGAACGCATTCGTGATGGCTATTGAATTGCCATCTGGCTACTTGGTCAGTTCTTCGAACCCGTTATTGGAAGTAACGACGCTCGATTCGGCTGGTAAAATCACGCCAGTGAAGACTACTGAGCACTCGGACGAGCTTTTTGTGAAACCAATTGCGGAAGCAATACTCTCACGAGCATGTTTTGGCGATTGGTCGCTATGCCCAGCAACAGGGAACATTAACATTGAAGCAAAAATCGACGGAGGGAACCAATATTTCATCGAAGCCGGAATATACGAAAACGCCGGCATTCGCTGGATGGTATGCGTAGCTTTATCTAAATCTGAAATGATAGATGACGTCTTAAAAACTCGTCGCGGTGTCGTCATCTTGGCTTTAGGATTAGCCGCAGTCGTGAAAGTGTGCGCTACAATCGTAACAAAGGGATATTTACACTTTTCGAACAAAATGTGGCCGCTCGACGATTCGCCATCGAACGGTGAAAAAGGCGGCATCTTCGAAGGCGTCGGCGAATCGATATTAGAGTTTGCTGTCTAATATATTCGATCACATGTATATAAATATACATATCAAACGGATCGTAAAGCGTGTAAAATCAGCGTATTTATTTGCAACATAACATCTGAATCATTCTTCTCCCTCGTCGTATTATCGTCCTCCTCCTTCTAACGAGCCCGTTAACGGCGGTTCGATCGATACTTTCGACGGCGCTCTCAACCGCGCGAGCGACGAGAGAAGATTTTCTGCTCCGAATTCGCGCCATAACTTTATACGCATCTCACTTGTACTAAATTCAACAAAAAAATGCCAACCAGAGCGAACGCGCGATCATCGTTAGGAAAACCGACGATCGCGATGGCGAGAATTCTGGTGGTTCTTCTCGTCGCGTGGTGGTGCGCTGTTCTTCTCTCTCTTTCATCGTCCACCGTGGGTGTCATCACCTACGCGGAAGCCGGTTGGTTTTCGAAATCGTCGTCGTCGGATGCGTCGGATTCATCATCGTCGTCGTCGTCGTCGTCGTCGGTCGTCAAGAATAACGACGACGACGACGCGATATTGATGAACGTAGTCGAGAGAGACGAAACAGAATCCGATTTCCCCGGCACAGATGTGCGTAAATTACTTTCGAACGAGTTATCCTGCGACGCGTGCGTCGCGGCGAACGTGCAGATTTTTCAGCAGATACGAGACAGAGCGGAATTGTACGAGAGAGCGATATCCGCGGACTCGATGGCGAATTTAAAGAGCGATTCGATCTTCGCGAAACCGGACGTCGCGTGCAACACGAGATTTCGGAACCGAAATTTGTACAGTTTGAAACCAGTACAGGAGGAAACGGGAGATAAGTTGTACTTGGCCGGACCTGGGTTAGATCACATGAGGAAAAACCCGAGGAATAATTTGTTTCGGAAAGAAGTCGAAGCCGTCTTGCACGAGACGTGTCGAAAGAGTTTACGGGAACACGACGCGGTGGACGTGTATAAGAAAGCGTTCCGTGAAGTTGCCTCGCAAGTACCGGAAGGGTCGGAGACGGGCGTGAATTATAACAGCGTTTTGACATCGTTCGTGACGCGAATGTGTTTATTCCCTGGACCGAACAATTTAGACGACGTCGTCAACGCCTCGAGCGAGGAGAAAAAGCAGGCGGAAGCGTCGTTGAAGACGCAGACGCAGTATTGTAAAGGCGAGAGAAGAGAGGAGCGGGTGCAAAATTTCCAAGAGGAAACGCATCGCGTGTCGGGAATTCTAGGCGAGATTAAAAAGAAAGCGTTGATGGACGCGGCGGAGAATGCAATCGACAAAAAGACTGGGAAATCGAATTTGCAAGTCGCCAAGAGGATGTGCCTGTCCGGAAAGTTGGAAGAGACGACGTGCTTGTTCATTCGTTTGGAATTCGCAAACACGGTGCCAAAGTTGGTCGCAAACTTACAAAATATAACCGAACATCAGAAAAAGTTGGAATACCAGATATCGCAAATAGACGAAGGCGAGGATTTCGATTACGACGACGAGGATTACGACGGCGACGGCGACTTTGACGAACGGTTTTTGGAGGCGCAGAAAACGAGGATGGATGCTAAATTCAATTACACGTTGAAAATGGCCGCGACGGCGTGCCAGTCCTTGTTAGAAATGAAACCAAACTCGGCATCGGGGACGCACAACAGCGCCGCCGTTCGTCGGTACGCGAAAGATGAAAACGCGATGGAAGATGCCATCGAGTTTGCGAAGAAGGCGATCGATTTGCACGCGACGAACGAGGACAAGATGGAAGGGTACAAGTTCATAAGCGAGGCGAATTACGCGTTGAAGAAATACGATGAGGCGATGAAGTACGCGCAAATGGCAAAAGATATCATCGATGCCCTCTCACCGGGAAGAGTATACGCCTATCGTTTGTTGGCGAGCTTACACGTGGCCAGGACCTTTCGAGAGATGGCCACGGGCGAAATCTTGACCAAAGCCGCGCAAATCGAGAAGGAAGAACTCGAGCACCAAGAGAAAGAAAGCGGTTCGTCCAAAGCCTTGACGAACCAAGAAATGGATTTGAAGCGACGGGCCTCGACGTTGCACGACGAGTTGAAGGAAGGCCTGAAAGCTGCCGCCAACATGCTCGACGACGTCATCTGGGAGGACCCGCGACGCGAACATCTCATCAACATGGGCATCGCCTTGTACCTCCTCGAAGCCGCCAACGAGAACGCGTTGGGTCAGTTTACCAAACCGCAACACGACGCGTTAACGGAAGCGAAGAAACTCTGCCTATTAAAGCCCGAGCATATGGAAGACCACGAGAAAGTGTTGTGTCGAGACGTCCTCGTCCTCACCGGTCGAAAACTTTTAAAAGAACAGCTCTTCGCCTTGGCCAGCGACGCGTTACACATGGCGTTGATGTACGACGAAAAAAGTTCCATCCTGTGGGGCGACATCGGATTCGCCCAGTATTCCATCGGTAAACTCGAAATTGCCAAAATGTGCTTCGAAAACGCCGAAAAATACGACCCAGAAAACTTCGTCTTGCCAGAAGACATCGCTGCCGCTTTGGAGGACGTCGGCGAGAACGAATTGTTGCGAAAGCACGACGAAATCGAAGAGGCGATGAAAAAGAAGGAAAAAGAAAACGAAGAAGAAGAAGAAGAACAAGAAGAAAATTCCGCCGCCGACGACACCGAGAAGAGTAGCATTAGCGATGACGATAGCAGTAGTTCCGAGAAGCGCGACGAGTTGTAATTTAAATCAGACTTTGTCTCGATTATCGATGATGCGCCAGAGCGAGAGAACGTCGCGTTCTACCAGTGAGTGAGTGCCCACATTTTAAATCACGCACGCCGCGAGACATTTTCATTCGCTTCTCACTTCTTTTCTTTTTTGAAACCAAACCTCTGCGTCTTCATTTTTCTCTCTCGGGAGAGAACAACAACAACAACAAACAGAGAAGAGTTTACTCGAAACACAACTTTCCCCAACAGAAAAAAAAACCCCCGCCGGCGGCGCGCGCGCGCGAAAGAGAGAGAAACGCTCTCTTCGGAAGTGTTCTTCACCCGCAGAGAAGCGTTGCGAAAAAGAAAAGAGACCCGCGCGAAAAGAAGAGAAGAGAGATCCATTTTTTAACGACAACAACTACTTTTTTTTTTCAAATCGCGCTCGGAGAGAAAGAGAGATGCCGAAAGCCTCGACGACGACGACGGCTTCGGTCTCGTCTCCCGTGGCAACAAAGAACACTAACAACGCTAAAACAACGCGCGGCGGGGTCGGTGCCGCGATGATGGTGAGCAACGAAAAAACAGGAACGGGAGGTGGAGCGGGAGAAGGTGGAGGTCCGGTGACCGTGGCCGTGTTGCTCTTACTCAACGGAGATCTCGAATCGCCGACGTTACCGAGGGAGATGCGGTTGCAAGATTTAGTCTCGACGTCGACTGCGTTTGGGGCAAATTTAGGCACCCACCGCCGCCGCCGAAAGGAAGCGAACAACGATAAAGAAACAACGGAAGAAGAAGAAGAAGAAGAAGAAGAAAAAGAACGCCACTACCGCGCTCTCGAGGAGGAGCTACACAACGTTCCCGAGGAGCAAACGATCGTCATCGGACGAAACAACACGAACACGTACGTGTTGGACGTGCCGGATTTGCCGTATCTGTTGTCGCGGACGCACGCGAAGTGCGTGAGCGCCGGGGACGAGCACTTCATTTACGATTTTAAGACGACGAATGGAACGTACGTGAATGGGAAGATGATCGAGAAGCAAAAGTACGTGAAGTTGATGCACGGGGATATCGTTTCGTTCGGCGGACCGGCGAATGTTTTGAGGAACGAGAAATCGATGAAGAATCCGTTTCGATTTCGGTATTTGAGGACGAAAGTGGCGAGAGATAGCGGCGCGGTGTCGAGAGCGTCGCAGCAACAGAAGCAGCACGAATTGTTACGACAGAATGCGGAAAACAACGACGCGAGCGGAGTGATTGGAGGAGTAGCTGGAAAAAGAGATCACGGAGTAGCCGGTAACGCCGCTGTCGGCGGCGCGAGAGGAGGGAATGTTGGAAAGAAGTTGAAAATGAGCACGTTTCCTCTCGTCGGCAAAGGCGTGGATGCGCAGCCGTTGACTTTAGGTGGCGGGTACGACGACGAGTTTGTCCCAATCTTCTCTCAAGGTCCGAGTCAAGAGATTGATGATTACGGAACGAACGTGCACAGTCAAAACCACGGCGGTAGTGGCGATCACGAGAAGATACGAGAGAAGTTTGAGGAAGGTTTGCTCCAACTATTCGAAGCGCGAGGCGGAGAGTTTGCGCGGAAATTTAACAGCGCTTTCATGAACTTTCCGATCGAAGAAGAGGATACTAAAGGAGAAAAGATAGAAAAAGAGGGAGAGGACGATGATGGCGGTGGCAATAGCGATGCGGGCATAGTAGGAGAGAAAGGAGAAGGAGAAGACGCGAAGATGGAATCGGCGGACGAGTCGCCGGAGGACGATGCGGACGGAAAGAAGAACAAGAAGAGCGCAAAAATTGCAGCCGCTGCTGCTGCGAACGACGACGACTTCACGCAGCCAGTTGGTGGTGGAGGCGATAATATTAGCGACGGGAGCAACGAAGACCACGAGATGGAAACGGGAGATCACGAGAAGAAGAAGAAGAATAAGAATATTGACATCCAGTTGATGGCTAAACTTTCGCACGCGTGCGCGAATCGCATCGTACCGACTGAAGATGCGCAGCACGAAATGCCGCCATGGATCGAGCACGAGTTGCGCTGTCCAGTCTGTCGCGAATTTCTCGTGCGACCGCATTGCGTGCAAGGCTGTGGTCACGTCTTTTGCTTTGGATGCATTCATCCGTGGTTGGCCAAGAGTAAACCGTGCCCGCTCTGTCGCCATAAACCGGCGGTGTGCTTACCTCCAAAAATAGAACACATTGAAGCGGCGCGTTCGTTCGAAATGATTGGACCGAGAGCTTATGCGGTGAAACAGCAACTCACACCGTGTCACGTGCACGAAAAATTGCTCAAAATGTACGTCTTAAAGTGGCTCACGCCGGCGCAAAAGTTGAAACGCTTGAACTTTGAAGAGGAAGGCAAACGCGTCGAAAAATTGATGGAAGAGCGAGAGTTAAAACGCATAAAGCAGGAATTCGAAGCGAATGAACTTCCAAGAGGGACCTTCGGAGGAAACACCGATGCGATGAATGAATTGAGTTTACGTGCGGCTTTTCTGCGCGCGTACCACATGGAACGCGCGGCGCAACATCTCGATCTCGAGCGAAGAAACAGCGTCGCCGCCTCTCGCGAAAACGACGCCGCCAATAACAACGCCTCCCAAGAGCGCAGTGCCGTTCGCATGCAATTTGAAGCCGCGCACCTACCTTCTGAAGAACACGTCAGCGACCACCCCGGAGATTCGAACAACTCGCAGCAGCAACAACAAGGAGAAGAGGAAGAGGACGCCGGGTTGCTCCAGCGGGCGCAAGAAACCGCCGCGGAAGCGAGAGAAGCGGCGCGCAGGAACGAAGAAGGAGGAGGAGGAGAAAAAGGAGGTGAAAAATAGAGAAGAAGAAGAAAAAGAATAGCACAAACACCCGCGACGCGGAGAGAGATTTGGTCTTTGTTGTACATCTGTAATACTTACTTACTCGCCGCGCAAACTTTGCGAAATAAACAGTAACTATACATGTAACTCTCTCTCTCTCTAATTTTTTGCTGCGCAGGAGACCAAAGACAGGGCGAGGGAGAAGGAGAAAAAAAAGGAAAAAAAGGACCCGAGCCCCCCAAAATAAGCCCAAAAGTGAAAAACGTTCTGCACAAAAAACACGCAGTCCAGAAACGATAAACAATGGGTACGTCTCTCTCTCTCTCTCTCTTTCCTTTTACGTCTCGTTCGATTGAACGGCGATCGAGTTCGCGCGAAATGATGCGAATACCGCGCGAGGATCGATCGTCGACGCCGAAGAAGCGTTCGCGTCGTCGCTCGCGGCGCGCGAATCCGAGACATTTTTTCCTTTTGAGAAGCCAAGCCCTCCCTGTGGGACGGCAAATTTCCGCGGAACGGAGTGGAGTTGTGGAGGGCCTTAGAGGAAAGGAATGCGCGATGTTTCGCGCGAAAAGCATGAATACGCGTTTGATTCGCGTGTTTACGCCGCGTGGAGGTCGTTGATGCGTTCGCGTGCGTGCGTTCGCGCGCGCGCATCTCTTCCTTTTCTCTGTTTTTTTTTCGAGGCTTCTCTCGGGCTCTGCGAATCCTCTCCTGCGTCGTGTCGAGATGGGTACGGTGTCGACTTCAGAATGCTCACCTTCTCTCCTCTTCTTCTTCATTTCGAATAAACAGGTAAAACTAGAGGTTTAGGGGCCGGCCGTAAGCTCAAGACGCACCGTCGCGAGCAAAGATGGGCGGACAAAGATTTTAACAAAGCCAACTTGGGTTCCGAATGGAAGAAGCCATTCGCCGGTTGCTCTCACTCCAAGGGCATCGTCTTGGAAAAGATTGGTATCGAAGCGAAACAGCCGAACTCGGCTATTCGTAAGTGCGTTCGCGTCCAGCTCATCAAGAACGGTAAGAAGGTCGCGTGCTTCGTCCCGAGAGATGGTTGCTTGAACTTTGTCGATGAAAACGACGAAGTTTTGGTGTCTGGTTTTGGCAGAAAGGGTCACGCCGTCGGTGATATCCCGGGCGTTCGATTCAAGGTTGTGAAGGTTGCGGGCGTTGCTTTGAGTGCGTTGTTCCGCGAGAAGAAGGAAAAGCCGCGTTCGTAATTTTGTAGAGAGAGATATAAACAGATATAGATAATATGTTTAATTGATAAACTTAATATAATTTAGTAGCTTAATGAGAATCAAACTGGGTTTTATGTCGTTTTCTTCGTTGTGTCTTCTTTTACGTATATCGTTCAAGTACGTGCGTTTTTTTGTTTTACAAGTTTATCTTTTTATATCTTTCTTTGCTGCATGCTCCTGCTTATTTTATATGCTATCGCGTATGTATATACGTACGTCATCGTTCGATCGCTCATTCAATCATGAGATCATCGGTGTCGTTTCCTTCTCTCTCCCGAGCTTTTTTCAGAATCTCCGTGATGGTTTCGACCTGTTCCTTGCTCATTTTCACCGAACGATCTTTGTTCACCTCTATGAGCATCGCACTCGTACTATCTTCTAATCTCTTACTCTCTACTTTGTCGTGCAAATTATGCAAACACGCGTCGTACGTGGGTGCAAATCTGTCGACAAAATCTCTCACTTGCGCATCTGTCAAGCCGCCGTTGTTTTTTCTCTCCTGCTCTTGGCGCCACTCGTACGCCCACCTCCAATCGCCGGCTTTAATAATCATCCACGAATCAATCACGTTGTTGAATACCGATTCGTATTCCATCAAATACTCGTTGACGGGCGCAAAATACACTCTCGCGTCTACGCTCGTAATCAACGATTCGAATTCTCTCGGCCTTTCAAATCCTAAACACCACCCTTCCAAAAACACGATATCCGTCGGCCCGCTCACGCTCGGCCAATCCTCTCGGGGTAACCTATCGCCTCTCCCATTACACGCCTTCTTGTTATACCTGGGCAGAGCCACGGTCGTTTGCCCGTCCCCTAACCCTTCGTTGATGGTCTTTAACTTCTTAATAGTCTCCCGAGCTAACGGTAAATCGTGCGTCCCCGGGTTTCCTCGAAACGTCAACAGAGGGTTCCCCGGGTGCTTCTTCTGCCCGAGGTCTTGCTGCTCCTCTCGCGGTAAATATAAATCGTCTAAAGATAACACCACCGAGTTATCGATCAACGTTTGCAAAACGTCCACGAGCGTCGATTTCCCGAGTCCTTGCGGCGCTTCGATCCCAATAAACAGCGGTTTCGGGTAAAACTCTTTCTTATTACCCTCCTCGCCGTCTTCCTCCCCGGCGCTTCTCGGGTTCTTCTCTCTGAAAGAGTCCATATCCTTCTTTTGTTTCTTCTTGTGCTCTTCCAACAAAAATAAAACCCGGAATAAAATGGGAAGATAAAAATGATACACTCGACTGGCGATGGCGTCCGAGTGCACGGATAAGTTGCTCATAACCTCCGAGTTGTGGAGCAACTCTATGCTGTTGTATAAAACGTGCAGTTCCGCGTTTTTTCTCCACTCTTGCACTGGAATTTTGTCGTGAATGGCGGAATCGTACAGCGGGCCGGCTCTGATTAACTTCGTGAGCTCGTCGTCCGTGAGGAATTGAAGCGTCGCGTCGTACGCCATCTTTTACTGCGCTCTGTTCTTTCCTTGCGCGCGCTGTTTGTGCTGTCTTTGAGCGAGAGAAACGCGGGGGCGCTCTGTTGCTTTTACAAACGCGAGATAGAGATAGATAGAATAGATAAAAAAAAGTGCGTCTCGCGTGGGGAAAAAAACTCACGCACGCTGACGAGGAAAAACAGAACGCAAACCCAGACAGAGGTTCTTTTTTTTGCTCTCTTCTTCCTCGAGAGCGATGATTGAGATTATGCGAAGAGCTCTCTCTCTCTTTTTTTCTTTTTTGCCTTGTGTGCTGCCTTTTGCCTCTCTCCTTTCTTTTGTTTTTCCCGCCATTTTTGAGCCACTTGTTTCCCCACACACGCGAGCTTGAGAGAAAGATATTTGAACTCGTCGTCTCTCCTAAACGCTAGAAATAGAAAACGCGCTCGCAAACGCACTCGCTCACACATAATACTCTCTGACTCTTCTTTCTCTTTCTCGAGAAGATGATGATGACGATGGCTTCGTTCGCGATCAACGGCAATAACCAACAACGCTGGTCGTCGTCGTTCAAGAACGGGAAGAAATCGTCTCTCTCAAAGTCGTTTTCCCGAGGAAAATCATCTTCTTCTTCTTCTTCTTCGGTGTCGTTGAACGCGCGACGGAAGAAAGACGAAGACGCGTCCTCGATCGACGCGGAGATTTTAGACGCCGTGGAAGCAGCCGGCGACGGGAAGAAGAAGAGCAACGGCGTCTCGATCGCGAAAGTGAATGGATCTTCTTCTTCTGAAGCGACGTTTCGCTCTTTACGAGACGGCGCGTTGGACGACGAGGACATGATCGACACCGTGCAAGTCGTGACGGTGCGGTTTCAGATCAAGATGGAAGTTGGGTTTGGCGACGTGGTCAGGATCTGCGGATCGCACGAAAGCATGGGCGAGTGGGACGTCGCCAACGCGCTCTTGCTGAACTGGTCGGAAGGGAACGTTTGGACGAGCGAAGAGATCGAATTACCGGTGGATGGGATTTATATTTACAAATATTGCGTCGCGCCGGCGTCGAACCCGAACGCGCCGACGAGCTGGCAAGGAGGAAACAACCAAGTTTTGTCGCTGTCCCCGGAAGATGGACCGATTTTATACGTGAAAGATTCTTGGAGCGGGAACCCGAACGAATCCGCCGTGTTTAGCGCCGAAGGCGTGAAGCAAAGCAAAGACGAACGCTTAGTCGAACGAGTGAGGAAGCAAGACGAAACGGTGAAGAGACAAACGGGAGAGATCAAGGTTTTGAGAACGGAATTGAAGACGTCGAAGATGCAAGTGAAAGCGCTCAGAGAAGAGGCGAGGTTGAGCGCGAACGTGAGAATCGCTTTGAAGGAACAGTTGAACGCGGAGAAGAAGAGAAATATGGTTTTCGAAGAACAAGTCGGCGCGTGGAAGAAACGATTCATGCAAATCACCGGCAACGGCGATAAAGAAGATAAAAAGTCGAGCAAGCAAGAGAGTCGTTAATAAGAGCAACAACAATAACAACAACAACTATTATAATTTATGTATGAGAGAGAAGGAGAGAACGAGAACGGCTATTATATATATATATCTACATCTATTGATTTTTTAAAGATTTGTAATGGAAAAAATTGTCTTACAAACAGCGCGCGCTAAAAAAATGCTACATTAATTAAAACTGGACTAATTGACTCGTATACTTTCTCTCTCACAGCAACTGTTTTAACATTCCCATCGCTTGCGAGCGATAGCCGCCGCCAAACATGTTGTAGTGATTCAAAATGTGATACAACTGATACATAATTTTCCTCTCTTCGAAACCGCCTTCGTCTTTTTTGATGACGGACCAATACGCCTCGTAAAACGCCGGGCTAAACCCGGCGCACCAAGACATGCCGAAATCAGCCTCGTGATGCCCGTAATACACGGCAGGATCGAAAATACTCGGCTTCCCGTCCACCGTGCCGATGTTTCCGCTCCACAAATCGCCGTGCAAAATACTCGGCTTGATCTCTAATCCTTTAAACATCTCCGGAACTCTCTTCTCGATGACTTCGTCTCCTAACCTCTGCAGCTCGTTATCCCGACTCATCTTCAACTGCGGCAACAATCTGCTCTCCACCCAAAACGTTTCCCATTCCTTGGACATTGGCATGTTCTTTTGCGGCGTTTCGCCGATCGTATTATTCACTTCAAAACCAAACTCCTCCGCGCCGTCGATTTTCGCCGCGTGCATCTTCGCCAACGCCAATCCAAACTCGCCCTGATCCCCTCTCGCGCCAAAATTCAAATGTTCCATCACAATCATCGAATTCCCATCGCGACATCCGTCCGGAACGCCGCCCGCGTAAAATACTTTCGGCACGACCATATCCGGACTCCCCGCCGCTCGCAACGCGTCCAATCCAGCCTTCTCGCCTTGAAACATGGACACATCTTTTCTGGATAATTTCACGAAAAACTTCCTCGAAGCATCCGCCGTTTCGTACGTCCGGAACGAGGCCCACTGCGAGGAACCGGAGGACTTTTGCGACGCGATTTCGCAGTTTTCTCGCTCGGATATAAACTCCGCTATTTCGTCCATCTTTTTTGACGACAAAGTCGTCGTCGTCGTCGTTTTTCTTCTCGTCGCGTCTCTTTGCCAACGACGACCTTTTCGAACGACGAAGGAGAACGAAACGCCTTCTCCTCCTACGCGTCGTTGATTTCGACGAGAAGAAGAAAAAGAAGAAAAAGAAGCAGAAGTCATCGACGTCAACGACGACCAGTTGGCGTTGGTGAGCATGATTCTTTACGCGCGCCTTTAACGACAACAACAAAAACTTTGAAGTTTTTCTCTCTCGCGATGGGGAAAAATCGATTTTCTGCTCCACATTGAAAAGAAAGAGCTTAAAAGGAAGCGCGAATGATGTCGACGGTTGTTCCGCACTCGCGAAACCACTCGATGACATCATCGACAGTAAACGATGTCTTCGTTTCATCTTCTTCTTCGCGTCGTCTTTTTTATCGAGATAAAAGCAGAAACAGCGGTGAAAAGAAGGAGAAGATGCACGACAAAACCAACGGCTTTCGGGGACGACGACGAAGCGCAGTCGTCGTAAACTCCGCGACTCCTCCTCCTCCTCTGCCTCTGTCTCCTTCGTTAGAAGTACCAGCAATAATAAAAAACATTTCCTTCTTTGGCTTTTTCGACGAGGCGGCGAAGGCGGCGTCGGTGCAAGACGCGACCGCGGAACATTTAATCGAAGCGTTCGAGCAGTTGCCAAAACGAGACCAAGTGTTGATGGTGAAGAAACTGTTGAACGGCGCTTTGCGGGAAGACGAGGTGCGGACGAGAGTTATGGAAGAGGCCATGGTTATGGAGGAGGAGAAACGAACGGCGCCTGAGGTTAAAATTAGGAACGTTGATGATGATGATGAGAAGAAGCCTTCCATTTCTTCTTCTTCTTCTTCTTCTTCTTCCGCGCCGACGACGGTTACGGACGAACGAGAAATCTTGGAACGCGCGGTGAGGGAGATGCCGAACGCGAGTCCGGAGCAAAGGGAGAAAGCGGCGGAGATTTTGAGACGGTTGGAAGAGGAGACGGAGAGAGTGCGAATGCAAAGTGAAGGGAAAGAAGATGACGATTTTAGAAGTAGTAGATTGGAAAAGGATTTTGAAAACAACGAGGAAACGGAGAACAGAGGCGAGGATAACTCTCCTTTCGAGGACGAGGACATCGTTTGGGATTTGAGGAGCGCCGTAGCTTCGCTGACGACGGTGGCGAAAGCGAAATTGATACCACCGCTCGCGTTTGGTACCGGATTTGCCGCGTTGGCGTTGGTGTTGACGAAATTTATTGGCGGGGATGACGCCGGGAACGAGACGATCATGGACGACGCGCGAAGGAATGATAACGATGACGATGCTCGCGCGTCCCCTCCTCCTCCTCCATCTACTTCTTCAGCGATAATGAACGATAGAAACGACGGCGATTCTGGTGACGTCGCATCTCCGTTGCTTCCCATGGAAGAAGCTAAACGACTTTTATTCGAAAGTCAAGCGATTCAACCGCCGCGGACGATGACCGCCGCGAAGAGTAACGCGCAGAAGATTTTGAAAAATAGACGACGAGGCGTCGCTTCTACGAAGAATACGAGCTCTGCCAGTAACGGCAACGGCGTGCTCTGGAAACGAAAAGAAGAAGAAGAAGAAGAAGAAGACGAAGCATTAGAATTAGAAGCACTAGAAGAGAACGAAGATTTCGAAGAACCCTTCGAAGACGAAGACGAAAACGAAAACGCGGAAGAAGAGTCGATTGCGCTCGCAACCGCGAAAGGAAACGAAGACGAAGACGAAGACGAAGACGAAGACGAAGACGACGAAGCGGAGTTACCTCCACCACCACCAACCACCGCGACGAACAAAAAACAACGCCGACGACCACCGCCAGACCTCACCTCTGCCTCGTTCTTGAGCGAAGAAGATCGCGAGAAGAATTTCGACGACATCAGAGCGAGACGGCCGCGTTGATACGAATTTTTAGATCAATACGAAATTAAATATCGCACAAATATCTACGAGTAAAAGCGCGAGAGAGATTTCGTTAAAAATCATGCGCGCGCAACAACACCACCTGATCTTCTGCCGAGCGGCGAATGATCATCCCTCGCAGCGACGAGAAAGAAATACAAACGGAACAAAATCGAAGAAGAGCGTCGTCGCCGCCGCCGCCGCCGCGCGACAAAATCGGCGCCAGTTTCTCTCCGCTTCGCAAGCCGCGTGTGCGTTTCTTTTTCTTCCCCCACGGGAAGAAAGCGCCAACGCTTTAGAAGAAGTAAAAGACAAAGAAGAAGACAAAGAAGAAGAAGTCCGGGAAAACGGATTATTACTGGTAAACTACGAGGGACGTCTGAAAGACGGGACAGTTTTTGATTCAACCTACGGCGGTTTGATTCGATCCACGTCCGGTGCGTCCGTTTCCGTGCGCGAGAGCGAGACGCAACCGGTCGTGATTAGTTTAAATGCAAATGCAATTCAACCGGGTCAAGTGAAAGGATTGAAGCGCGGCTTACTCGGCGCCAAGCGAGGCGAAAAGAGAGAAATTGCGGTGAAACCGGAGGATGGTTTTGGATCGAGCGAGATTGTTTCTCCGCTGAGAGTGGTGGTCCCGGCGGAGTCTGAGTTATTCTACACGGTGGAAGTTTTGCGGGTGTCGAACGCCGGCGTGGACGCTTTGTTTAAAGGCGTATCGTTATGCGGGGTAGGGGTGGCGAACAAAACGACCGCTGGATGTGGCGATATCTAGACTATTTATTGACCGTGTGTATATATTATATAAGCAGCTATGCGTTTTATCTACATCGCCATCCTCGGCTTTTGCAGCTCGTCTTCGACTTTATGATCCTCCGGCATCGGCTTCGATTCGTACACCGCGGTGACGACCATATCGCGTCTATTCCCGCTCGCTTCGCCGCGCAACCCGATGTACGAAATCTCCGTGTGCACGTCATCCTCTCCTCTTAAACTCGCCACGTTCTTCGACACGAATATCGTCACCGACGAAATCGAGCTAAACTTTGTCCTGTCCGTCTCGTATTCCAGCACCCCTTGGAAATCTTCCTGGACGTCAAACGTCTGCGTCGCTTTCTTCCTGTGCGCGTTTTCTAAATCGATTTTGTTCAAGTTGTCGTTGGCGAACAGTTTCACCGTCGCCGGGTGCGTTCCGCCTTGACCGCCGACGAAAACCACGCCCGTTAATTTCACGTCCTCCGTGAACGGCACCCGGAGTAAAAGTTCGCAATCGTTCTCGTCGCTTTTGATGCCGCGCGGGTTTACGTCTAACCGTTTTTGCCACTCGCGGAAAACGTTTTTACAGTCGGACTCGTTTTGGACGTTTTGGGAGGTGATTTTGTCCACGTCGACGAAGTTATGCAGCGAGCTGGTGGCGCAGGACGATTCGTCGCAGTCGTGGTCGTGCGAGCAGCAGTTTTGTTGTTGTCGGGACATTAATTACGACGAGTGTTTATTATTAGTGGGATAGTCGTAGCGCTTTTCTTATCTAGAGATTTTTCCAATTTGACTTTACTTTTTCTTTTAAAACTGCGATAAACACAAAAGCTCGAGAGTCGTCATGACCTCCGGGGGGGCGTCCAACACCAACTACGCGGACGTCTCCCAAAAAGCCGCCAGGCAAGTCCTGACGTCGTTTTTTGGGACGATCGCGACCGCGTCTCTCGTCTTGGTCGGCAGTTCGGCCGCATTTAACATCGTCGGGAAACAACTCGTGAAAACGAACAAGAAACAACGCGGGAAAAAGTGCGACTTGTGCGACGGGTTGCGGTTCATATCGTGCGGGACGTGCAAAGGGAGAGGCGCTTTGGAGTGGCAACCGATACGAGGGGCGGAGATGGAGAGGGTGTGCTTGTGTCCGACGTGTTCTGGGACGAAGATGAGTAAGTGTTTGAGATGCGTAGGTGTGGGTTACGTTTAGATTTGAGTTTTGCGAGTTGTTCGTTTGCGCGCGCGCGTTTTTGTACATTAAAACATTTTAATAGCCATTATTCCGTAGCATTTATTAGAGCGTTGTTTCTACTAGTGGTGTCTCATTGCTATGTACTCACATCGCATTTCTCTTGCGTTACGCTTTCGTCCAAGCCGCGGCGACGAGGTGTGTTCGTTTCTCTTCTCCTTCCGGCGGTACCGGTTTCACGGAGCACAACGCGACGCCGAACTGCGTGGCGTCCCATCTCTTATTCAACGCCTGCTGTTCCTCGTCCGTCCAGTTTTGTAAACCTTGCTTTTTCCTCTCCGCTTCTTCGAGTTCGGAAAATTTACGGTTTCTCGCCCATTTTTCTTCCTGTTTGTACCGCAACGTGGCAGAGTCACCGACGGCCGTCGAGACGAGAAGTAAAGAGTTTGGCGGAAGTTCGTCCCAAATTTTAGCGACGCGCGAGTCGAGATTTTGCGTAGCTTCGATGCGTTCGCGCAGGTGCTCTTTTCTCGCGGTGGAATCGCCGTCGTCCTTTGCTCCTTTTCCTTCTTTTCCGTCGGTGTTCTTTCGGTTGGCTTTCTTTTTCTTTTTCTTCTCTTTCAAAGCGTGCTTCTCCAACACGTCTTCCAACTCTCTCAAATAGCCGAAACAGAGTAAAGACATGTCCTCGGGCGCTTCGCGCATGAACATTTGCATTCGCATCGTCACGTCGTCATCAGAAACACACCTGTGCGTTTCTGTGGCTCCCGAAACTCCAATCGTTTCGGCGTTTTTATTGCTATTCGTAATCGTTTCAAACACGTGCACCTCGCATTCGTTCTCCAAACCTCGAGTTTTATTTTCCTTGGCGATGTGATCGAATAAAGATTCGCTGTCTTCGAAATTCTCGCTGATGTCGTTGCCGAACGTTTCGCCTCGAATGAGTTTCAAGTAAACTAGCTCCAACGTCGCCCGAGCATCCGTGACGGAATCGTGCGTGCCTTCGTGCTGGATCTTTCGTCTCAGGTATCTTTCGGTGAGAAATCGAAGAGCGTTGCGAAACGGCGCGCCTCGTTTGTGCGGGTACATTTGCACCGTATCCAACACGTTCGGGTGACACATTTTCAGCATCATTAAATCATTTTCTAACGAGTGTCCAGCAATCACGCATTCGCTGGGAATGAGCTCTAACAGCTCCTTCTGCACGTCTTCTAACGTCGTCGTCACGTTTCGCATTTGCTCTTTCGTGATGCCGGAAAATTCCGTGTTATAATTCACGATTGGCGTCGGCGGTAAGACGAGTTTGTCGTATATGACTTTTCCGCAATCGTCGACGACGGAGCACCGCGCCAAAGCTAAACCAGTTTCAGTAGTGACCATCTCGCAATCCATGGCGACAATTTCCGGGTACTCGGCGTTGGCGATGCCCATGCCGGCGGGTTGCGTGCACACGAATCCTCCCTCTGGTAGTTTCAACTCTTCTTCTTCTTCTTCTTCTACTGCTTTTCCTTTCTTCTTTACTAATATCGGTAGAGGGTACCTCATATCCGCCATATCTTCTGCCGTCAACGTCGCGGTTTTTACCGATAACTTCCTCGGCGCGTCGCGTAAAAATTGCAACAGCTTCGTCTCCGTCGTTACTCGTTCGTTATTCGTCGTCGTCGTCGGCGTACTCGTTTTGTTCTTTCCTCCATTTTTTCCCGTCTCTTTCTTCTCAGCATCATCATCATCAATAACAACACCATCATCGCCCGTTTCTCCCTCTTTGTCTGCTTTCGCTTGCTCTTTCGCCAGCCTGTACGCTTTCGCGGCCTCGTCGTTTTTATACTTTGCCTCCCTCTTCTTCTTCGTCTCCGCCGAAGACGCCCAACTGCCGTTGTACAGAATCGTCCTCGCGTGCGTCTGGCCTTTCGCCGTAGGATTCATACTCTTCGTCGCCACGCACTGACTCCCTCCTCCTTTCCCTCCTCCTCCTCCTCCTCCTTTGTCAACTCTATTCCTAAATATCCGCTTCATATTTTTGCAGTGCAACGCCCCGAACGTGTCCACGTACATCTTATGTTCGATCCCCGGCGCGAGCACGACGGCTATTTTCTTCACCAGCGGTTTGTTCGTAAATCTCCCGTAGTCGCAATTTATCCCGCTCGATTGACACGCCACCGACGCGAGAATATCCGAAAGTTTCTGCAATTGCACGCGGTGTCGGTGCTCGTCTAAAAAATGGAACGTCGCCGACGCGTTGGGGCCGTATATGCTGTTATCATCGTCGCTCTTCTTTCTCTTGTTGTTGTTGTTGTTGTTCTCCTTCTTCTCGAAATCCGCCGCTTCGCTTTTTCCAATTTCTCCCTCTTCTTCTTCGTCCTCTTCCTCCTCCGCCTCTCTCGCGCGTTTCTTCCCCTCGCGTTCTCGAGAGCGAAAAGCGTTCTTCTCTTCTTCTTCCTCCGACATCTCTCTCTCTCTCTCTCTGCGTGTGCGTGTCGCGAGAAGAAGAAGAAGCAGAGAGAGAGAGAGTTCTCGTTATTGGATTTTTTTTTGGCGGGAACTCAACTCTCTCTCGATCGCAAAAAAAAAAAAAAAGGAGAGAAAAGAAATTCGATCTTCGCGTCACAAAAAGAATTTAGACACACGCGATAGCGCAATCAATAGCGCTTCCGCTCAAATATAGAAAAAAAGGCAAACGACGCGAACGCGCTCGCGTCTACCGCATATCGCATTCGCACGAAGGAAGTTTTTCTCTCGTCGAAAATACATACGGAGAGAAAAGAGCACATCGTCGACGCTCTCGATACAAAAAGCATCCATCAGTCAATAATAATAATAATATAATTCTCGTTAGCTTTTTACTGCGACGACACAACGCAGCGTAAAGGAAAACTATAAAAGAAGATGAATTTCGGAGGCCAAAACCCCCCGCAGCAGCAGCAGCAAGGCGGCGCGTACCCGGCGCACAACGCGTACGAGTGAGTGTTTATGTTCTTTTTTGTTTTCGCGGTTTTCGGGGACGATTTGTCGTTCGCGAGCGCGTTTGCGAAAGGGGAGGAGTTTTAGCGCGCTTCGTTAATTCTCTTCTCTCTCTCTCTCGCTCTCTCTTCGCGTAATCGTCTCTCTCTCTCTTTCTCTCTGTGATTTTTTCTTTCATTCCTTCGCGAAACAAACAAAGACTTACCCAAACTTTCTCATCGAATACGCAGTCCAAACTTGGTCCCAACGCAAGCGCCAGACAACTGGAAAGACCAAATCAAAGCTCCAGCGCGCGACGAGCGTTACCAAACCGAAGATGTCACCGCGACGAAAGGAAACGAGTTCGAAGACTATTTCTTGAAGAGAGAACTTTTGATGGGCATTTTCGAGAAAGGTTTCGAAAGACCTTCGCCAATTCAAGAAGAATCAATCCCGATCGCGTTAACTGGGAGAGATATTTTAGCGAGAGCGAAGAACGGGACGGGTAAAACCGCGGCATTTACGATTCCGATTTTGGAAAAGACGGATGCCACGAAGAATATCATCCAAGCCGTTATTTTGGTGCCGACGAGAGAATTGGCGTTGCAAACTGCGCAGGTGTGCAAAGAACTCGGGAAGCACTTGGGTACTCAAGTCATGGTAACGACGGGTGGTACCTCTTTGAAGGACGACATTATGCGTTTACACCAAACGGTGCACGTCGTCGTGGCGACGCCGGGTCGTTTGGTCGATTTGGCCGGGAAAGGCGTCGCGAAGTTGTCCAACGTCACAATGTTAGCCATGGATGAAGCCGATAAGTTGCTGGCGCCAGAGTTTGAACCAGTCATCGCGCAAGTGATCGATTTCTGCGCGAAGAACCGACAAATTTTGTTGTACTCGGCGACGTTTCCAGTCACGGTCAAGTCGTTCAAAGACAAGTATCTCAGAAAACCTTACGTCATTAACTTGATGGAAGAGTTGACCTTGAAAGGTATCACGCAATACTACGCCTTCGTAGAAGAGAGACAGAAAGTGCACTGCTTGAACACGTTGTTTTCAAAGTTACAAATCAACCAGTCCATGATTTTTTGCAACTCTGTGAACAGAGTTGAACTGCTCGCGAGAAAAATTACCGAGCTCGGCTATTCGTGCTTTTACATCCACGCGAAGATGCAACAAGGCGACCGTAACAAAGTCTTCCACGATTTCAGAGCTGGGTCGTGCAGAAACTTGGTCTCCTCGGATTTATTTACCCGAGGTATCGATATTCAATCCGTTAACGTCGTCATCAACTTTGATTTCCCGAAATCCGGCGAGACGTATTTGCACAGAGTTGGTAGATCCGGGCGATTCGGTCACTTGGGTATCGCCGTGAACTTGGTGACGTACGAAGATCGATTCAACTTGTTCAGAATTGAGCAAGAGTTAGGGACCGAGATTCAACAAATCCCACAAAACATCGATCCGGCAAAGTATTGCCGATAACAATTTTTCAACATTCATCATCATCATCGGTGTTTATAGAAAGTGTTGTATTTAGAAAATTGTTTGTATAAAAGTTTTAGAAGGAGGAGGAGGAAAAGAGAGAAAGAATTTTAATTAGGGAGAGGATTGTATTCTTAGGAAGGGCGAAAATAGGAGTGTGAACGAGAATGAGCAGATTGAGTGAGACGCGGAGGAAATTGTGCTGATACTGTTTCTTTGTTGTACAATCATCAACGCGTATTGATGAAAAAGAAGCAGTACCTCTTTGTATCGGGGAATACGTTTTTTATTATTCCGCGAGAACAGCGGAGCGAGCCAAGTCTGATCCGAGCCGGGTTTAGTAACAATACCCAGTTGAACAAAAAAAAAGAACGAGGCGTCGTCGAGCGATACCATCTGATTCGAGTTTACCGTACGAAAGAGTTTCGATTTTGAGAGTGTAGTCATTGAGAAGAGAGTTCAAAGAGACGAGAGAGAGAGAAAGTGAGAGTTGCGAGCGCGTTGATATCTCTATCGCTGGAAGAGCGGAGCATCAACGCGCGACCGCAAAAAAAACGTTTTGAGTGTTTGTTTGTCGTTAACTCAACAAACTTTATATCCCTCGAACGTCAAGAAAACCCTCGGTTCTGCCGAGAGGCTGATTCAAGAGCTCCCTTGACTCTGTCGAGAGGTTGCTATAATACCATTTAGTTATTAAGTTTGGCCCATCTAAGAGAAAGAAGCGCCCAGGCTAGGTGCACGTGTTCGTAATAACAGTGCGCCCGCGTGGAGGTGAAAGAGAAGAAGTAGTGGTGCTGTCCGAATAAGTTTTAACAAAAGAAAGATATTGTTTGTATCTGCTGCATACGTGTATGTACTATTGGTACTTTCTCAACACGAGTATTTCTTTAATCCCGTTCTTTTCTTCCTAATGACCGTCTTGCCGCTCTCGGTCATCAAGTAATGGTCGTCTAAAATTAATCCTCTCGGCAACATGATGCTACGATAGGCTTGATTGCACGAGTACCCAACTCTCCCTGGAATGAACGAAGAGAACAACCCCCAATTATCCCCTGCACCGTATTTTTTTGCCGTCTCCAAGAACAACTGGATCTCGTCTTCTTCCCAAGGTCCCCACTTTGGCTCCTCTCCCGGCTTGCAGTGTCGATAAAAATACATGTTTGGATTCGTGTGCAAACACTTCTTCGAATGCTCTTTCGCGTTTGATGATTTCCCAATTCTTCCTACCGCTTCCCTCGGGCCACTCACTCCCATACTCTCCCAGTGCTCTTCTTGCGTCGGCGCAAAGTTTAACTCCTTGCGCGTCTTCTCTTCCACCCACCCTTCAAAATCTCTCTCAATCTTTAACCCATTCTTAAATCCTTTAGCCTCGCAATATTCCTCGCACGTCATCAAATTTTCGTCTAAATTCGGTACTATGTACCCCATCGACGCGCTCTTCCCTTCAAACGCTCTCTCCGCCGCGTTTAACACCTTATCGTAGGCGTCAAAGTTATAGTTTACGTTTTGCGACTTCTCGCGCGTCGACCGTCGCACCGGTTCCAACTGTTCCTTTGATTTTCTCTTCTTCGGCGTGCTCGTCGTCGCTCGCTTGGGAACGGGTTCGACTGGTTTCGGTAAGTCTAAAGCCGCCAATCGTAATTTGTTTCGTTTGATGTTTTCCTGTTCGTTCAAGTTCGTTCGTTTCGAAGAGAGAAAGAAGAGAAAAGTCGTGTCAGTCCATACTCTTTTTTTTTTTTAAATCCAAAAGTCTCACCTCTCTCTCTAACTCGTACGCGGTTAAATTCGCGATCCGTTCCGCCTCTTGCTCCTTCGTCAGCGCTTTCGGCTGGTAGTACGAGTCTTCGTTTCGACATTTGGCGCATCCGTTTTTGCTGAATCGGCACTTGGAGCATCCGAAAGATTTGTTCACCCCCATGGATGGGTTCCTTCTTGTTTATTTTTAAATATCAAAGCGGGAGGATTCGGGAAAATGCACTTTTCTAAAAAGTTCTCTTCGCGCGCCGCGCTAAACGTACCCACGCGTGGGTGTCGAATGAAAAAAGAAAGGCGCGAGCGCGCGCGCTCCAGAGCTAAAAATGTCTCCTCTCGGGTGCTCTCGAAGAGGTGGGCGTGTGATCGTCTCTCGCTCTCTTCTCGCCGCGCGTGATGACTTTTTAAATGAAGAAAATGCGTGTCGTGTGGGTGTCGAAAGAGAGAAAAAGTCTCGTGTCGAGAGCGTTGTTCAAATATAGTAAGTAGTATTTAGGTATACCTCGTCGCGTTTGCTAACCTGCTATTGATTTTACAACATTTATTTACACTCTTTTCGACTTTCAAAACACACAAAACGTATTTTCATTTCAAGCCGTCGCGGCATCCACGGCGGAGTCGTTCAGCGCGCAGCACACCACGGCTTTGTGGTGTCCGTTGTACACGCGAATAGCTTCGCCGCTGCTGCAATCCCAAAGTCGAGCGCTTCCGTCGCTA